>Ga0213832_1000098_pt1 | contig 147659 bp, 126 predicted proteins | sample SWATP13_FD_161660 | JGI IMG/M metagenome (GOLD analysis project Ga0213832, IMG submission 161660) | Coastal seawater microbial communities from Marineland, Florida, United States - SWA TP1 #3 | ecosystem: Environmental > Aquatic > Marine > Coastal | place: USA: Florida | collected 2016-08-06 | reverse complement strand
AACTTGCAAATGCTATTCGCGTCTTATCAATGGACGCAGTACAACAGGCCAAATCTGGTCACCCTGGCGCCCCTATGGGCATGGCAGATATCGCAGAAGTACTATGGCGCGATTATCTAAAGCACAACCCAACGAATCCAGAGTGGGCAGACCGCGATCGATTTATTCTTTCAAATGGTCACGGTTCAATGCTGATCTATTCTCTTCTACATTTAAGTGGTTATGATCTGCCGTTAGAAGAAATTAAAAATTTCCGTCAAATGCACTCAAAAACACCAGGCCACCCAGAATATGGGTATGCACCAGGTATTGAGACCACTACGGGCCCATTAGGTCAAGGGATCACAAATGCGGTTGGTATGGCGATTGCCGAAAAAGCACTTGCTGCACAGTTTAACCGTGAAGGTCACGATATTGTTGACCACTTCACCTATGCGTTCATGGGCGACGGCTGTTTAATGGAAGGTATTTCACACGAAGCCTGTTCATTAGCGGGTACATTAGGTCTAGGTAAACTAGTTGCGTTTTGGGATGACAACGGCATCTCAATTGATGGTGAAGTGGAAGGTTGGTTCAGCGATGACACGCCAGCGCGCTTCAAAGCATACGGTTGGCACGTAGTAAGCGATGTAGATGGGCACGATCCTGATGCAATTCGCGCCGCTATCGAAGAAGCACGTAGCATCACCGATAAACCATCACTTATTTGTTGTAAAACAGTGATTGGCTACGGTTCACCGAATAAATCAGGTAGCCATGACTGTCACGGTGCGCCACTCGGTGAAGATGAAATCACAGCATCTCGTGAGTTCCTAGGTTGGACTGGCGAAGCATTTGAAATCCCAGCTGATATTTACAGCGAATGGGATGGCAAAGAAAAAGGTAAGCAACTAGAAGCAAGCTGGGACGAAAAATTTGCTGCTTACGCAAGTGCACACCCTGAACTTGCTGCTGAGTTTAAACGCCGTACAAAAGGTGAATTACCAGCTGATTGGGCTGAAAAGTCACAAGCTTACATCGAAGAGCTACAAGCAAACCCTGCAAATCCAGCAACACGTAAAGCATCACAAAATGCACTAAACGCGTTTGGTCCGTTACTACCAGAATTCATGGGCGGTTCTGCTGACCTTGCTGGTTCTAACTTAACACTTTGGGATGGCTCAAAAGGCTTAGAAGCAAACGATGCAAGTGGTAACTACATTTTCTACGGCGTACGTGAATTTGGTATGTCGGCAATTATGAACGGTATTGCACTGCACAAAGGCTTTATTCCTTATGGCGCTACATTCTTAATGTTTATGGAATACGCTCGTAACGCAGTACGTATGGCGGCATTGATGAAGCAGCCAAGCATCTTCGTTTATACGCACGATTCAATCGGTCTAGGTGAAGATGGTCCGACGCACCAACCGGTAGAGCAAATTGCTAGCATGCGTTTAACGCCAAACCTTGTTAACTGGCGTCCATGTGACCAAGTTGAGTCTGCGATTGCATGGCAACAAGCGATTGAGCGTAAAGACGGCCCAACATCACTGATTTTCACTCGCCAAGGCCTTGAGCAACAAACGCGTACTGCACAGCAATTAAGCGACGTGAAAAAAGGGGGTTACGTACTTAGCTGTGACGGTGAGCCAGAGCTTATCCTTATCGCAACAGGTTCTGAAGTACAGCTTGCACAAGATGCAGCAACAGAGCTACGTTCACAAGGTAAAAAAGTACGCGTTGTCTCTATGCCTTCAACTGATTTATTTGATGAGCAAGACGTTGCATATAAAGAAAGCGTACTACCAGCAAGCGTAACACGCCGCGTAGCAATCGAAGCGGGCATCGCAGACTACTGGTATAAATATGTAGGCCTAAATGGCGCAGTAGTCGGTATGACCACCTTTGGTGAGTCAGCTCCTGCAGGCGAGCTATTCAAGCACTTTGGTTTCACTGTTGAAAACGTCGTAAACAAAGCAAACGCTTTGTTTTAAGCTTTAGCCGCTAAAATTTAAAAGCCCGCGCTGCGTTAAACGCAGTGCGGGCTTTTTTCCTATCGGCAAACCTTAAAGGAAATGGCTTCAGCTGTGAATGTTTCATTATGAGATTCCCGACTAAAGTCGGCCCTACGTTTAATATATAATTCACTAATGAGGTGCTGGCTTTTAATCTAACAAATTAACATTCAAAAATGTTCACTGAGACTGAAAAAGCACGAGTTAACTTAGAATACTGGATTAAATAATTTTTGCTCTAAAAAGTCACTTGAAGTATTATTTCGGACACAGACTCATTTACAAGGAAGAAATATGTCTTGGTCTAAACTCAATAAAACTATTAATGCTCATTCTGTTATCCCCCTTGACGCACTAAGTTGTCGTGATTTTGGTGTAATGTTACCCGTTAATTTCCCGTTTAATAAAGTTAAATTTACTTGCCAAGCTCTCGCTATGCTATCTCAGCTTAATGACTATGATTTAAAAATGGTCAGTGCCGATATCATTCAAATATGCGCGAACCCTAATGCTAACAATTCAATTAAGCATAGCCGTAACCCGCTGCGCCGTTTATGGCGAACAAAGTACCCATTTCGTAATTATCATTTTTTAATTGAATACTCATTTAAAAATAATTTTATCAATTTGGAAGATATACTTTTCGACAGGCAATTACAGGGAGCTAAAGATAATTTTGCTGCAGAGCGTACGATGCTTTATGAAGTTCAAAGGCTTAGTAATCACACCTATGAAAAAGCAATAAGCAAAGAAGAAATAAGAGAAATACAAGGAGCATGGAAAGCTGATCCTATTCCGGTTACGCGAGTCAATACGCAGCACGCAGCAGTCAATGGTATGCAAAATGAGCTTACCAAAGCTACATGGTTAATGGGTACTCATCTTGATAGAGCCTATGAGGGAGACGGCATAAAAGCTTATACCTTGTTTCATAACCCCACAGATCGAGCAAAGCTCGATTTAGTGGAGTGCGTATTTGATAAACGCTTAGGTACAAAATCCCATAACGCGCAACATTTAGCGGCCGTGCTGGCACAAAATAATCAGCAAGGAAAGCAGGTAAAATGGTTAGCACACAGTCAAGGCGCGATAATTTTTTGCGCGGCACTGGAGCACTATCGTATTTACTATGGTAAGCCACTTGCAGGTCAGCAATTAGCAGTACATGGGTCAGGTTCAAATATTGAGCGTTTAAAACGCATTGCCCATAGTACCGGGTTAAAAGTTGTTGCGGTGCGTAACAATCCCTATGACTTAGTACCTAACTTAGCGGGGCGTAATGACTTATCATCAAGCAGTCTTGTTCGTTCGATGAAATTTAAAGGCTTAGTTACAGGTGATGATGCTGGTGCCAGCCCTCATACTTTGCCGTTTTTAGGCTTAGTCACCTACGCTGACCAACTGCAAATGCTTGGCTATAATGATAAAGCCGATGTAGTAAGAAAGTTTATTAAAACTCTACCGTCTACGGATTCGCGATTATGATCAAGTTAGCTAAGGCGTTTTATCGTGGTTTTATTGGCGGGCCCAATTTTGAAAATTGTGTTCACCATCGCCTGATTCTAGAAGATAAACTACTCACTCTCGATGTGCCAGATGGCAATGTCGCAGCTGTACCGTCTACCATCGATATCTCATTTCCTTACAATTCAACTAGCTGGTTTAACCAACATAAAAAAAACTATTTACACCATGAATACGTGCATATGCTCACTGAAAACTGGATGTATTTACCACCAGTTAGTTATTTGCCCAGTAGTGAGTATGGCATGTTTAGTTTCCAACTAAGAATTAAGCAAACTAATAAAATCAATGTTCTTGATATCAATCAATTAAAACGCTTTGTGATTGATGAGTATGATAATTATCATTGGGGATCAGATGGTTATAACACTAAGCTTCAAAATGATACTAAGCTAGAGTCGAATAAAAGAGCAAACCCATGGGAAGGCGAAGCACTGAAAAAGGAAATTTTAGGGCGCATTGAATCTTATGGTTATCCGCCACTGCCTGCAGCTAAAGGAGTAATTATTAATGATCGCCAATGGGTGTTTTATCAAATAAAGAAAAGTAATAAGCGTTCTCGCCAAGACTTTTATTGTTTACCATTAAGTGAGCATGCATTTTTAGAGGTTGAATTTAATCATCGTGTTGATCGCTCTGACAAGCATAAAAAATGGGCTAAGCATGCGCTTGAATCACAGCAGCGAATCATGGAATCAATTAAGCTTGGTGATTTACCCCCAGATTACGATAATTTAATTACTGATAATTCTAAGAGTGATTAATTTAGCCAAGGTTTTTTACCGTGGCTTTGTGGGTGGGCCAATGTTGAAAATTGCATCCACCATCGACTTATTCTAGCAACGCTGAAGTTTCAGTAACACCAACAAATTTATAACTACCACTAACCAGCTCGAAACACGTAGTCCGTGGCTCGAAACTATTTAGTCTAGTTGCTAGCCCCACTCAAACCTTTCACCTTGTGCCTCCACTTCACGTGAGTATTTTTCATTACTATGACTTTTCCTTTGCAAGCCTTAGCCGTATCAGGCACTGTGTATTCAATTAAAATTATAAACTTAAAAAACAGGAGTGAGTATGACTCAGTTTGACAGTGTAAGTGTTGTAAAAAAAGCGAATGTCTATTTTGATGGTAAAGTGTCAAGCCGTGTTGTGCTTTTTGCCGATGGCAGTACTAAAACACTGGGCTTTATGCAACCAGGTGAGTTTGAGTTTGGCACAAATCAAAAAGAGCACATGGAGCTGCTAGCGGGTGAGTGGCAAGTATTACTGCCTGACGAAACACAGTGGCAAACGATGAAGGCGGGAGATTCATTTAATGTAGATGCGAACGTTACCTTCCGTGTCAAGGTAACTGATTTCGCTGATTACTGTTGCTCGTACACTTAACAAGCAGTTGTTAACCTCTGTGGAAAGCCCGTGTGATGCGGGCTTTTGCATATTTTATCTGCAAAGCATGATCTAAATCATCTGTGGTTACAATCAATTACTAATTATCTGTAATTTTCGCTTGTGTTAATTCAATTCGCCCCCAATACTAACTGTGAGGTAACAAGAAAAAAGGATACCCTATGAAGATTAATATTTCTGGTCATCATGTTGACGTTACTGAGGCTGTTAGAGCTCACATCAACGAGAAATTCTCGAAAATTGCTAGCCATTTTCCATCATTAATATCACTCGATATTATTCTTTCAAAAGAACATCACAAGTATCAAGCTGAGATCAGTACCACTTATGAAGGTACACGTTTATCAGTTAAAGGAGAAGATGACGTGATGTATCCGGCTATCGCAAGCGCGGCTAAAAAACTCGATGCATCACTTAAACATCGAAAAGGGCAAATGAAAGCCAAATTACATGAAAAACCGGTCAGTACCACGCCGGAAATCGCCCACGAAATCATTCAAGAAATGGATCTGAGCTAATTACAATGCGCTAGCCTGAAGTGGCTAGCCTATACTAAAATTGAAAAGCCATCCGCTTCACAGCGGTTGGCTTTTTTGGTTTTTACTTTCTACCTTATCCAACTTCCAATCTCATCTAAAACGCTGTAAGTTGCTTGTAACTAAGAATAAAACACACAAAACCTATGCAATCAGCAGTATCAAATTGGCAATCTAAATTAAATGCTTTAGGGCCGGGTATTTTAATGGCTACAGCGGCAATTGGTGGCTCGCATTTAGTGGCATCAACACAAGCAGGATCGTTATTCGGTTGGCAGCTATTTTGGCTAATCATTGTAGTAAATATATTAAAGTACCCATTTTTTCGATTTGGTATGGAATACACCTTAGCCACTAAACAAAGTTTAGTTGAGGGTTATAAGCAAAAAGGACCAGGCTACTTTTATAGTTTTATTGCGCTGAATATTGTTGCGGCTGTGGTGAATACCGCAGGAGTATTACTATTAACGGCCAGCTTGTTGCACTATGCGTTACCCATAAGTATCTCAGTTACACTGTTGTGCTGGCTGATTTTGGCTGTGTGTTTGCTTATTTTGTTATTGGGGCACTTTAAGGCGCTCGATAATGTTTCAAAGCTTATTATGGGGCTACTTACTGTAACAACCGTCGCTGCGTTGATTGTAGCTATTAACAATGGTGCTATAAACCATGCAGTAGTGGCACCTGCTGACTATGTGGGCCCATCGCCGTATGAACTTGCCATGCTAGGCTTTATGGTGGCACTTATGGGCTGGATGCCAGCACCTATCGAAATTTCAGCGATTAGCTCGTTATGGCTAAAAGAAAAGCAACATCAACAAGCGGTGACTAAACAACAAGGCTTGTTTGATTTTAATTTGGGTTACTGGCTTACCGCAGCACTTGCGCTCGTGTTTTTTTCATTAGGTGTTTTGGTGCAATATGGTCACGTACAGGCCGTTCAATTAGGTGGCGTGGCGTTTGCCAAACAGTTGATTGATATGTATGCACTCACCATGGGGGAGTGGGCAAGGCCGTTGGTTTCAGGTATCGCTTTTTTATGTATGTTTGGTACCACGCTGACGGTACTTGACGGCTACGCCAGAACATTAAATGAGTCGCATAAATTGCTACCCGTCAAACAGTCAAAACATAGCTTGAATATGTGGCTATTATTACAAGCATTTGCAGGCATGGCAGTGATTTTATTTTTTAAATCAGCCCTTGGGCCAATGCTTACCTTTGCAATGACCCTCGCTTTTGTCACGACTCCTGTATTTGCATGGCTGAACTTTAGCTTAGTACGCTCAGAACCCAGCATTCATCACTCACCTTTATTACGCACCCTAAGCTGGCTAGGCTTAGCTTATTTGGTGGGCTTTGCGCTAGTGTTTTTGGTTTGGAAGGCAATGTAAAGGGAGCTGTCAGCTTTCAGCCGTCAGTTTATAGCTGATCGAGAAGGGGCTTAGTTATTTGTGTTTATAAACAATTGTAACTTTACATTCATGTCTCGGTTTTTATGCTGTTTGACGGCTCTAACTCAACTCCCTAATCGCATTACTAATCCCATCGAGCGTGAGTGGATACATACGGTTGTCCATTAACTGCTTTATAAAATCAATTGATTGATAATAACGCCAGTGTTCAACGGGTTGTGGATTAAGCCAAGCGACTTTATCAAAATGGTTGGTGATACGGTTTAGCCAAGCACTGCCTGGCTCTTCATTCCAATGCTCGACACTGCCTCCAGGGTAGGCGATTTCATAGGGGCCCATAGTGGCATCGCCAACAAAAATGACCTTGTAATCGCTGGTGAACTTGTTAATCAAGGTCTTGGTATCAATCACGTTTGTGTGACGACGTTCGTTGTCTTGCCAAACATGCTCATACAAACAGTTATGAAAATAGTAAAATTCAAGGTGTTTAAACTCGCTGTGGGCGGCGCTAAATAACTCTTCGCAAGTATGGATGTAGTCATCCATTGAACCGCCGATATCAAACAGCATCAACACTTTTACCGCATTGTGGCGCTCTGGTGCCATTTTTACATCGAGCATGCCGCCTTGCTTTGCGGTTGCGCGGATGGTTTCGGTTAAATCCAGTGTATCGCTAGCGCCAGTGCGGGCAAATTTACGCAGTTTTTTAAGGGCAAGCTTAATGGTGCGAGAGCCGATTTCACGGTCACTGTCGAGGTTGCGGTAGCTGCGTTTATCCCATACTTTTACAGCACGGCGATGTCGGTTACCGTCTTGACCAATGCGCACACCTTCAGGGTTATAACCATAGGCGCCAAACGGCGATGTGCCGCCTGTGCCAACCCACTTATTGCCGCCTGCATGGCGCTTTTGCTGTTCTTCAAGGCGCTGCTTGAGGGTTTCCATGAGTTTATCAAGGCCACCCATAGCGTGTAATTGCGCTTTTTCTTCGTCGCTTAAATGCTTTTCGAACTCTTTGCGTAGCCAATCATCAGGCAAGGCATGTTGCTGTTTTAAGCTTTCGAGCAGATCAAGGTCAGCAATCCCACTAAAGTAATCAGCAAAGGCTTTATCAAAGCGGTCAAAATGGGTTTCATCTTTCACCATGATGGTACGCGCTAAGTAATAAAATGCATCAACATCGGCAAAAATAACTCCTTGCTTGAGCGCATTGATCAAATCAAGTAGCTCTCGCAAACTAACCGGTAAGCGGTACTCGCGTAGCTTAAAGAAAAACGCAATTAACATCTTAACGGCGGCTCATAAAGGCAAGTTTTTCAATCAGGCTGATGTCTTGCTCGTTCTTTAATAACGCTCCAAACATGGGCATTAGGCCACCTTTTTGGCTCTTGTCGTGCAGTGTTTTAGCGTCAATATCTTCAGCCATCAGCAATTTTAACCAATCAAGTAATTCACTTGTTGATGGTTTTTTCTTAATGCCGTTAACATCGCGCAGGTTAAAGAATACTTCGAGTGCTTGGCGTACTAAATCTTGTTTAACGTGAGGGTGATGCACATCGATAATTTGTGCCATTTCTTCACTACTTGGAAAATCAATGTAGTGGAAAAAACAACGACGTAAAAAAGCATCTGGCAGCTCTTTTTCGTTATTTGACGTGATGATCACAATCGGACGTTGCTTAGCAATAACACGCTCGCCGGTTTCATAAACATGAAACTCCATTTTATCGAGCTCTAATAACAAGTCGTTGGGAAATTCGATATCGGCTTTGTCTATTTCATCAATTAATAGCACTGGGCGTTTATTATGTTGCTCACCATAGGTAAAGGCTTGCCATAGTTTCCCTTTAACAATGTAATTGCCGATATCGTGAACTCGTTCATCGCCTAACTGACTGTCGCGTAGACGTGATACCGCATCATACTCATAAAGGCCTTGCTGCGCTTTGGTGGTTGATTTGATGTGCCATTGAATGAGCGTGGTGTCTAAGCTTTTTGCAAGCTCCTCGGCCAGCATGGTTTTACCCGTGCCTGGCTCGCCTTTTATCAACAGCGGTTTTTCGAGCAATATGGCCGCGTTAACGGCTTGTTTTAATGCAGAACTTGCAATGTAGTTATCGGTTGAATTAAAAAGCACGATGTCACCTTATCTGGTCTGAGCAGTGATTAATAACGTTATGATGCCATAGTTATTCTGTGTCTGAAAGGTATGTAAAACGCGGCACTGTTTTGCCATCGATTTCAACGGTTTCTAAAAACATACTAAGTGGGCGTGCCCACATACCAAACTCACCATACAGTGCTTGGTAAATAACAAGTTGCTCTTCGGTTTCACTGTGGGTGGCAACATACTCAACTTTGTATTTTGGGCCTTTGTAGTGTTGATATATACCTGATTTGAGAGGATGAGGTTTTATTGCTGTAGTCATGTTTTGATCTCTTGTATAATTACGTTTTGCACTTTTTAATGCTAAATAAATCGCCAACACTATGAATTATATTTTGTTAGATGAATACAAGAAAGCGTGGGTTTTTCGCCATAAAGACATGCCTATCAGCGCAGATGATGCACTGCAAATTAAGCCAATGACAAGTGAACGTGCTGCTGTGCTTTGGACTACCATGGTCAGCCGCGAGCATGATCACCCTGATTTTTTTGATAAAACAGATTGGTGTGGCAAAGAAGAGAGCTTTATCGAGACACTTAATTGGGAAAATGCATGGGAAGCCGGCGAAGAGCAACTCCCCGAGGCTATTTTGGCGCACCTTGATTGGGAAGCCAACACGACAGTGTATTTTTGCATGGCACGCGACAATATCATCGAAACTAGTTTTGCTGTCTTTAAACGTTGTTGGCAAAACTTTATGTTTTTAGCTGATGGCAGTTTGTTAATGGGCAAAAAACGCGATGCTGTTGTGCAGTTTTTAGAGTCAGGTAATGCCAAACTGGGTAAAAAAGGCGCAGTAAAGTAGCGCTCAATTAACGCTCTATGCTATAAAACAGTCAAGCAATTGTTTTATAAGAGCGCGCATTGTCAACTTCAAACTCTCAGAGCAAATCGTTACAACAAGCCGAAATTTGGCAAACTGATGCCGAGCGGGCTTTGTATGCTCAGTTGTGTAATGCTTTTTATGCGCGTGAAATTCCACGTTTAGTTGAAGAGCCAGATGCGGCAAGATTAAGACGACTATTAGCCAGTTTACCTTTTTATATTGAACGGCTTGCTATACGAATTGTGAGTGGGGATGCGCCTCTACAACTTGATTCACAAAATGGTAGTTGGCTCGAGAAGCAAAAAACGCAGCCTCCTGTGCATAGTAAAAATGAGTCAGCGCGTTTTTTTAGTCAATACGCTAAGCGCGGGTTAATTGTTCCCGTGTTAATTAATGATGGTCAATGTACCACAGTACGCATAGACAGCTTAGATCAAGTAAGCGACAATAAGGTACATTGCAATGAGCTTGGCTGGTTTAATCATTCGGGTGAGTCATTGGAAGGAAGGCACGCTCAATTATTAAAGCCTTCTAAAGCGGTAATGATAGCGGCGTGCTGTGGTCACCAATGGCAGTTTAATAAACGAGTAACACCTAAGCGTTTATCTTTAAGAGAAATGCTATTAGCAAGCAATATAAATTGGCGCAACCTAAAGCGCCCAAAGACTTAATTTAACCGCGAAGGAGTGTTCAATGCGGGTTTTTCAATTCGCCTTGTTATGTTTGGCGCTATTTATTCAGTACCGTTTATGGTTTGGTCATAATGGTGTACAGGATTACACTCGCCTTAAGCAAGCGGTTACGTCTCATCAAGATACCAATGCCAAGCTTTTGAAGCGAAATAAAGTGCTTAAAGCTGATATAAAAGATTTAAAGCTCGGCCAAGAGGGAATTGAAGAACGTGCAAGGAACGAGTTAGGAATGATTAAACCAGGTGAAACATTTATTCGAGTGTTACCTAGACAACAACATAATGAAAGATAAGCAAATAATTACCGCTATCGTCCCTGCCGCAGGGGTTGGTAGCCGCATGCAACACTCCACGCCTAAGCAATATATTGAACTTGCTGGCAAAACGATTTTAGAACATACCCTTAGCAAGCTTGCTGAACTTAACCTCCTTCGCACCATTAAAGTCGCAATCAGCGATGGTGACGGCTATTTTGCGGATTTACCGCACATTGATAACCGTATAGAGCGAGTAACGGGGGGGAAAGAGCGCGCTGACTCAGTCTTAAATGCCTTATTATCACTTGCTGATAATCCTCCTGATTGGGTTTTGGTGCATGATGCTGCAAGGCCGCTGGTATGTTTAACTGATATCGAGCGCTTGATCGCTGACTGTGTTGCTGTGAATGAAGGCGGTATTTTAGCCTCAAAAGTGAAAGACACCATAAAGCGTGGTGAGACGCATTGTAAGCAAACAGTGCCGCGTGATGATTTATGGCAGGCACTTACCCCCCAGTTTTTCCCTTATCAAGCGCTGACAGATGCTCTTACAAATGCGCTTAAAAATGGTGTAACCATCACGGATGAAGCATCTGCAATGGAGTGGGCTAAGCAGCCCGTTAAATTGGTGCCAGGCCGTAGCGACAATATTAAGATCACCACACCAGAAGACTTAGATTTAGCTGAGTTCCTACTAAATAAACAACAAAATGAGAGTACCCCATGATTCGAATTGGCCATGGCTTTGATGTTCATAAATTTGGCGGCGAAGGCCCGCTGGTTATTTGTGGTGAAAAAATTGATTATCCACAAGGGTTCTTAGCACATTCAGACGGTGATGTGGCTATTCACGCATTATGTGATGCGATATTAGGTTCTTTGGCTATGGGTGACATTGGTAAGCACTTTCCTGATACAGCCAGTGAATACGAAAACATCGACAGTCGTATTTTATTACGCCATGTGGTTGGGCTTGCTAAACAGCAAGGGTACATACTTGGCAACGCCGATGTCACGATTGTTGCACAAGCGCCAAAAATGCTGCCACATATACAAGCAATGCGTGAAAACTTAGCAGCAGATTTAGAAGCTGACATTTCACAGGTTAATGTGAAAGCGACAACCACCGAAAAGTTAGGTTTTGAAGGACGTAAAGAGGGCATCTCAAGCCACGCTGTCGTTATTATGAGTAAACACAATTCATGAGCGAATTAAACTACCTATATGGTAAACCTCTTTCTAAGGCTGACTTTAAAACGTTTGCTGAAGATTTCATGGTTGATGAAGACTTGGGTATTGAGTTTACTGGTTCTGGCGAGCATGTCTGCTTACAGGTGGTGAAAAAAGGCGAAAATACACAGTTTGTTGCTAAACGCATTGCCGAAAAAGCGGGCGTATCACCGCGCGATGTAAGCTACGCGGGTCTAAAAGATCGCCACGGTGTTTGTACCCAGTGGTTTAGTGTGCCAGTACCAATTAAAAAGCATATTGAATTTAGTGAATTAAATAACGAGCAGTTCTTTGTGATATCGCAGCAGCGCCATAACCGTAAGCTCAGAACCGGCTGCCATAAAGGCAATCGCTTTACCATTACGTTACGTAATGTGACTAAGCCTTTGGATATTTTGTGTCGTATCAATGCAGTGCGAGCAGGCGTCCCCAATTATTTTGGTGAGCAGCGCTTTGGTCATGGCGGTCATAACCTTGAGATGGCTAAACGGATGTTTGCGGGAGAGCGCATTCGCGATAAAAAACTGCGTGGTTTAGTGATTTCAGCAGCGCGCTCTTATGTGTTTAATGAAATAGTGAGCATGCGGGTTGCTGAGCATGGCCTTGCTAAAACAATGCACCGAGAAGTGTTTATGCTTAGCGGTAGTAATGCTTTTTTTGAAGACAATATAAGTGACGACAATATTGCACGCTTAGCGTCTGGTGATATTGTGATGTCGGCGCCTATGGTAGGCAAAGGTGAAAAAGGCCTGACCGAGACTGAAAAAAAATGGCTTACACCTTATCAGTCGTGGATTGATGGGCTTGCTGAATTAGGTCTAAAGAATGAGCGTAGAATGTTACGCTTAATACCCGATTCATTAGCAGTAGAAACCATAGACGAAACTACTTTAAAGTTAAGCTTTGGTTTACCAAAAGGCTGTTTTGCTACTGCCTTGCTGCGTGAGCTGGTGGACTATCAAGACGCTAGCCCTAGAGAGCAAAAACAAAAGGATGCGTAAATGAAAATCTTATTAAGTAATGATGATGGGGTCAATGCTAAAGGGATTGCAGTTTTGCACCAAGCTTTGATTCAAATTGCAGACGTAACGTTAGTTGCGCCTGATCGCAATTGCAGTGGCGCAAGTAACTCACTTACTTTAATGAACCCATTACGAGCGACTAGGCTAGATAACGGGTTTGTTTCGATTAATGGTACACCGACAGATTGTGTTCATTTAGGTGTAAACGAGCTCACTGACGAGCTGCCTGACTTAGTTGTAGCAGGTATTAATCATGGTGCTAATTTAGGTGATGATACGCTTTATTCTGGTACGGTAGCAGCAGCAACTGAAGGACGTCATTTAGGATTGCCAGCCATTGCTGTTTCGTTATGTTCTAAAGAAGGCAACCATTTTGAAACTGCAGCGGCCGTTGCCGTGAGCATTATTAAAGAGCTGGCTTCTCATCCATTACCAAAAGATCAAATAATTAATCTAAACGTTCCCGATATTCCTCTAACAGAATTAAAAGGCGTGAAGGTGACGCGTTTGGGTTCTCGCCATAAAGCTGAAACCATGACTAAACAGCAAGACCCTTGGGGTCGTGATATATATTGGTATGGTACGCTAGGCGCTGAAAGCGATGCAGGTGAAGGCACTGACTTTTATGCCATCAACAATGGTTATGCATCGGTGACACCATTAAGTGTTGATATGACAGCGAAAGAAAGCTTGCAAGCGGTTGATAGCTGGTTGGCAAATATGGAGATTAATGGTGCTGACTAATTATAATCGCAGTGCGTTAGCGTTGGCTGAATTATTAAAGCGAGAAGGGGTAGAGGACTCTATCGTACTTGAAGCAATAGCAACAACACCCAGACACTTATTTGTTGATGATGTATTGCAGCACAAAGCGTATCAGAATACCGCATTACCCATTGGCCAAGGGCAGACTATCTCACAACCGTATATTGTTGCACGGATGACTGAGCTTTTACGTTTGGCTGGTGTTAAAGACAAAGTGCTTGAAATAGGCACAGGCTCTGGTTATCAAACAGCGATCCTTGCCAAAACATTTAGCAAAGTTTGTTCTGTTGAGCGAATTAAAGCACTGCAATGGCAAGCTAAACGGCGTTTACATAAACTCGATTTATATAATGTAACAATGAAACATGGTGACGGCTGGCAGGGTTGGCAGTCTCAAGCTCCATTTTCAGGCATCATTGTGACAGCTGCGGCTGCAACAATGCCAAAAGGGTTATTAGCACAGTTAGCTGATGGCGGAGTCATGATTGCCCCTGTGGGCGAGCAAGACCAACAATTAATGATGGTTGTCAGAAATGGCGATACATTTAGTGAACATGTAGTTGCACCAGTACGATTTGTACCTTTGGTACCTGGTGATATTGAATAGGACGTCATACTTTGAAGTTATTTACTAAGTTATATGATATGGCACTTGTGTGGGCAAAGCACCGCCATGCAGAGCGCTATTTAGCAGGGATGAGCTTTGCCGAATCTGTTTTCTTTCCGGTGCCACCCGATGTCATGCTGGCGCCAATGTCGCTTGCACAACCAAGCAAAGCATGGCGTTTTGCAAGCTTTACTACCATTGCATCTGTCATTGGTGGTGTTTTAGGTTATCTGTTAGGTTATTGGCTATTTGAGCCAGTTGTAGAGCCTTTTATTGCTCAAATGGGCTGGCAAGCAAAGTTTGACTTAGCACTTAGTTGGTTTGAAACCTATGGTGTTTGGGTTGTATTTATCGCTGGATTTTCGCCTATCCCCTATAAGGTGTTTACGATAGGGGCAGGGTTAATGCAGATGGCCTTTTTGCCCTTTTTAATTGCCTCAGCCATTGGTCGTGGTGCACGATTCTTCTTGGTTTCCGCTTTAATGAAGTGGGGTGGGGTTAAAATGGAGCAAAAATTACGTCAATATGTTGAAGCACTTGGCTGGGGTTTAGTTATTTTAGTTGTGGTTGCATACTTTTTATTACGATAGCACTTAAAACCTTCAGTTAGCATTTCAAGGAGCATTTTACAGTGAGAAAGCATTTTACAGTCTATGTTGCTTTGTTTCTTAGTATTTTGCTCTTTGGCTGCTCCTCTCGTAATGCACCTGCGCCGGTCAGTAGTTTAGATAATCAAATCAATCCCACCACACGTAAAGTTAATATCACAGGCTCAAGTTATCGAGTACAAAAAGGCGATACGCTCTACTCAATTGCGTTTAGCGCTCAGAAAGATTTCCGTTCTTTGGCAAAAATAAACCGTATTCCAGCACCTTATACAATTTACCCTGGGCAACGCATTTTGCTTAAAAAAGCAGCGGTAAAACCAAAAAAGACGAAAAAATATACGAAATGGAGTAAAAAGTCTACTGTTTCGAAACAAAAAAATAACAAAAAATTAAAAAAAGAGCTTGATCAGCCAAAACAACGAGAGTATGTTCAAAAACAAGCCAACAAAAAAGTTAGTGTAAGAAGTAGTAAATCTAGTACGAAAGTAATATGGAGCTGGCCCGCTCAAGGTAAGGTCACTCGCCGTTTTTCTACTAAAGAAAATGGCTACAAAGGTTTACAAATCGCTAATAAAAAAGGGGCATCTGTTTTAGCTGCTGCACACGGAACGGTGGTTTATGCTGGCAACGCATTAAGGGGATACGGTAATTTAATTATTTTGAAACATAATGATGATTACCTAAGTGCCTACGCGCACAACTCCAAGTTGCTCGTAAAGGAAAAACAGGAAGTAAAGGCGGGTCAGAAAATAGCAGAAATTGGCAGTTCCGACTCCTCAGTAACGGCTTTGAGATTTGAAATTCGTTATCGAGGAAAAGCAGTCAACCCTGCTAAATATCTACCTTAGCCACGGGTATTGATAAAGTGATTTAGCTCAATCACATATTTGCTCGGGAGGACGCTTATGGGTCACACAGCAAAACTTGAGAAAACAACAGAAACGATTGACGATAAATTTGACGATACAGTAGTCGAAGAAGAATCTTCTGATTTACTAGAGGAAGTGGATAACGAAGAAGATATTTTTGCAAAGGATGAAGTAGCCAAGAATTTAGATGCAACGCAACTATATCTCGGTGAAATAGGTTTCTCTCCTCTGCTCAGTGCAGAAGAAGAAGTATACTTTGCGCGTAAAGCGTTGAAAGGCTGTGAAGCCTCTCGTAAACGAATGATCGAAAGTAATTTACGCTTAGTGGTAAAAATTGCTCGTCGCTATAACAATCGTGGCCTTGCATTACTTGACCTTATTGAAGAAGGTAATCTTGGTCTTATTCGAGCTGTTGAAAAATTTGACCCAGAACGTGGTTTCCGTTTTTCAACTTACGCAACGTGGTGGATTCGTCAAACTATTGAACGTGCCATCATGAATCAAACCCGTACTATTCGCTTACCCATTCATGTTGTTAAAGAGCTGAACGTTTATTTAAGAACCGCACGAGAATTAACGCAAAAGCTAGACCATGAACCAACAGCAGAAGAAATTGCAGAGTGTTTAGATAAACCTGTTGAAGACGTAACAAAAATGCTGCGTCTAAACGAAAAAATCACCTCAGTTGATACACCAATTGGTGGTGAGAATGATAAAGCCTTACTCGATATTATTGCTGACGAAAAAGGCTCTGGCCCTGAGGGCGAAGTACAAAATAATGATATCAACAAGCATATAGTCGATTGGCTTGGTGAATTAAACCCAAAACAACGCGAAGTATTAGCACGCCGCTTTGGTTTACTTGGCTACGAGCCATCAACGCTTGAAGATGTGGGTCGTGAAATTGGCTTAACACGTGAGCGTGTAAGACAAATTCAAGTGGAAGCATTACGTCGCTTAAAAGATATTTTGCAACACGAAGGTTTAAGCACTGATAGCCTGTTCGACCAATTCACTTAATTTGACAACAATGCATACCTGATCAAGGGTATAGAACCTACGGGTTCAGAACACACAATAAAGCTGACGTTACGTCAGCTTTTTTATTGTGGTAATTAAAGTAAATCTTTTAACTGATATAATAGCTGATGTGCTTGCCTTGGCGTGAGGCTGTCTGGATCAAGCTGTTTTAAGGTTAATTCAAGCTCTGATGGCTCATTATCAAAAGCCAGTGCTTGCTGTTGCTGCACAGGAGCTGTGACTGGCTGGTGATTTTCGAGCATTTTTAGTTTCTGTTTTGCTTGTTGAATTACTGCTTTTGGCACACCGGCAAGTGCTGCAACTTGCAAGCCAAAGCTCTTACTTGCAGCTCCTTCAAGTACTGTGTGCATAAAGGCAATGGTGTCGTTGTGCTCAATGGCATCTAAATGCACATTAACCAGTCCTTGTTGCTGTTCTGCAAGTTCTGTTAATTCAAAGTAATGAGTTGCAAATAGGGTTTTAGCTGCAATCTTTGAGGCTAAATAGTCTGCAGTAGCATAAGCGAGTGACAAGCCATCATAGGTTGACGTACCACGACCAATTTCATCCATTAGCACCAACGATTGTGCGGTAGCATTATTCAAAATTGTGGCTGTTTCTGTCATCTCAACCATGAAGGTTGAGCGCCCAGATGCCAGATCATCACTTGCGCCAATGCGTGTGAATATACGGTCAATGTTACCGATTTCGGCGCTATCTGCCGGTACGTAAGAGCCTATATGTGCCATTAGGACGATAAGCGCGGTTTGGCGCATATAAGTTGATTTACCACCCATATTTGGACCCGTAATAATTAGCATTTTACGGTCATTATTGAGCTCTACTGGGTTGGCAATAAACGGGTCTTTCATGACCTGTTCAACAACAGGGTGGCGGCCTTGCTTAATGCTGATATTGTCGTTATCGCAAAGTGTTGGTTTAGCGTAATTAAGTGCTTGTGCTCGTTCTGCTAGGTTATTTAATACATCTAAATCGGCTAACACAGCTGCCATGGTTTGTAGCTGCTCGATATGCGGAGCAATAAATTCAAATAACTGCTCGTAAAGTTGCTTTTCAAGGGCTAATGCTTTTGATTGGCTACCCAGTACTTTATCTTCGTGCTCTTTTAGCTCAGGAATGATGTAGCGTTCATTATTTTTAAGCGTTTGGCGACGAATATAATCCGCAGGCACTAAATGTGAATTGGCACGGCTAACTTCAATAAAAAAACCATGTACTTTGTTATAGCCAATTTTTAGTGTACTAATACCAGTGCGTTCACGTTCACGCTCTTCAAGTTTTTCAAGAATATCAGTCGCACCTTGGCTCAGCGCACGCCATTCATCAAGTTCACTATTATAACCAGGGGCAATAACGCCACCATCACGAATAAGTACAGGCGGAGTTTCTATAACAGCACGTTCCAGTAAATCTTGCAGTTCAGGCAATTGTTGCGAGTTTGCGATGATCTGACTAATACGTGGATTGTTGGCATCCATTAGCAGTTCGTGCAGTGGTGCCAAAGCCTGCAAAGCGCTACGCAAGCGCGTTAAATCACGGGGTCTTGCGGTGCAAAGTGCTAAGCGAGCAATAACACGTTCAATATCACCAATTTGCTTTAATGATTCTTGTAGCTCACCGCATAGTTGCGCATCAATAATCGCACTTATTGCATTGAGACGAGAGTTAAGCTCAGTTTTGCTGCGCACTGGAGTGTGAATACGGCGTTTTAGTAAGCGAGAACCCATGGCTGTTGCTGTTCTATCAAGTACTTGCGCGAGGGTGTTTTCGTAGCCGCCAGAAAGATTCACCGTGAGCTCTAAATTTTTACGAGTTGCAGCGTCGAGGATCACTGCATGTTCATTTTGTTCAAGAGTGATGGCACGAATATGTGGCAGGGCAATGCGCTGAGTATCCTTAACATATTGCATTAAACACCCAGCAGCAATGAGTGCGTTATGAGCTTTATCGACTCCAAATCCCACTAAATCTTTAGTGCCAAATTGGTCGCACAGTAAGTGCTGGGCAGTATCTAAATCAAATTCCCATTCTGGACGGCGACGCGCGCCTTTTATATGCTCAATTAGGTGCACATTTGCAAATGTTTCACTGTAAAGCAGCTCAGCAGGCGCTAAACGTTGTAATGTTGAGCTAAATGCTTCATCAGTATTGACTTCAAGAATATTAAAGCGCCCTGAATTGATATCAAGATACGCTATTCCGTAAACACCCTTGTTGCTTTGCCACACACTCGTTAATAAGTTGTCTTGACGTTCTTGCAGTAAGGCTTCATCAGAAATTGTGCCAGGCGTAACAATGCGCACGACTTTGCGCTCTACAGGGCCTTTACTCGTCGCAGGGTCGCCTATTTGTTCACAAATAGCAACGGATTCGCCCATTTGCACTAAGCGGGCTAGGTAGTTTTCTACAGCGTGATAAGGGACACCGGCCATTGGGATTGGGTCACCACCGGCTTTGCCGCGGTGAGTTTGAGAAATATCAAGTAATTGTGCGGCACGTTTGGCATCATCAAAAAACAGTTCATAAAAGTCACCCATTCGATAAAACAGCAAAATATCTCGATGCTCTGCTTTTATTTTAAGATACTGCTGCATCATAGGGGTTTGTTGTTTTATAGTGTGCGGTGCATAAAGATCAAACGACATGTACTTACCCAAAGGCTGAATATGGAATTACATCAAGAGATTAAAACACTTGCTGCGAAATTAGGAGCTATTTTAACGGATAAACGCTTATGGATCACTACCGCTGAATCATGCACGGGCGGGGGCGTGAGTTATGCGCTTACTGATACGCCAGGAAGTTCTAATTATATTGACCGTGCTTTTGTCACCTACAGCAATCAGGCAAAGCATGAACTACTTGGTGTTAACGAGCAAACATTAAACACCTACGGTGCCGTAAGTGAACAAACTGTCCTTGAAATGGCACCGGGTGCTGCAAAAGCAGCAAAAGCTGATATTGCGGTTGCGGTTTCTGGTATTGCAGGCCCTGGAGGTGCGACACTGGATAAGCCCGTGGGGTTAGTCTGGTTTTGTATTCATTTTGCAGGGAAAAACTATTCGAGCAAGCAGGTTTTTTCTGGGAATAGAGCAAATGTTAGAGAGCAAGCTATTGTTTATTCTATAGAAAAAGTAATTGAATTGATAAAATCAGAAAATTAGCTTGATACTGTGATTTCATACAGTATACTGTCTGCATTAGCCGGATTTGGAGAACAGAATGAACGATAACAAACAAAAAGCGTTGGACGCTGCTTTATCACAAATTGAACGTCAATTTGGTAAAGGTTCAATTATGAAATTGGGTGATAATAAAGCCCTTGATATTGAAGCTATCTCGACAGGTTCACTTGGTATTGATATCGCGTTAGGTATAGGTGGTTTACCGACAGGCCGTATCGTTGAAATATATGGTCCTGAATCATCAGGTAAAACAACGCTTACTTTACAAGTTATCGCTCAAGCTCAAAAGCAAGGTAAAACATGTGCGTTCGTTGACGCTGAGCATGCACTTGACCCTGTGTATGCACAAAAACTAGGTGTAAACATTGATGAGTTACTTGTTTCCCAACCAGATACGGGCGAGCAAGCATTAGAAATTTGTGACATGTTAGTACGTTCAAGCGCTGTAGATGTAGTGATTGTTGACTCGGTTGCTGCACTGACACCAAAAGCTGAAATTGAAGGCGACATGGGTGACTCACATATGGGCCTACAAGCTCGTTTAATGTCGCAAGCACTTCGTAAGTTAACGGGTAACATTAAACGCTCAAATACACTGTGTATTTTCATTAACCAAATCCGTATGAAAATTGGTGTTATGTTTGGTAACCCAGAAACAACTACGGGTGGTAATGCGCTTAAGTTTTACGCTTCTGTACGTTTAGATATTCGTCGCATCGGCTCAGTGAAAGAAGGTGACGAAGTCGTTGGTAATGAAACCCGCGTGAAAATCGTTAAGAATAAAGTTGCGCCGCCATTTAAACAGGCTGAATTCATCATTATGTACGGTGAAGGTATCTCTAAACATGGCGAGCTAATTGATTTAGGTGTTAAGCATAAACTTGTTGAAAAGTCAGGTGCTTGGTACAGCTATAATGGTAATAAAGTCGGCCAAGGTAAAGCTAACTCAATTAAATTCTTAAAAGATAACCCTGAGATCGCAGATGAAATCGAAGGCAAACTACGCGAGATGCTATTACTGCAAGCCACTGTACAACCAGAAGATGGTGAAGATGCAGGCTTAATCGCAGAAGATGAGCTATAAATCTTTTTAAAGAGTATCGTTAAGCGTGATTTGACCCGCACTTAACAAAAGAAAGCCGCTACCGCTATGTAGCGGTTTTTTTATGGCTGAAATAGTCTGTGCCCGCGTGTTGTTTATTTGAATGCTCGCGGGGTAAACCTCCTGCTACAAGGTGGCGTAATTGCGGTTTTATATCGCGCTTAAGATTTAGTTGTTTTTGGGCTGTTGCGGGGGTAAACCCGTTGCTACAAGGTGGCGTAGGCGCGGTTTTATATCGCGCTTTAGTTTAGGTTGTTTTTTTGGGTTATCGCGGGGTAAAACCGCTGCTATAAGATGGCGTAGTCGCGATTTTATATCACGTTTCGGGTTACGTGTTTATTTGATTGGTCGCGGGGTAAACCCGTTGCTATAAGATGGCGTAGTCGCGGTTTTATATCGCGCTTTAACTTGAGTTGTTTTTGGGTTGTTGCGGGGTAAACCCGTTGCTACAAGGTGGCGTAGGCGCGGTTTTATATCGCGTTTTAGGTTAAGTTGTTTTTTGGGCTGTCGCGGGGTAAATCCGCAGCTACGGGGCGTAGCTGCGATTTTATAGCACGTTTAATAGGATTATTAAAAACGCTAAAGAAAGATTATAGCTGCCAGTTTAATGACATAGCATAACCGCGTGGTGCACCGTAGTAACCTTGCTCCCAGAACAAGCTGTGAAGGTATTTCTCATTGGTTACGTTGTTGATATTAAAGTTAACACTCACATTATCATTAATGTCATAGGTTGCCATCAGGTTTAGTAAGCCATAGGCATCTTGTTTTGTAACCGGTACCACACCTGAAGGCTGTGTCGGTTGCACACGTTGCGTGTCATCCTGCCACTGGTAATTTAAACCAAAGGTTAGGCCATTTATTTGAGGTACTTTCTGGGTTAAAGCAAGTTTAACTTGATTCTCTGGTGTGTAATCTTTTACTAACTCATCACCATCGATATTTAAGTTACTATAGCTAAAGCTAGCACTAAGTGTGTCGTTGAGTCGGCCACTCATTTCTATTTCAAAACCGTCACTATTGATGCCATCTGCACCATAGTAGCGTGTGTCATCTGGTTGAGAACCAGCAATAGCGATAGCTAGGCCTTCTTGCTTAGCATCGAAATACGCAAAGGTCACGAATAAGTTGTCATCGAGTAATTGTGCTTTCAAGCCGATTTCGCTGCTTTTACCTGTGATTGGATCTAGGTAATCTCCGTTAATATCACGCTCTGTTTGTGGTACAAAAGTTTCTGTGTAGCTTGCATATGTAGAGAAACGTTCGTTAATGTCATACACTACACCGTAATAAGGTACAGTTTGATCACTGTCTTTATCTTTCGCTTTTCCATATGACTCGCCCTCAGTTTCCCAGTTTACATGGCTAACACCCGCTAAGAAACTCAATGAGTCTGTGGCACGAATTCGTGTAGAAATATAAGCAGAACGCTGACGACTTGTAATATCAGCACCTGTTAAACCATCATCAAATGTCGGTGTGGGTGCTGTGCCATCCCAACCGCCAAGTTCAGGCATGCGAGGGAAGCCATTTTCATTATCATAAAGAGACATATCATCGTTATCCATATCCGCTTGGTTTACACCAAACGATAGGTCGTGCTCCATGCCAAATAAGTCGAACTTACCAGTTGCATAGATATCTAAAATATCGTGCTTATCTTTATGATCATATTCGCTTGCGTAACCTATTAAGCCTAAACCTGTTTCTCTATCAGGTGTTTTATAGACATAAAAAAGCTCTGAATCTTGCTCATTTTCTAAGTGCGCATAGCTTGCTTTTAAAAACCAAGTATTCGTAATTGCTTGTTCAATTGATAAGAACAGCTGCTCTGTTGTGTTGTTCCAGTAAGACCAGTCAGATGCTGTACTGGTTGATTCATCAAAGTTAGTTGCTGAGCCATCGCTATAATAAAGAGGGAGTGCACCCCATAATGGGCTATCTGCATCTTTTTTCTGGTTAACGTAGTTAGCCGTTACTACCGTGCTATCCGTTAACTGGCCTTCGTAAGCAAGGTAGTAAATTGTTTTATCTTGCTCATAGCGGTCAAGGTAAGACTCTGCTTTATGTTTGGTAAATACAGCACGCACAGCGTGATTTTCATTTAGTGCAGTTGATGCATCAAGCTCTAAGCGTTTGCTATCCCAAGAGCCGTACGATACAGATGCATTGACTTGTGTTTGATAAGTAGGGCGTTTTAAAACCATATTAACAGTTGCAGATGGGTTACCTGCACCTGTCATTAAACCATTGGCGCCACGGACAATTTCAACGCTATCGAAAATTGAGGTATCTAAAGTTCCCTGGATAGAGCCGTTGTCTTGTGGCATACCCATGCCGTTAACCTGAAAGTTTGTTATCTCAAAACCACGTGCTTTAAAGTAGGTACGATCAGTTTCAATTTGCTCAACAGTGACACCTGGTGTACTTTCAAGGACTGAGTTCAGATCATCAAGTGAAAAGTCATTCATTAATGCACGAGATACAACAGAGATAGACTGGGGTGTTTCTTTTATTGTTAGCCCAAGTTTTGTTGCAGATTGCGCTTCTTCAGTGATGTAGTTTTTATGGTGCTGACCATAAACAGCTATTTTTTCAATAGGTTGTTCTTTTTCTTGTGCAGCGAAAGCGTGGCCACTTAATAGTGCTGAAGTCACTAAGCTTAATTGTGAAAGGCGCAAAAATTTAGTTGATGACATGCAAATTCCCAAATAGTTCAATTCAGATTGTAAATTAATGCGTAATGTAATCTAAATGAAAATGGTTTGCAATTAGGTTTGTCGGTGTTGGCTTAAAATAAACAAAAAAAGCGGCCGAAGCCGCTTCAGGAAGTAAAACTGATTAGGGATTAAAAAACGTATTTTGCAGAGAACTGCAAGCGATCCATATCGCCATCTGTGCCACTTTCTAGTTCACGCTCAGCATGTTTATACTCAACACCAAACGTAAGCTTTTTAACAGGTGAGTATAAGATATTTGCACTATAGCTTTGACTGGTTTCTGTAGGATCGCCAGAGATCGCAAATAAGTCACTATTATTGTCAGCAGAGAAGAATGAATAAAGGAATGTTGAACGCCATTGGCTATTCCAATGTTGCTGATAGGCAATAAAGCCTGATGTTGAATCAATGGCATCAAGATCATCACCATCAAGCACGGCACCATGAGCAACATTTAAACCCACGTAGCGACCTAAGCCTGAACCCTGTGTCAGCATAAATTTAAGGTTGTTTTGACCAAAGTTTACTTTACCAGACGCGCTAATACCAAATGAAGACTCATCGGCATCAATACCATTCTTTTTATAGGTTAATTGGCGTGCAAGACCTGTCACAACTAACTCACCCCAATCCGCTTTGTGAGTATAACGGGCTGTAAAATCAGGCATTGCGGCATCATCGGTTGCAACGCGAGCACCACCTTGTGTGGTAATGGTACTTTCAGGGTTTTCGATTGAAAAAGACCAACTACCCGTTGTGTACCTTGCCTGAGCTTGGCGAGCAAACACAGTGCCTTCTGCTGGACCAACAAAATCAAGGGTTTCTGGAAGAGCACCTACGTTTTGGAAGTTCGACCATGCTTGACCGAATAACCAACCGTCATACGTGACATAAGCTTGTCGAATACGTGGTGCATATGAATTAGTAACGCGCTCATTACCACCAGGTGCTGATGCTAGAAAGTCGATCTCAATCTTTGTATTTATGGTTTTTCCGTTATCTAATTTGGTTGCGGTACCAAAATTGAAACGTGATTGACGGGCGTGCATATCAAAGACAGCATCATTGTCTGCGTCAGGTCCAACAGGAGTCGTACTTGGCACGTAAAAATCGCGACCAACGCTTGAACCGTCTGGTATACCTGATGAGTAATCACTCCACATTGCATCGAGTTTTACATAACCGCCATAGGTGATATCAGTATTACCTATGGTGGCTGCGTGTGCTGTGCCTGTCAGCGCACAAAGTACTGCTGATGCAGTTAATGTCTTCAAGGCTGTTACTTTTCTTGTTGTCATAATGTGTATTCCTGTCAAAGCTACTTGTATGTTGTTGTATCACTGTTGTTTAAGAAGTGATTTCTCTCAATTATCTATTGGTCTATTAGACTAAGGTGGTACTAATACTAATGAGCAACAAAGTTTGTTTAAATTAAGGTAGTTAGTCAGATGTATTAGTACATTGGACTTGATTATAGAAGGTGATTACGAAGTTTTTTGTTTATTGGTGAGATATACAACTAAGGTCTAATATTTTAAGTCGCTTTGCTGAGTGATCCTTGAAGTAAGCCTTTGGCAAGTAATTAACATGGAGACGACAACAATGTCACAAAGTATCTATCCAGTTCCAGCGCATATCAAGAATGCAGCACTCGTTGATAACGATAAATATAATACACTGTATAAGCAATCTATTGATGACCCAGAAGGATTCTGGCGAGAGCACGGTAAACGTCTTGATTGGTCGACCCCTTATAATAAAGTAAAGAACACGTCATTCGATAAAGGTCACATTAATATTCGTTGGTATGAAGACGGACAATTGAATGCCTCTTATAACTGTATCGATCGTCACCTTGCTAAAAATGCAAACAAAACGGCCCTGATTTGGGAAGGTGATAACCCTGAACAAAGCGAAAACATTAGCTATCAAAAGCTGCATGATGAAGTCGCAAAACTCGCCAATGGTCTTAAAAAATTAGGTGTTTCTAAAGGCGATCGCGTCGCTATTTATATGCCAATGACTCCACAAGCTATCTATGCAATGCAAGCATGTGCACGTATTGGTGCCATTCACTCTGTTGTATTTGGTGGTTTTTCTCCATCAGCGATTGCTGATCGAATTAACGACTCCGGCGCTAAGGTTGTAATTACTTCTGATGAAGGTCGTCGTGCAGGGAATTGCGTGCCACTTAAGGCAAACGTTGATGAAGCGGTATCACAAGATTCGGTAACCAGTGTGGAACATGTCATCGTGCATCAGTTAACGGGTGGCGATGTTGAGTGGAATAGCCATGATGTTTGGTGGCATGACCTAGTAGCAGATTTACCGGCAGAATGTGAACCTGAGCCAATGAATGCAGAAGATCCGCTTTTCATTCTTTATACTTCCGGTTCAACGGGTCAACCTAAAGGGGTTGTTCATACCACAGGTGGTTACCTTGTGTATGCATCAATGACCCACGAGTACGTATTTGACTTAAAAGAAGATGATATCTTTTGGTGTAGTGCCGATGTGGGCTGGATCACAGGTCATAGCTACATTGCATATGGTCCATTAGTTAATGGTTGCACTCAGGTTGTTTTTGAAGGTGTGCCTACTTACCCAACAGCAGGTCGTATGGGTGAAGTCATTGATAAACATAATGTTACTATCCTATACACTGCACCAACGGCTATCCGTGCTTTGATGGCGAAAGGCGATGAGCCAACGGCCACATCAAAACGTACTAGTTTACGTATTATGGGCTCTGTAGGTGAGCCAATTAATCCTGAAGCATGGGCGTGGTACTACGAGCATATCGGTAATGAAAATTGCCCAATCGTAGATACGTGGTGGCAGACCGAAACTGGCGGCATCATGATCACACCACTACCAGGTGCAACAGATATGAAGCCAGGTTCGGCAACACGTCCATTCTTTGGGATTGCGCCTGCATTGTATGATGCCGAAGGTAATACGCTTGAAGGGGCAGTTGATGGCAACTTAGTTATTTTAGATAGCTGGCCTTCACAAGCGCGAACAGTTTATGGCGATCATGAACGTTTTGAGCAAACCTATTTCTCAGCATACCCAGGTGTGTATTTTACAGGTGATGGTTGTCGTCGTGACGAAGATGGTTACTACTGGATCACTGGTCGTGTAGATGACGTGCTTAACGTATCAGGCCACCGTCTAGGTACAGCTGAAATCGAAAGTGCATTAGTTGCTCACGAAGCAGTTGCCGAAGCGGCTGTTGTTGGCTATCCACATGACATCAAAGGTCAGGGCATTTACGTGTATATTACACCAAATGAAGGCGTGACTGTCAGTGATGAGTTAACGGCAGAGGTACGTAACTGGGTTCGTAAAGAGCTAAGCCCAATTGCATCACCAGATATGATCCAATGGTCGCCAGGCCTACCGAAAACACGTTCTGGTAAAATCATGCGTCGAATTCTACGTAAAATCGCGGCAAATGAGCACCAACAGTTAGGTGATACTTCAACACTGGCCGATCCGAGTGTGGTTGATGAGTTAATCGAGAACAGATTAAATCGTTAAAAATGCGTTAAAAACTTGATTAGAAGTTGATTCTAAACGTAGTATATCGGCTGTCACTTAGAAATAGGTGTCAGCCGAATTTATTAGGAGTGAACCATGAGTCAGTTTTTAATAGCGGACGATCATCCGTTATTTCGTGAAGCGCTGAAAGGGGCATTGAGTGCGAAGTTCGCTGATTTAGAAGTGTTTGAATCGGAAAACTTTGATACCACATTGCAAGTGCTTAGCGAACAAGAAGATCTTGATATTCTACTGCTAGACCTTCACATGCCAGGTAATGGCGATTTATACGGCCTTATTCGTATTCGCGAAGACTATCCAAGCTTACCCATAGCAGTGGTGTCAGGTAGTGAAGACATCAATATTGTTTCTAAAGTGATGGGATATGGTGCGATGGGGTTTATACCTAAATCATCATCATCAGATGATATTGCTATAGCCATTAACCATATTCTTGAAGGGGATGTATGGTTACCCATTGAGCTTAAAGATAAAGTCGCTGCGGTTGATGGCGAAGACAAAGAAATAGCCGCTCAGGTAGCCTCATTAACACCACAACAATATAAAGTGTTGCAGTACTTACACGAAGGCTTATTGAATAAACAAATCGCTTATGAATTACATATTTCTGAGGCCACGGTAAAAGCACATATTACCGCTATTTTCAGAAAACTTGGTGTATATAACCGCACTCAAGCGGTCCTTATTGCCTCAAAACTTCAACTTGATCCTATTGAGTCGAACTCGTAATTAGATAATAAAAATAATAAAGAGGCGATTAGCCTCTTCATTAAAATGACTTAAGCAAATACCACGGTGCGATTACCGTTAATAAACAGTTTATGCTCAGAGGCTAACTGTAAGGCTTTGCAAAAAACTGTTTTTTCTACATCTTTCCCCATTTTTGCCATCATTTCTGCGGTATCAGCATGACTAACATGGGTTATATCTTGCAAAATAATTGGCCCTTCATCGAGCTCATTATTAACAAAGTGAGCTGTTGCACCAATGATTTTTACGCCACGTTCAAAAGCCTGATGATAGGGTTTTGCACCGATAAATGCCGGTAAAAATGAGTGGTGGATATTGATTATTTTACCTTCAAAGCGAGCGACAAACTCAGGGCTTAAAATTCGCATATACTTAGCAAGGCCAATAATATCAGGTTGGTAGCTGGCAATTAGGTCACCCACTTGCTGATCGTGCTCTGCACGGCTCAACCCTTCATGAGAAACAACATGAAATGGCACATCAAAGCCGGCTGCCAAAGGGGCTAAGTCTGGATAGTTAGCGATAACGGCTAATACTTCAATATTCAGGGCTTTTTCAAATTGTTTGAGTAAAACCCCCCCCAAACAATGTGCTTCTTTAGTGGCAAGCAACACAACTTTGGTTTTCTCGCTGCTATGCAGTGCAAGCTCAGCACCATCTGGAAGTAAGGTTGCAAGCCTAGGTAAAAAGTTATCTGACACCGTGCCACTTAACTCAGTACGCATAAAAAAGCGCTTAGCGTCTTTGTCAACAAACTCATTATTACGTGTGATATTTAAATTATGCTCATGACAAAGGCCTGTGATTTTGGCAATTAAGCCAACATCATCATCGCATTGCGTGGTTAAAATCGTGTTCATAGTCCTCATTCTAATCCCGTTTTTGTGGCCTTTATTATTTGCTAATTTTTAAGTGCTGCATAGCGCAATTTCAACTATCTAATAATTAATTTCAGAATAGCCTAGTCCAATTCACTGTATTACAAAGAGTACTTGTTATTGGTGGTTTGAATGAAAGTGAGGTTTTTGTGAGTAGGATTTAAGTTTTCATTATAGATCAGGATGACGTAGCAGATTCTGACTTTAACATGACATTAAAGCGAACACTCATCGATCAACCTTAACAGATTTGGTTCCGTACCTTCGTTGCTTTACTTACGCTAAGTGTTTATTGTAGAGATAATTAGGGCGTTTGCTTTATAGACACAAGGATGATGTATGGATGAGGGTATTGCGTTAATAGTGTTACTGGTTGCTGTAATTCTATTTGGGTCAGTGGCGGGTATTGTTGCCCTGTTTCAGCTTTCAAATTTAAGAAAAGAAGTGATAGCGTTAAGGAAGACGATTTCGTCAAAGGCGTATCAGCCGCATCTTGCTGATGAAGCTAAAGTATCAGCTCATGTTGAATCGCAATTAAGAGAGCATGTACAGCCTTCACCCACTAACACAGAGCCTGACTCAACCACTCTTGAACAACTTAAAGTTGATTCTCATACTGTTAAACCTAGCGTTTCAAAACAGCCTAAGCCAGATTATTTCTCGCCAATTATTGCTCGATTTAAAGCCAATTGGTTAACGTGGGTAGGAGCAATAGCGCTGGCGTTTGGTGGGATTTTCCTTGCCCGTTATTCACTCGAAGCTGGTTTATTATCAGAATCAATGCGGGTTATTTTAGGGGCCGTGTTTGGTGTAAGTTTAATTACGGTCGCCGAGGTGTTACACCGAAAAGGGATTGTTTTTGAAGGATTTAGTAACTACATACCTGCGGCACTTGCTAGTGGCGGCTTTATAAGCTGTTTTGCTTTAACTTTACTTGCTTATTCACATTACGAATTATTACAGCCTTTATCTGCGTTTGGTATTTTGACCTTTGTATCTCTGGTTGCCAGTTGGATGGCATTAAGGTTTGGCCCACTGCTCGCAGTTATCGGCATAATTGGCGCCTACAGTGTGCCGATATGGGTAAGCACAGGAAGCAATGACTTTATTGCCTTACTGACCTATGTTGGTTTTGTTACTGTATCAGCCTCTTTAGTGGCTCATTATGTGAAACGCCATTGGTTATGGTATTTGCTATGGGCTGGTCACTTGGGTTGGTTTTGGTTGGTGGTTGTCACTGCATCAAGCCATTTTTTATGGTTTATTAATCTGTATGCGGCTTTGAGTATTCTACTATTGATTGCGATACCGCGTTTAGGGTTAAAGCTCAGGCAGGTAGAGCATCGCCCTTATCGCTTTACAAAAATGCTAAGGCAACTGCCAGATACTCCTTTACTACTGGCAATTATTTCCCCTGTTCTTTTATTAATGAGCACTACCAATGCACTGCTTGTATGGCAGCTTAGTACTTTATTATTTGTTGTTTTATTACTGTTTTTGATTTTAAAAAATAGTGTATGGGATAACTGGCTACTGCTCGCTTTGGCATGTGTTGTAATATTATTGCTTGCACAAAACAACACTGTTGATTTTTCAGAACAGCTTTTTGTTTTTAGGCAAAACTACGGAGTAGGGCTGTTTTTTAGTGCGTTGTTTTTAAGTTATGGGTGGTACTTTACAGGCAAGTATCCAAAACGTTTAGGGTTTACATTAATCGCTTCACTATCAACCTTTGTGATTGTAGCGAGTTTATATTTAATTACCCCTGACCATGCTTTAATGAGCGCTTATCCGCTATGGTGTGTTGTGTTGTTAGCGGTCAGTGCGCTGCAATTTAAACTCTCAGCAAATAACAACCATCCTTTGCAGGTATTCTGCTACTGGCTTGGTGCTAATGCTAATATTAGTTTAGCACTAACTATGCTACTTGAAGGAAGTAGTTTAACCCTCGCATTAACGGTGCAAGTGCTATTGATTAGTTTTTATGTGAACAAGCACAGCATCACAATGCCAAGTTGGCCACTAAAAGCGTTAGTGGCAGGTTTACTCGCACGCTTGAGTGTAGCCCCTTGGTTAGTGGATTATAATGATACAAACCTGTTTGGTGTTCACTGGAGTCTCATTGTTTACCCTGTCAGTGCATGTTTGTTTTACTGGGCCGCAAGGTTTTGGCATCAACAACCTCTTCGAGTGTGGTTAGAAGGCGCCACTTTACATTGTATTGCTTTGTTTATAACGACTGAAACAAGTTATCAATTGGTGGGACGTTACCCTGATTTTGATAATTTATCGGTGTATGAACACATTCTACTTGCCTGTAACTGGGGCGTGTTAGGCTGTGTGTATTTATTGCGTTCAAGGTTTACTCAACACTTGGTAAGGCTTTATCAGGCTGGGGCGATTGTACTTTTAACACTGGCTGGTTTATTTGCATTAAAACTACTCACTGCGTTGAATCCTTTCTTTGAGCCTATAAATATCGGTCAGTGGCCAATTATTAACTGGTTATTACTGCTCTGGTTGGTGCCTGCATTAATAACCTTATGGGTTGCAAAGTTAATAAAGCCTATTAATACTAAATTGGTTAAGCCATTAATTTGCCTCGCAGGTGCTTTTCTTGCACTTTATATTAATGCTGAAATACGCCACAGCTGGCAAGGTGAGCTTATTAATTTAGCGCAGTCGACCTCAGACGCCGAACTGTATACATATTCGTTAATATGGTTATTGATAGGTGCATTAGTGGTGATTGCGGGGCACTTGCGCTCTATCGTTGATCTGCAAAAGCTTGGACTAGGGTTACTGGCCTTAGTGGTGTTGAAGGTATTCTTGATTGATATGGCAAATCTAACAGGGCTGCTAAGGGCTGTGTCATTTATTGGCTTAGGTATTTCATTGGTTGCACTAAGTTGGCTGTTTCAAAAATTTAAGGCAAAGCCACACGCTTTGCCTTAAAGAGAGAGTAGGTTATGCACTGTGATTAAGCAGTGCTTTTAACTTCGCTGGTTTTACAGGCTTGCTGAGATAGTGGATGTTCTCAGCTTTTGCTTGTTGTTTAAGCGCTTCATCACGTACAGCGGTAATTAAAATTGCCGGAACAGGGCTTTGCCAAATTTCACGTAATGTTTTGATTAACGTAATGCCGTCACAGTCGTGACCAAGCTGATAATCCATCAGGATTACATCTGGGGCACGATGATCTTTAGCATATGCCATAATCGCATTTACGTTATCGAATAACTGATAATTAGCTTGCCATTTTTGTAGAAGGCTTGCCATTGCATTAAGGTTTTCAGGGTCATCATCTACTGCGACAATATTCATGGCAGAGCGGTTTTCCATGCCTTTTTTCGGCGTTTGTTTTTGTTGTATAAACTGTCTCTCTCCATAAGGGACTTCAATACTAAAGCGGCTTCCTTTACCTAGGTTTGAGCTTACATCTAAGCGTAAAGACAATAAGTCTGCCATTCTTTTTACCACGCCTAAGCCAAGACCGACCCCTTTATTGTCACCTGCTTCAATACGATAAAAGTCGTTGAAAATTTTTGCTTGTTCCAACTGTGATATGCCAGGACCTGTATCCCATACTTCAATACGAAGATGGTGTTTTCGTTTACGACACGCAATTAATACTCTTCCTTTATCAGTGTATTTTACTGCATTAGAAACAAGGTTTTGAATAATTCGGCGCAGATAAGTGATGTCGCTATGTACAATGATCCCTGCAGAGCGCACTGTGAGTTTCAAGCCTTTTTCACTCGACATAATTGCGTATTCATTTTTAAGGGGGGCAAGAATATCGTCAATACTAAAATGGCGTGGAGTTGGCGTCATCGCACCTTGTTCTAGCTTCGCTATTTCAAGTAATGCAGACATCAGGTGGACGGTTGAATCTAAACTTGCACCGAGTTTTTCAAAATTGTTTAAGTTATTACTCGAGAGGGTTTTGTCATCAATGGCTGCTAAATAAAGTCGAGCAGCATTAAGCGGTTGTAAGATATCGTGACTGGCCAGTGCCAAAAAGCGAGTTTTACTGTCATTCGCTTGCTCAGCTTCTTTTTTAGCCAAAGTGAGTGCTTGCTCAGTTTGTACTCGACTGTCAATTTGCGCTTGCAGATCTTTGTTAATCGTTCGTATTTCTTGCGTTCGTGCTTCGATACGGTTTTCAAGATCCATATTGACTTCCTCAAGAGCGTTTTGGGTTTCAATATGCGCTGTTATATCTGAAAAACTGGTCACAAACCCACCATCAGGCAGTGGGTTGCCTATCATCTCAAAGACTTGGCCATTACGACGGTGACGAATAAAGTGGTGTGGGCTGCCATTTTTAAGGTGTTGCACGCGTTTTTCTACATGCCGTTCTATCTCCCCTGGGCCGCACTCTCCGCGTTCTGCGTTGTAACGGATCACCTCTTCAATCGCTTGGCCTACTTCTAAAAAGCCCTCAGGGTAGTGGAACATTTCTGCGTAGCGTTTATTCCAAGCAACCAAGTTGAGTTCTTTATCAACAACTGAAATACCATGACTGAGATTTTCAAGCGAGGTGAACAACAGGTTTTGATTAAATTGCAGTGCTTGCGTTGTTTCGTCAAAGAAATTGACGACCTCTTCAAACGCCATGCGTTTCCCTGAGGCTACGGTATGAATAAGCGCTTGGGCAGACGATGCGCCTAGTACGCCTGTTAAAGCGCGCTCACAATAGGCAATAAACTCAGGCTCTGGGTGAGCATTGTTGTCATCAAGTTTATTGCTTAATGCAAAGTGTGCAAGTACCTGTTGACTGCGCTGAATACCCAAGAAGGTTTGTAATAGTACTTTAAAGTCGTATACCGTGGCTTTAACGTTCTTATTTAAGCGTCTTGCAAATACCGCTTGCTCTTTCGGGTTTACAAATGCAGCGGCTTGAATCTTATCTATTAAGCGCTCATCAGCACCCAGTGAAAAGCTAATATAACAGCCGATATTCGCAAATAATGCGATTAGCGTACCTCGTGTTATAAGTGTTTGCTGTAACTCGGCATCTAGGCTGTTACCCGCATCTAAAATAGGCAGCATTAAAAATAGAATCCAGCAAATAACACCTGCAAGCAAACCAGCATACACACCATAAGCATGGCCTTTACGCCAGTATAGGCCACCGACGATAGCAGGCAGTAATTGTGAAACCAGTGAAAAGGCAACCAAGCCCATGCTTGCCAGCGCTTTACCATGGCCAAACCATTGCTGGTAGAAATAAGATAAGATCAAAATGCCAGCAATAGTGAAGCGTCTCACAAGTAAAATCTGTGATTTATAACTACTTGTTATGAGGTTACGTTTAAACTTACGACGCAACATTAAAGGTAAAACCACATCGTTTGAGATCATGGTACTTAAGGTCAGTGTAGCGACCACAATCATCGCTGTTGCAGCAGATAAACCGCCAATAAAAACAAAGGTGGTTAAAAACGCGTTTTCATGTATTAAAGGCAGTGCTAACACAAAGCTATCGGGTGAAAAGCCACTACCAATACCAGGATGAATAGCCGCTGTCGCAATCGGAAAAATCATTGCCGCCGTTAACAGTAAATAAAGTGGAAATGCCCAACGTGCGGTATAAAGGTGACGTTTGTCTTGGTTATCAACAACGGTCACATGAAATTGCCTTGGCAAACAGATTATAGCGGCTGCGGCCATTAAAGACTGGCCAATAAAATTGAAGCTCAGAAAATCAAAGTTATGCCAATGCTGCCAAATAGAGCCTGTTAATTGCTCAGTTTGCACCGTACTCAAATTAAATAATGTGTATAAAGCAAGTCCCGCAACGGCAACCAAAGCTAGTAATTTCACCATAGATTCGAATGCAACAGCGAGCATCAGCCCTGAGCGATATTCGGTTACATCCACTTTTCGTGTGCCAAAAAAGATAGCAAACATTGCCATGATTAAGGTCGCCGACAGTGCCAGCATAGAACCCGAAATACGGCTATCATTTTGCAATAATAAAAAGCTACTACTAAGTGCTTTGAGTTGTAAGGCGATATAAGGGATAGTCGCAAGTAAGGCTATGATAGTAACCATAATTGCAGTAGTTTGACGTTTGCCATAGCGGGCTGAAATAAAGTCGGCAATAGTGGTGATATTTTGTTTTTTACTGACTAAAACGAGTTTACGTAAAAAGCCCTGACCGAAGAAAAACAGCAGCGCAGGACCGATTAAAATAGGCAGGTAGTTCCAACTACTGGTAGCAGCTGTGCCCACCGAACCATAGTAAGTCCAAGACGTACAGTAAATCCCTAAAGAGAATGAGTATACAAAGGGGTGATGGCTAATACGTTTTGCTAATGGAGTGGTTTTATCCCCCCAGTTAGCTAGCCAGAACAACACGCCAATGTAGGCGAGTGCAACAAAAATAAGCGCAGCTGTCATGTCTAAATTCAGTAATTATTGTAATAACTCTACCTTATCAGAATTATCAATAATTTCGATGTGTTGATTTTTTCTATATACAAAGTTTTATATTTAACTTATTGATAAATATTGTCTTTAAGTTTTTTTTGTATTTTTATTAGACTAATGTCGCAGATCATTCGTTTTTGCTATTTTCAGTATTTCGCAGATTTATAATTATAGGTTAACTCTTTGTTAAATAATGTTTTTTACTGACTGTTTACAAATGCAGCTTTACAGTTTACGTAAACGTAAATTGGTTGTTACGACTATGGTATCAATTCCATATTGCTGAACCCTTGCTAACTTAGTTTATGACAACTAATACCACTCATTACATTGGTAATGTATAAGGGGATAAAAATGGCTTTTAAAGATGAAGAACAAGCAAAAGCTTATTGGGCGGAAAATATTTCACTGCTATTTAAACTGTTAGCAGTGTGGTTTGTCGTCTCATTTGGTTTTGGCATTTTATTGGTAGATGTACTGAACGAAGTACGTTTTTTTGGGTTTAAACTCGGCTTCTGGTTCTCCCAGCAAGGCGCAATTTACACCTTTGTTGCTTTGATTTTTGTTTACGTTTTCAAAATGAATACGTTAGATAAAAAATACGGCGTAGACGAATAGGAGCTAAGCAATGGATGTTCAAACACTCACGTTTATTATTGTCGGTTTAAGCTTCGCGCTTTACATCGGCATCGCAATCTGGGCCCGTGCAGGGTCAACAAATGAATTCTATGTTGCTGGTGGCGGTGTTCCACCACTGGCCAATGGTATGGCAACGGCCGCTGACTGGATGAGTGCAGCATCGTTTATCTCAATGGCGGGTATCATCTCGTTTGCGGGTTATGATGGTGGTGTATATCTAATGGGTTGGACAGGCGGTTACGTACTTCTTGCTTTATGTCTTGCGCCTTACCTTCGTAAGTTTGGCAAGTTTACGGTGCCCGATTTTATTGGTGATCGTTATTACTCACAAGCAGCACGTATTGTGGCAATATTATGCGCCATCTTTATTTGTTTTACATACATTGCAGGTCAAATGCGTGGTGTAGGTGTTGTATTCTCTCGCTTTTTAGAAGTTGATATTGAGACCGGTGTTTACATTGGCATGGTGATTGTTTTTTTCTACGCTGTATTAGGCGGGATGAAAGGCATTACATATACGCAAGTAGCGCAGTATTGTGTACTGGTATTTGCTTACCTTGTTCCAGCAATCTTCATTTCAATGATGATGACGGGTCACTTCTTCCCACAAACAGGGTTTGGTGCAACGTTAAGTGATGGCTCAGGACAGTTTGTACTTGATAAACTTGATGGGCTCAGTACTGAACTCGGCTTTGCGCAATATACCGAAGGCTCGAAGAGCATGATTGATGTATTCGCAATCACAGGTGCGTTAATGGTTGGTACTGCGGGTCTGCCTCACGTAATCGTTCGTTTCTTCACTGTTCCTCGTGTTAAAGACACACGTATCTCAGCGGCATGGACGCTTGTTTTCATTGCTATTGTTTATACAACTGCACCTGCTGTTGCATCGTTTGCCCGTGTAAACATGATCGATACAATTAATGGTAAAGATGGAAGCGGTACAGAGTATGCTGAAGCGCCAGCATGGGTTAAGAACTGGGAAAGAACAGGCCTTATTACCTTTAATGATAAAAACGGTGACGGCAAAATGTTCTACTCAGCAGGTAAGATTGATGATCCAAACAGCGCTAATGAAGTGAATGTTGACCGCGACATCATGGTACTTGCAAACCCTGAAATTGCAGACTTACCAGCATGGGTGATTGCATTAGTTGCAGCGGGTGGTATCGCAGCAGCGCTATCAACAACTGCAGGCTTACTATTGGTAATCTCGACCTCGGTATCCCATGACTTATTAAAACGTACCTTAAAACCAGATATTAGTGACAAACAAGAGCTACTTGCAGCGCGATTAGCGGCAATGATAGCGATTGTGATTTCAGCTTACTTTGGTATTAACCCGCCAGGGTTTGTGGCCTCGGTTGTTGCCTTTGCATTCGGCTTAGCAGCGGCGAGCTTCTTCCCAGCTATCATAATGGGTATCTTCTCTAAGAAGATGAATAAAGAAGGTGCAATCGCGGGTATGGTGACAGGTATTACTTTCACTGCGGCTTATATTATCTACTTCAAGTTCGTAAGCCCTGAGCTAAATGCGCCTGCACACTGGTTATTTGGTATCTCTCCTGAGGGGATCGGTCTAGTTGGTATGATTGTTAACTTTGTAGTGGCAGGTATCGTACTTAAACTAACGGCTGAAACGCCAGTTGAAATCCAAGAAATGGTTGAAAGTATTCGTAACCCGAAAGGTTCGAGCGCAGCGCACGCGCACTAAAAATGCCATTTATGAGAACACACTCTTGAAGGTTAAAAGCCCGACTTAAGTCGGGCTTTTTATTTATTTAAAACGGGAGTAGTGTAGATATTGCCCCATCGAATAGCGAGAATGACCATGAATACCGAGCAACAGGAAGTCGCCCAATTTGTGATGCAGCAAACCCCTTTTAATCAGCTTGATATGGCTGCCTGCGAGTACTTTGTTAACCATCTCGATATTATTTACCTTACCCGTGAGAATCAAAATCAGTGGTTAAGCTCAGAAAATCCAAAGTTGTTTTTGATTCGCTCTGGTGATTACGATTTGGTTGATGCAAAAGGCGATGTGATTGCTAAGTTGGCAACTGGCGATTACTTTGGCTTTCCCTCATTGCTAACAGGCGAGGCCATTCAAAATAGTATTTCTGTGCAAAAGGAAGGCATTGTCTACATGTTAGGCCAAGCGGCATTTGACTATTTGCGTCGTGAATACAAAGTATTTGAGCAATACTTTGTGCGAGCTCACAAGAATCGCCTGCTTTCATCTCACTATAAGAGTCAAAATGAGAGTTGGTCTGAAAAGAAAATAGCGGAGTTGATGAACCGAAAAGCAGTCATCTCAGCACCTGATGCGAGCATTCGACAAATCGCTAAGAAAATGAAAAAACAGGGTGTCTCGTCGATTATGCTCACAGAAAATGAGCGTTTAGTGGGGGTCGTTACAGACAGAGACTTGCGCAACCGTGTATTAGCCGATGAGGTTGACCCACAAGAGTCTGTCAGCAGTATTATGACTGCTAAACCAAAGTTTATTTTTGAGAATAATCGGGTGTTTTCAGCGTTGCACTTGATGCTCAAATACAATATTCATCATTTACCTGTACTTGATGAGCACCATAAACCATTGGGTATGCTAACCAGCACTGATTTATTGCGTCAGCAAAAAAGTGACCCTGTGCAATTGATTGGTCGTATTTATAAAGCGCATAGTGTGGTTGACTTAAAACGCTATTCGCAAGAAATCCCGAGCTTATTAAAAGGTTTTTCGAATAATATCGATGATATCTCACTGATTGGTAAATTATTAAGTGGTTTAACCGATGCCTTGACCTCGCGCTTAATTCGTTTGTTTCAAGAAGATAATGGTGCTGCGCCAACCAGCTTTAGCTTTATTTGCTTTGGTTCGCAGGCCCGTGAAGAACAAACCCTGCATTCAGATCAAGACAATGGCTTACTGTTGCCAGATGGGTTAACTGAACAGCAGCAAGATTACTTCAGACGTATGGGCGAGTTTGTATGCGATCAGTTGACTGAATGCGGTATTAAACGTTGCCCAGGTAATATTATGGCGAGCAACCCACAGTGCAGAATGGGTATAAGTGCATGGACTGAAAAATTCTATAAATGGATTACCTCCCCCACGCCAGGGGCCATGCTCAATTGCAAAATATTTTTTGATTTACGGTTTATTGAAGGCTCAACAACCTTATATGCAAGCTTCTGTGAACAATTAAAACGTATTTCTAAAAATGACTTATTCTATGCGGCTATGGCCAGTGATATTAAAAATACACCTGTACCAATCGGATTGTTTAATCAATTTAAGCTAGAAAAAGATGACAAGCAGCATAAGTACCTTGATTTAAAAAAACGTGGTGTGGTGATCATCAACGATATAGTGCGTTTATATTCTCTCAAAGCGGGTATTCAGCGGGCTAATACGCAAGAGCGAATCGATGCCTTAATGAGATTTTCATTACTCAATAAAGATGATTTGTATAACCTAAAAGATTGCTGGCGTTTTTTAACGCAGCTGCGTTTAGGTACGCAAATAAATGAAGAAGGCCTACCGAGTAACTGCATTAATCCAAATGCCTTAAACTCCCTAGAGCGCCACCAATTAAAAGAAGCGTTTTACTTGGTTAAACAAGCACAGCAAGCTGCTGCCTTTAAATTTGCTCGCGGAAGTTTATAGGAGAGCACCATGGTAAAACGCTGGTTAAGTCGGTATTTAGCACGCAAGCAATTATTGGCGTCTAATGCCTATAAAGAACGCTACATTGTGATCGATATGGAATTAACAGGTCTTGACCCTCGCAAGCATGAAATCGTCTCTGTGGCGTGGGTGATGATAGAAGATCAATGTATTAAACTCAGCGGTGCTCAGCACTTAATAAATAAAGACGTGCAAAGTTTAGAGCAAAGCCCGATTTATCACGGTATTGCTAAGCAAGATATAGATGCAGGCGAAAGCTTAGAAACGATCCTTGGCAAGCTGCATGAGCATTTTGATGAGTGTATTTTGGTGTTTCATAATGCGGCGCTGGATTGGGGGTTTTTAAAACAAGCGTGTCGTAAGTTCGGTTTAAAGGCAAAAGCGCGTTTGATTCTTGATACTTTTGTGATTGAAAAAAAGCGCCTCCATAAACAAGGTCATGAAATTGGCCACGATGACTTAACTCTCAGCGAATGTCGCAAACGTTACAATTTACCGCATTACAGCTCGCACCATGCCCTTACTGATGCCATGGCAACTGCCGAGTTATTCTTAGCGCAGTGCCATCAAATCAGCCGGGGTAAACCATTAAAAGTAGGGGAGGTGGTTTGATTAGCAGGCGTTATTTGAAAAGGGTTAATCTCGAGGGAATTTTTGTTTTTGATGTAGAACACGCATGACACGTATTATGTCATCCTCGACCCAATAGGAAATAATCATCGAGATTTCAGGGATAATGAGCAGTCGCCCTTTGATGCATGTACGCTCTACGCCCATCAAAGGCTGGGCTAATAAATTTTCTACCTTAGCTTCGATGAGCTCATCGGTTTTGTCTGCAGCACTTGGGTTAAAGTGATAAAGATAGTCGAAGATTTTTTCACGATCATTTAAAGATTCATCTTCCCATAGGATCATAGATTGCCTCTATTGCGTATTTTTGCTTTACGCTCAGCCATGCGGGATTTAGCTGTTTTGTTGTCGATAAAAGTACTTTCACCAGCCTCATATTTATCGAAAGCTTGATTTACTTGCTCTGTTAACCAAGCGTCGTGAGACAGCGATTTTCTTTGCTGTTCAGCTAATTGCTCTGTGAGCTCTCTACAAGCATCACTAAGTGTTTTACCTTGGCTTTGTGCCATTTGCTGAGCAAGTCGTTTAGTTTCTTCATCAACTCGAAATTGAATTCTGGTATCCATGCTAGACTCCTGACTTTTGTGTGTACAAATGTTAGCACTAGTGTGAGGGTTGGGCAACTAACTTACTTTTTAATTAGAGTTAAGGTGAGTGGTAATTTACTAGCGAAGAAATTCTTTTTACTTGGCCCTCTTATAAACTCTTCAGGTCGATTACCAAAACTGCGCCATCTAAAACATGCCAAGCAATTTTTATTTTGGCTGACCTCTTATAAAAATGTGTCAGGTCGATTACCAAAACTGCGTCATCTAAAACATGCCAAGCAATTTTTATTTTGGCTGACCTCTTATAAAAATGTGTCAGGTCGATTACCAAAACTGCGCCATCTAAAACATGCTAAGCAATTTTTATTTCACCTGACCTCTTATAAAAATGTGTCAGGTCGATTACAATACCGCCATCTAAAAGGCAGCTGCCTTTATCTGCAAGCAACTAGAGTGGATTTTCTTCTTCATGGCAATCAAACTTGCAATTAACGGTTTTGGTCGGATTGGGCGCAACATCGTCCGTGCTTTGTACGAATCAGGGCTTGAAGATCAGATTAAAATTGTCGCTATTAATGAACTAGCCGACCCAAAGGGCATTGCCCATCTCCTTAAATACGATACATCTCATGGTCGTTTTTCATTTCCTGTTAATCTAGGTGAAGATACGCTAACAGTCGCTAATGATTCTATAGCACTGTTTGCTGAAGAAAACCCCGCTGAGTTGCCTTGGCAAACCCTTGGCATTGATGTAGTGCTTGAATGCACAGGAGTATATCACTCACGAGAGCATGCTGAGCTACACTTAAATGCCGGTGCAAAAAAAGTATTATTTTCGCAGCCAGCTGATGCCGATGTTGATGCCACCATAGTATATGGTATTAATGACGATGAATTAAAAGCAGAGCACACAATCGTTTCTAATGGCTCATGCACAACTAACTGTATTGTGCCAGTTATCAAAGTATTAGATGACGCATTTTCAATTGAATCTGGGGCAATTACGACCATTCATGCGTCGATGCATGACCAACAAGTGATTGATGCATATCATCATGATTTACGTCGTACACGCGCAGCTAGCCAGTCCATTATTCCGGTAGATACGAAACTTGCTCGCGGTATTGAGCGTATACTACCTAAGTTTCATAGTCGCTTTGAAGCCATTGCAGTGCGTGTGCCTACAATCAATGTGACGGCCATGGATTTGAGTGTTACCGTTAATTCTGATGTCGATTTAGCGGCGGTTAATCAAGCACTTAAACTGGCAGCTAAAGACCGTCTTGATGGTATTTTAAGTTACACTGAAGAGCCTTTGGTGTCGGTAGATTTTAATCATGACCCACATTCTTGTATCATAGACGGCACACAGACACGTGTTAGTCATAAACGACTGATAAAGTTGTTGGTGTGGTGCGATAATGAATGGGGTTTTGCAAATCGTATGCTCGATACTGCGCGTGCGATGGTGGCTATAAGTCAATAATTTATAAATATAATATTAGTATCGTTAACTAAGGAGAAGTCCATGTCGGTCATTAAAATGGCAGATTTAGATTTAAACGGCAAACGCGTGTTAATTCGTGAAGATTTAAATGTGCCTGTTAAAGAAGGTAAAGTGACCTCTGATGCACGTATTCGTGCAGCATTACCTACTATCAAATTAGCGTTAGAAAAAGGCGCTAAAGTAATGGTGATGTCACACCTTGGCCGCCCTACGGAAGGGGAATATGATGAAGCATTTTCACTTGCCCCAGTCGTTAATTATTTAAATGATGCTCTTGAGCAAACTGTGCGTCTTGAAAAAGACTACTTAGAAGGCGTAGACGTTGCTGATAATGAAGTGGTGGTTTTCGAAAACGTGCGTTTTAACGTTGGCGAAAAGAAAAATGACGAAGCACTGTCTAAAAAGCTCGCTGCATTATGTGATGTATACGTAATGGATGCATTTGGTACGGCTCACCGTGCGCAAGCATCTACTCACGGTGTGGGTTTATTTGCTGATGTTGCCTGTGCAGGTCCACTACTTGCGGCAGAGCTAGACGCACTAGGCAAAGCGCTTGATAACCCTGCGCGTCCTTTAGTGGCGATTGTAGGTGGTTCTAAAGTATCGACTAAGTTAACTGTACTTGATTCATTATCTACAGTCGTTGACCAGCTTGTAACGGGTGGCGGTATCGCGAATACCTTTATTGCGGCAGCGGGTCACCCTGTAGGTAAATCTTTATTTGAAGCTGATTTAATTGATGAAGCAAACAAATTAAGTGCAGCGGCAAAAGCAAATAACGGTGAAATTCCGGTACCAACCGATGTTGTTGTTGGTAATGAGTTCTCAGAGTCAGCGGTTGCAACATTAAAAGATGTTAATGAAGTAACAGACGAAGATATGATCTTCGATATTGGTCCTGATACAGCAAAGCAGCTTGCAGATATTATTGCTAAAGCTGGCACTGTTGTGTGGAATGGCCCTGTTGGTGTATTTGAATTTGATCAGTTTGGTAACGGCACTCGTGCTATTGCGGATGCGATTGCGAATTCAAATGCGTTCTCAATTGCGGGTGGCGGTGATACGCTTGCGGCAATTGATAAATACGGCATTGCCGATAAAGTATCTTATATTTCAACTGGTGGTGGTGCATTCCTTGAGTTTTTAGAAGGGAAAAAGCTGCCAGCGGTTGCTATGCTTGAAGAACGTGCTAAGTAATTAGTGCGAAGCCAGCATAATCAGTCGTCTGGTTATGCTGGTTAGCTGTTAATAAAATACCTCTCACCTTCATTTTATTTTCAGCTATAACGGTCAGCGATAGTAAATGCTGTGGCTTTTCGTGATGCAGTGATGCATCAAAAACTAACATATCCGTTCAAACTAGATAGTAGGAAACTACTGTCGATACAATTTGGAGAATCCCAAATGGCTTTAATCAGTATGCGACAACTTCTTGATCATGCAGCTGAAAATGGTTACGGCGTTCCTGCGTTTAACGTTAACAACCAAGAGCAAATGCGTGCAATTATGGAAGCGGCTGATAAAACAAACAGCCCAGTAATTGTACAAGGTTCTGCTGGCGCACGTGCTTATGCCGGTGCCCCTTTCATTCGTCATATGATTTTAGCAGCCGTTGAAGAATGGCCTCATATTCCAGTTGTAATGCACCAAGATCACGGTACTTCACCAGGTGTGTGTCAGCGCTCAATCCAGTTAGGTTTTTCATCAGTGATGATGGATGGCTCATTAATGTCTGATGGTAAAACACCTTCAAGCTACGAATACAACGTTGATGTAACGCGTCAAACAGTTGAAATGGCACATGCTTGCGGTGTGTCTGTAGAAGGCGAGCTAGGTGTTTTAGGCTCACTTGAAACAGGTGAAGCAGGTGAAGAAGATGGCGTAGGTGCAGAAGGTAAACTTTCTACAGAGCAAATGCTAACTGATCCTGAAGAAGCGGCTGACTTCGTTCGTAAAACACATGTAGATGCACTTGCTATTGCATGTGGTACATCACACGGTGCGTATAAATTCACTCGTCCGCCTACAGACGATATTTTAGCGATTGATCGTATTAAAGAAATTCACGCGCGTATCCCAAATACTCACTTAGTAATGCATGGATCGTCTTCAGTGCCACAAGAGTGGTTAGAAGTTATTAACCAATACGGTGGCGAAATTCCTGAAACTTATGGCGTACCAGTAGAGCAGATCATCGAAGGGATTAAATACGGTGTTCGTAAAGTTAATATTGATACCGATCTTCGTTTAGCATCAACAGGGGCGATTCGTCGTCACTTAGCTTTAAATCCTGCTAACTTTGATCCACGTAAATACTTAGCTGAAGCAACCAAAGCTATGACAGAGATCTGTGTAGCGCGTTATGAGTCATTCGGTACCGCGGGACAAGCAAGTAAGATCAAAGCTATTTCTTTAGATGATATGCACCTTAAGTATTTATCTGGTGAGCTTGATCCAAAAATTAAGTAATTGATACTAAATGAATAAAGCCGGCTTCTATGCCGGCTTTTTATTGTCTAGATCAAATTGGATCAGCGATTTACTTACTCAAGCTTGTTAGGATCAGCGTTTTACTAACCTTAAACTACACAGATCATTATTTTACTAGTTCAATACTGATCTCAGCCTGTTCTCTGCTCAGCTTTTAAACGAAATACTAAGAGCCTTAACATTAAATCAATAAGTTAGCCTGATATGTAAGTATAAAATTGATCTGAAACTGATCAACTTAGTAAAAACCTGATCCTGATCTGTTTCAGTTAGTAGATCAGTGATCTGAAATATTTATATTAAATACTTGCTTATATCTTGACCAATAACAGTTTATGTTCGATTTTTAAGTTACTGCTTAAATTAAGGATCGTCCTATGAACAAACCAGTCATTATGTTGTCGAGCTTTGCTCTATGCTTATTTTCTTTTGATAGTGCAGCTGAGGCGATTGATATTTATGGCCGAGCCCATTTAGGCATTGCAAATAGTGACACAGGGGAGGGGAGTGACACTTCCGTTGAGAGTTACAGCTCTCGCATAGGAATTAAAGGAAGCGGTGATATTAGTGATGGTTTTAAAGCTATCTATAAGTTTGAGTTTGCTGTAAATGCCGCTGATCAAGATAGTGATGGCAAAACAGAAGAAAATATTACAGCACGTAATCAGTATGTCGGCTTGCAAGGGCGTTATGGGCAAATAGTCGCAGGGCGTCACGATACCGCGCTAAAAGTATCACAGGGAAAAATCGATCTAATGAATGATTTTAACGGTGATGTAAAAGCTCTTTTTAATGGTGAAAACCGTCTTGGAGATGTACTTCATTACAACTCGCCTGTTGTTGGCAATATGCAATTTGTGGTCACCTATATTGCCGAAGATAACTCAAAGCAAAAAGATGAAACGGGCGTATCAGCAGCACTCATGTATGGCGACAGTAAATTTAAAAAGACACCTTTTTTCGTTAGTGTAGCCCACGACAGCAAAGTGGCAGGTTATGACACCACACGGTTTACTGCACAAGGTAAGTTAGGTGATTTCACGTTAGGTGGAATGTACCAACAAAGTGAAAAAATATCAGACTCTGATAGTGAAGATGGCTTTCTATTTAGCGCTTCTTATAAGCTAAATAAATATAAGTTATTAGCGCAATATCAAGATGCGGAAGGCGAGTTTGGTAAGTTAAAAGATTCAGGCACCGGTACGTCTATTGGTATTGAACGAAGTTTGTCAAAACAAGCAAGAATGTACATGTGGTATACGCAATTCTCACTAGATAATAACGCCGATCAAGACCATCTAGCTGTCACATTGAGGTATGACTTTTAGTTATTAAAGCTCATTTAGAGTTAAAAAATACAGATTTATACTTTGATTTTTTGGTACTTTTTGAATTACTCGTTAGACTTTCATAAAAATGTCATACTTAGTCATAATAATGAAACCAGTTCGCTAACGAAAGAGATAAATTGGAATGTCACGTAAAGTACTAGTCGTCGATGACGAAGCACCTATCAGAGAGATGCTGGTTTTTGTTTTAGAGCAAAATGGTTTTCAAGCAATTGAAGCAGAAGATTACGACTCTGCCATTGAAGCGATGGTAGAGCCATACCCCGATATGGTTTTATTAGATTGGATGTTACCAGGTGGGAGTGGTATTCAAATTGCTAAAAAATTCAAGCAAAACGAATATACGCGTCAAATCCCTATTATTATGCTGACAGCACGCGGAGAAGAAGAAGATAAAGTGCGTGGTCTTGAAGTTGGTGCTGACGATTATGTAACTAAACCATTTTCTCCGAAAGAGCTCATGGCGCGTATCAAAGCGGTTATTCGCCGAGTGTCTCCTACTTCTTTAGAAGAAGCCATTGAAGTGCATGGTTTACGTCTTGACCCTATTTCACACCGCGTTACATCAGAAGGGAGTGAATTAGATATGGGTCCGACTGAGTTTAGATTACTTCACTTTTTTATGACTCATCCAGAACGTGTTTACAGCCGTGAGCAATTACTTGATCATGTATGGGGAACAAATGTATATGTAGAGGACCGTACTGTTGATGTGCACATTCGTCGTTTACGCAAAGCGATTGCACCACTTGGACATGACCGTTTGGTGCAAACCGTTCGCGGTGCAGGCTATCGTTTTTCTAGTAAATTATAAGTGCCTTAGCCGACAACAGTTAGCTAATTTACATACTTAAGGTTAAGTGAGTGTATGTATCGAGTAGTCAATAAACAGGCGTTAGCAAAACGCCTGTTTATGTATTTCTTACCCTTGTTATTAGTTGGCGTACTCGTTGGTGCGCCTTTTTTGCTTTTATTTTTAGGCTCTTTTGCACTACTAATTTGGCACTATCATCAATTATATCGCCTTAGCGATTGGCTCCTTAATCAACGTAGTTTTAACCCACCTGAAGGGGAGGGAGCGTGGGAGCAGGTCTTTGAGGGGATCTATCGTTTACAACATCGAAATCGTAAAAAACGTAATGAGCTGGCTGATTTAATTCGTCGTTTTCGTGACGGGGCAGAAGCCGTTCCAGATGCGGTGGTGGTGTTACAAAAAGATCTTAGCATTATCTGGTGTAATCAATTGGCACTTAAGGTATTAGGTTTACAGTGGCCAACCGATCACGGACAACGTTTAGATAATCTTATTCGCGATCCTAAATTTGCAAAGTACATGCATAAAGCGTGTTTTGATGAACCGCTCGAACTGGATGGTGGCCATAGCTATGATCAAACGCTAGAGTTTCGTGTTATGCCCTATGCAAGTTCACAGCTGATGATGGTGGTACGTGATGTTACTCGCTTAAAGCAACTTGAGCAGATGCGTAAAGATTTTGTGGCTAATGTGTCTCACGAACTGCGTACACCACTCACCGTTGTGACTGGTTATTTGGAGATGCTTGATGCTGACACATTACCGCCACCGGCTATGTGGGAAAAAGCACAAACAACCATGCTTGAACAATGTAAGCGTATGGATAGTTTGGTCAATCAATTACTTTCACTGTCGCGTATTGAAGGGGCGCGTCGTCAAGATAACGACAAGCCTGTGAATGTGCCGCAGTTACTTACCTATATTCAAACCGAAGCTAAGTCACTTAATCAAGACAAAGGCCATGAGCTCATATTTAATGTGGATGAAACCTTGGATATTAAAGGTGCTGAGGATGAGTTACGCAGCGCATTCTCAAACTTAGTTTTTAATGCTATCCACTATACCAAGCCTGGTGGAAAAATAGTGGTTAATTGGCAGCTTAAAAATAATCTGGCTGCGTTTAGTGTGACGGATAATGGTGATGGTATTGCCAGTGAACACATTAATCGTTTAACCGAACGGTTTTATCGTGTTGATAAGGCGCGTAGTCGTACAACTGGTGGCTCAGGCTTAGGTTTAGCCATTACAAAACACGTGCTTACACGTCACGATAGTCACCTAGATATTAAAAGTAAACTCGGTGAAGGTTCAACGTTTTCGTTTGCATTTGGCAGCGATAAAGTTGTTCGTTTGCTAGGCTCTTCAGAAAATAATTCAAAGTCATAAAAGTGTCATTTTAGGGTAATCTAACTGTCATCTTGTGTAATTAAAGTAGGTGGCAGTTAGGAAATGGGACGAACAAATCGGAGTAACCCCTATGAAATTCAAAAACCTCGTTGCCGCAATGGGTGTGGCTGTAACAACATTTGTATCAGCTCAAGCAGCTGCAGTTGATAAAGATATGCCTGAATACACTAAGACAAGTGGTATTTCGGGTAACTTCTCATCTGTAGGCTCTGACACACTTGCAAACATGATGACGTTCTGGGCTGAAGAGTACAAGCGCTTCTACCCAAACGTAAACATTCAAATTCAGGCTGCGGGTTCTTCAACTGCGCCTCCAGCATTGACTGAAGGTACAGCAAACTTTGGCCCAATGAGTCGTCGTATGAAGTCAAAAGAAATTGAAGCATTCGAAAAGCGTTACGGTTATAAGCCTACTGAAGTACGCGTAGCAATCGATGCCCTTGCTGTTTTTGTACACAAAGATAACCCTATTGAAGGTTTACGTATTGACCAAGTTGATGCGATTTTCTCTTCTACTCGTAAATGTGGTGCTGATGCACAAGCAAATCGTTGGAGTGATGTAGGTTTAACGGGTGACTGGGCTGCTAAAGACATCCAGCTTTATGGTCGTAACTCAGTATCAGGTACTTACGGTTACTTTAAAAAGAAAGCACTGTGTAAAGGTGATTTCCGTAACAATGTAAATGAGCAACCAGGTTCTGCCTCTGTAGTACAATCAATTTCATCGTCACTAAACGCGATTGGTTACTCAGGTATCGGTTATAAAACATCAGGTGTACGTACAGTACCACTGGCGAAAAAAGGGTCTAACTTTGTTGATGCAACCCTAGAAAACGTTGCTACTGGTAAATACCCATTATCTCGTTTCTTGTATGTTTATGTGAACAAGCACCCTAACAAGCCACTTGCACCCATTGATGCAGAGTTCTTAAAAATGGTTCTTTCTGTAGATGGTCAAAAAATTGTTGAGAAAGATGGTTATGTGCCACTTTCAGGCAAAATGGCAATGGCTGAACTTAAAAAGCTAGGCCTTCTGTAACAACCAACAGACATAGTAAAAAACCGCTCAGTTTGAGCGGTTTTTTTTCGTCTATAGTTTAGAGCTTAGCAAGTAGTTTTGCTTTCAGCCGCTGTTGTGCACGGCGAACTTGCTTACGCTTTTTCCCTGAAGGTGCTTTAAAGCTTTGAATAGGCATGATCGTTGGTGACTCGTCAGGTAAAGCTGGCACATCAAAACTTGCCTGTGAGTCCTCAGGTAAGGCAATCTCTTGCTGATGAACACGCAGTGCTGCGAGAGTATCATCATCAATTACCTCGCTAGGGCAAAGGAAAATACCCATTTTGCGCATTTTAACACCAAGACCAATACTGCTTGAGTATCGAACAATTGGTGCAGCTAAAATTAGACCGACTAAAATAGGCGATAACCACCAAAAGAAAGTTGGTGTGTAGTAATACGCAACACCACCCCAAATAAACGCCGTAATCGTAGAGAATAATGTATAGCCAATGGCTTCTTTCCACGGAACCATGCGTCCCTCGCGTGGTTGCGCATCCCAGCTCACTTTTTTGCCAAGAAATACACACACTACAAAGTAGCTATGAAACACCATCATAAGTGGCGCAATGATAATGGCAAATACAGTTTCAATGAGTGCGCCAGCAATGAGTTTCATCGTGCCACCAAATGCTTTATTGCGGTGTACGAGTGTGACAATGATACCCAGTAGCTTCGGCAGTAACAGCAAACCAATTGTAATGAATAATAATGAGTCGATTAATTCAGTTTTTGCTATTTGCCATGTTGGGAAAAGCTGGTACGCATGGTTGAAATACACATCACTGTTTACAGCACGTGTTACCGCATCTAAGGTGCTTAATGCCAACATTGAAAGCCAAATTAATGATGAAATATAGGCCGTAGCACCAAATAAAAAGTGCATTTTACTCATCAGCTTCAAGCCCGATTTAGGGAGTAGGCCTAAGTGCTGAATATTACCTTGTACCCAGCGTCTATCACGAATTGCGTAGTCTAAAATATTACTGGGTACTTCTTCGTAACTACCTTCAACGTCGCTCAGTAATAGCACATCCCAGCCACTGCGGTGTAACAAGGATGCTTCCACAAAGTCATGGCTTAAAATCTCACCGCCAAAAGGCGCGTTACCTTTTAATACTGGAAGGCCACAACACTGCGTAAAGGCTTCAACGCGAATAATCGCATTATGTCCCCAGTAATTAGCTTGATTTGTTTGCCAAAAAGCAGACCCCGTCGCTAGCATTGGACTATATAAGATTGATGCAAATTGTAAAAAACGACCGAAAAAAGTATCTTGGCGAACTGGAATCGGAATCGTTTGGATAAGGCCAGTATTAGGGTTATTGATCATGCTTGATGTTAGCTCAAGCATACATTGACCCGTCATGATGCTGTCAGCATCAAGTACTATCATATGTTCGTATTGGCTACCCCAACGCTCACAAAAGTCAGTTAAGTTACCTACTTTACGATGCTTGTTATCTTCACGGCGACGATAAAAAGTGTGTTTCGCTAAATCACCCAAGCGTGCTGTAAATGCATTCCATGCTTTTAGCTCATTGCGGGCAATGTCTGGATCTTGCGTATCGCTGAGTAAATAAAAATCGAAATGCGGCATTTGCCCTGTTTTTTCAAGCGAGCGAAGGCTCACTTCAAAGCCTGCAATAACACGCTCTGTATCTTCATTATAAACAGGCATAACAATGGCTGTTTTCGTTTGGGCAATAGCATCAGCATTAACGTCGATTGGTTTTTGACGTTTCAATGTTAATGGGTCAATGCGTAAGAGCTGTAAAATAAAGCCCATACACCCACTACAAAAGGCAGTAACAATCCACGCAAAGGTTACAGAGAATAATGCCAATAATGCATACTCAAGTAATGTCATGCCGTTTGAATTTAAAATATCGAACATGATCCACACGCCATAGGCTGTTATGGCCAGTGCTAGGCACGTAAAAAGCCAAGCACGTGTCTTTTTAAACGGCATTGCAGTTGCAGTTAGTTTTTTACTATTGGACGTCATTTGGATACCAGACATAGCTCCATACCTCGCTAATTTCTTTGTCACGTAGTTTTAGCGATAAGCGCATATCAACGGGCTTATCTCCCTCAGGCGCCACCTTAAATGCCACGCGCCATCCTTGATTATTTGGTAATTGCTGCACTGTTTTATCGCTGATTTGGCCAGCTGAAATATTTAAATCAGCCATCAGTGCGAAGTTTGCAGACAATTGGTTAATATTTTCGCCACTAAAGTCGACGGTAAATTGGCGATGACTTTTTGGCGGTGGATTCTTCTCACCAGGTAATGCCGCGCTACCTATGCGGGTTCTTAACACACTGGCTTTATCTTGCGTTGCAAGGGTTGCATTGAAGGTTGATAGCTTATAGCTGAAGCTTAAATTATCGCCAGCCTTCATAGCTTGCTCTGGTACCCAGTAGCTAACAATGTTGTCGTTAGTTTCGGTGTCTGTCGGAATTTCAACAAGCTCTACACGTCCTTTGCCCCAATCATTGATAGGTTCAATCCACATGCTAGGACGATTGTGGTAGTGCGCTTCTGTGTCTAAGTAATTATTGAAATCACGGTCACGTTGCGCGAGTCCAAAGCCTTTCGGACTATCATAGCTAAATGAAGTAACACTCAGTTTTTTCGGGTTATTGAGTGCACGCCATACCCATTGACCTTGTGCTGATTGCATTAATAAGCCATCTGAATCATGAACTTCTGGACGGTAGTCATCAAAGAACTTGGTACTGTTTTCACCGTGATAAAACATACTTGTAAGCGGTGCAATACCTAACTTTTTAATGTCTTTACGGGCAAAAATTTGCATCTCGGTTTTTACTTCAGTATTGGTTGAAGGAGTCAGCTCAAAGCGATAAGCTCCTGCAACTGAAGGACTATCCAAAAGTGCATAAAGTACGATAGTGGTGTCTTCTGATGCCGGTTTAACTAGCCAGAACTCTTTAAAAACGGGAAACTCTTCGCCTGAACTTAATGCTGTATCAATCGCTAATCCTCGCGCTGAAATACCGTATACCTGATGCGGACCTACTAGACGAAAGTAAGATGCGCCTTGAAAAACCGCGACTTCATCTTTGTACTCATTGTTATTCAAAGGAAAGTGTAAGCGAAAACCCGCATGGCCTAACTGCGCATTTTCTGTGGCTTTACTGATTTCTTGCTCTAAAGGGGCTGCGGTTGCGTCGTAGCGATAATAATCCGTTTTAAATGGCAAGCTTTTAACTTCGGCATTTTTCTCTAGGGTATTGATCGCAACAGGTGATTTATATAAAAAACCTGGGTGAAATAATTGGATTTCATAAAGGCTTTCATCTTTCCAAATAGCTTGTTCAGTGCGAAAACGAATTGCGCGATAATCTTGATAACCAATACTTGTTAAAGCTTCAAGTTCTAAATCTTTAGGTGCAACATAAGGCTCTGAAGCTAATTTCTTCGCACGCGCAGTGATAACTTCAAATAGCTTTTCTTGTGGAATAGTAATCATCGCAGGCTTTTGCTCAACAACCGCTTCCTCTGCTTTGGTTGCTTGTGGTTGAGTTTGTTCTTCAATAGCGTATGCATTGCCTGCACAGATGGCTAATAATACGCCCAAGTAGGTCTTCTTTTTTAATGCACTGAAGAGCTTAGTCTGGGTTTCTGGTTTCATTCTGTTTTCCTTTAGCCTTAAATAATCACGTCGAGCTGTTGTAATTGCGTTAACGTTCTCAGCAAAAAGCGGACCTAAAATAAACACTTGTTTATCATGATTTTTTTTGTTGGTACTGCTAATGTAAGAAGTAATTTTGGGATTAGTAAGAAATAATTACACTGTTAGTTAATCAGTTCATCACTAATACGGGTAAGTTTAATGAACGAAAGCTTGCTCTAATATGAATAGCTTAAAGGGTGAGCAAAAATATGAACAAAATTAGCAGACGCTTAATTGAGGTTTGAAAATTGTAATCGAGGGTTCTATTAAGAGTAAGACACTGATTATAAAAATAACCAGTGTCTAGTAAGGGGGGTTATTTTACATCACCAAGCTTTTCTGCATTCGCTTTACATTGATTGTAAGCTTCAATACATTTATTACTACATACTTTGTGAACTAATCCATCTGCGGTACTTTGTTGTTCACAACTGCTTTCACATTGGTAATTCTGTTGAGCGCATTGTTGCATTTCTGGGTTTTCAATTTTGTTTGAGCAAGCTGATAAAAGCGTCAAAGCAAACAATGACGCTGTAATGGCTGGTAGTTTTTTCATGCTGATCCCTAGTATATTGTGTTCTTCTAAATCCATCTTACCCAGATTAAGCGTATTTAATCCAGCTCAACTTGCAAATTATCAATTAAACGCACTGTACCTAAATAGGCTGCTGCTAAAATAACGAGTTGTTTATCCTCGCTTGTTGCAGCTTTTAGCGTTGAGCGCTCGGCAATTGCATAGTAGTCAGGTTTTAACCCCGCTGCTTCAAGCTGTGTTTTTGCTTCTACCTCAAGTGTTGCGATATCTGCGTTGCCTTGTTTAAGTGCCGTTGCTGTATTATTTAGCGTGGCAAACAGGGCTTTTGCAGTGTCTTTTTGCTCATCAGATAAATAGCCATTACGAGAGCTCATAGCAAGGCCTGAAATTTCACGACATGTAGGAACGCCAATAATTTCAACGGGTATAGATAAATCACGCGTCATGGTTTTTATGACTTGCAGTTGTTGGAAGTCTTTTTCACCAAAACAGGCAAAATCAGGTTGAACAAGGTTAAATAATTTAGTGACAACCGTTGCCACACCTTTAAAGTGTCCAGGGCGAGAGCCTCCACAATAGCCCATGGATACGCCAGGCACATCGACAAAACTTTGTTCGCCTAAGCCATTTGGATAGATCGTTTCTACAGATGGGGTGAAAACGATATCAGTATTTAAATCGGCTAACCCTTGCTTATCCGCACTAAGTGTTCTTGGGTAGTTATCAAGATCTTCATTAGCGCCAAACTGCATAGGGTTAACAAAAATACTGACCACAACCTTATCAGCTAATGTTTTTGCTTTTTCAACTAATGAAAAGTGGCCTTGGTGCAAGTTTCCCATAGTCGGGACAAGCGCAATGCTCAAGCCTGCTTGACGCCAAGCCTTGATCTGACTACGTAACGATTTAACTTCGGTGATTGACTGCATTTATTTAAACTCATGTTCGGTACTTGGGAAAGCACCACTTTTTACATCTTCACAATACTTTTGAACAGCTGCAGGCATAGTGCCCGTCTCTAATAAGAAGTTTTTTGAAAACTTAGGAATGTAACCGGCTGAAATGCCTACTAAGTCGTGCATTACTAAGATTTGCCCGTCAGTTTTATTGCCTGCACCTATGCCGATGGTTGGAATGCTTAGCTCATCAGTAATACGCTTAGCCAGTTCGCTCGGAATACACTCTAAAACAAGCAATTGCGCCCCTGCAGCTTCGAGTGCTTTAGCATCACTAACCATTTTATCTGCTTGAGATTGCTCACGACCTTGAATTTTAAAACCACCAAATACATGCACTGATTGTGGTGTTAAGCCTAAGTGACCACATACAGGGATGCCTTGCTGAGTCATGGCGCGAATGCTGTCATGCAACCATTCACCACCTTCAAGCTTAATCATATTTGCACCCGCACGCATTAGCTCAGCTGCGTTGTTGCAAGCATCTGTAGGGTTGGCGTATGTCATAAACGGTAAATCAGCAATAACGAATAAGTCGCGGCTGCCTGCGCGCACACAACGGGTGTGGTAGGCTATATCAGTATTGGTGACAGCAAGAGTATCGTCATTACCTTGTAATACCATGCCAAGTGAATCACCCACTAAAATCACCTCGACGCCATTATCATGAAACAGTTTGGCAAAACTGGCGTCGTAGGCTGTCAATGCCGTGATTTTTTGTTGTTCTTGTTTCATTTTATTAAGTGTAGAAACGGTGATTTTAGACATAATTTCCTCTGAGGCTTTGCCTTGGTTAATTACTGCTGAGGGAGTTGTTGTAAATCGTTTAAGGGCAACGTATTTTTTATATCAGCAAGTGCTTGGCTATTTGGTAGTACCAATGTTGGTGCTATTTCGAATAATGGATACACAACAAATTCTCGCTCAGTTAAGCCATAATGTGGCACCGTCAAACGAGGTGTATCAATTATTTGGTCGCCAAATAAAAGAATATCAATATCAAGAGTTCGCGGACCCCAACGCTGCTCTTTTCGTACACGACCATGCTTAAGTTCTATGCTTTGTGTTAAATCGAGTAATTGCTCTGGGGCTAACTCTGTTTTTATGCATACTACAGCATTAACATAATCAGGCTGGTCTTGTGGACCCATAGGTTTACTCGCGTAATCATGAGAGGCACTTATAAACTCGATATCTGAGTGTGCTTTTAACTCAGTAATGGCGCGGTGTATTTGTTCTTGAGGTGCGTTTAAGTTAGCACCCAAACCTAAGTAAACTTGATTCATCATTGCTCTGTTTTTTTCTTACGTGGACGGCGGCGACGTTTTGGACCACCTTGATGACCAAGTGCTTTGACCATTTCTTTTTGGCCATTTATGTCCTGCCCTAAATAGTTTGTCCACCAGTTAGCAAGCTCTTGAAGTTCAGTTTCACCTGCTTGAACACGTAACAGTAAGAAGTCATATGCGGCTTTAAAACGTGGTTGCTGAGTCAGTCGATAAGCGCGTTGTCCACCACGTTTATCAAGGCGTTGTTGAATATGCCAAATATCGCGAGCGCCTAGCGTGAAGCGTTTTGGTACAGCTACATGTTGCGCGTTTTCACTCAGTACTTTGTTCATCGCTTGTGCAAATGCATCGTACTCTGACAGTTGATCGCGTTGTTGTAACTTTTTAGCAATGCTCTGTAATGGAAACCACAACAAGGCTGCAAAAATGAAAGCTGGCGTGACTTTTTTATCTGCATTAATACGCTTATCGGTGTTTTTAAACATTTGCAGGATAAACGCATGTTCAAGGCCATCAGGATTGGCATCTAAGATTTTATCAAGTGCTGGAAATAGTGCTCTAAATAAACCATATTGGCGTAGCATAATGAAGTTTTCTTCAGCTTTTCCATTTAAAAATAGCTTGAGTGATTCTTCAAATAAACGCGCTGCTGGAATGTGGTCTAATAAATTTGCCAGGCCTGCAATAGGTTTTTCGGTTGCAGGCGCAATACTCATACCTAATTTAGTGGCAAAGCGAACAGCGCGCAGCATACGCACAGGATCTTCTCTGTAGCGCGTTTCTGGATCGCCAATTAACTCAATTTGCTTCGCTTTAATTGCGCTAATGCCATTAGCGTAATCATAAATACAAAAATCATTAATTGAGTAGTAAAGGGCATTGATAGAGAAGTCGCGGCGCTCGGCGTCTTCTTCAATACTCCCGTACACATTATCACGTAGCAATTGGCCATGTTCGCTTGATTGACTAATTTGATTTTTAGCTTCGTCGGCTTCGTGGTGTCCACGCATGGTCGCTACTTCGATAATCTCACGACCAAATACAATATGCGCCAAACGAAAGCGTCGACCTATCAGTCTGCAATTTCGAAACAGTCTTTTGATCTGTTCAGGTGTTGCGTTAGTTACTACGTCAAAGTCTTTTGGTTGTTGACCTAACAATATATCTCGAATACAACCACCTACAAGGTAAGCATCAAAGCCACCTTCTTTTAAGCGGTACAATACTTTGATTGCATTTGGGCTAAATTGTTTACGTGAAATCCCATGTTCACTACGTTCGATCACCAAAGGCAATTCGCTGGCTTGCACGGCATTGTTTGTGTCAGTGGCATTTGGGCCAATAATTTGCCGACAAAATTGAAAAAGCTTGGAAATAATAATCTGTCTCCTACGACATGGTCTTTGCAACTCATCAAGTATAGCGTTTGTTTTTTCACTTCGTCGGTGTGAGATTGAGTCAGTAAATGTCCATAAAATGTGGCGCTATAATTAGGTGCTGATGAATCGCACACTTTGGGTCGCTATCATATACCAGCGTGGCATAAAAATTAAGTTACTCGACCTTTAAAATTGGCAATTTATTTTGGGATGGATTGAAATTTACTAAAAGATGAATGTGGATCCTCACTTACTTGAATCTCTTTTACTTTGGGAACACATTCAAGATGGTAGGCCACAATAGCCCATTTTAGCATTTCTTCGACCGTTGCAGACAAAAGAGCTGGTTCGGGGTTTAAGCCTAAAAAGCGAAAGGCATCAAAAAGCGCAGGCTTAGGTGCTGTTTTTGAAATCGCAGGGGCATAATTTTGTTTTGATAATTTAAAGCCCGGCTTTGCAACTGCCAAAGGTAGGTGAGCGTATTGTGGGGCTGTTTGGTTAAGTTGTTTAAATAAACTGAGTTGTCGTGCTGTGGGTTCTAATAAGTCAGCACCACGCACAACATGACTAATTTTTTGAGCAATATCATCGACCACAACAACTAGTTGATAAGCAAATAAACCGTCACTACGCTTGATAAGGTAATCTTCTTTGGCTAAAGCTTGGTCGACTTCTACCTTTCCCTGAATGAGATCGCTGTAGTGGCTAGTGGCAAGTTGTTGGGATAATCGAAGTGCCGAATTTACGAAGGAATGACCTTTTAACTGACACTGGCCTTGGTATATCCCCCCCATTGCTTTAACTTGTTTACGAGTACAATGGCAAGCATAAACTAAACCTTGATCAATAAGTTGATCCAAGACGGATTGATATTCTTGTAGGCGCTTTGTTTGGTAGGTGACACGTTCATCCCAGTGCAGGCCATAAGCTTCTAATGTGCGTAAAATATCATCACTAGCACCAGGGACAACACGTGTTGTGTCAATATCTTCAATGCGAACTAACCATTTACCTTGATTAACTTTCGCATCAAGAAAACTTCCCACAGCCGCTATTAATGAGCCAAAGTGTAATGGCCCAGACGGGGATGGCGCAAAACGGCCACGATATATACGCGCTTGCGTATTAACGGCTGTGGTAGACATGGGTTAATTTAAAAAGTAATTAACCGCGGCCTGATTGTTTTTCTTTTATTTCTGCAAGTGTTTTACAGTCAACACATAGATCGGCAGTTGGACGTGCTTCTAAACGACGAATGCCAATCTCGATACCGCATGATTCACAGAAACCAAAGTCATCTTCTTTGATTAATTGAATTGTTTTTTCAATTTTCTTGATCAGTTTACGCTCACGGTCACGAGTACGAAGCTCTAATGAAAACTCTTCTTCTTGTGCAGCGCGATCAACTGGATCTGGAAAGTTAGCAGCTTCATCTTGCATGTGCGATTTAGTACGGTCTACTTCGTTACGTAAATCGTTACGCCAAGCTTCTAAAATTTTTTTGAAATGAGCACGTTGTGCATCATTCATATACTCTTCACCTGGCTGTTCCTGATACGGCTCTAACCCGGCCTGAGCCAATAACCCTAGTCTTTTTTGGTCTGGCATAACTTTCTCCTAAATCCTTAATATATTGCCCAGCATTAGCCGGCGGCTATAAATAGCAGAAACGACAGGTTGAGGCAAATTTATTTTTTAATTAATCTTGTGTGCCTAAACCAAGAAGTGAGTAAAAAGTAATTACTTGGTTTGATTAACGCTTGCTGCTAGTCAATTTTTTATAAACTTGCCTAGTAATATGGGCAAAAAAAAATAATACAACTTAAAAATTATGTTCGTTTAAAAACTTCTTCGGTGTTGTTTGATACCAGCGTTTAAAGGCTCTTTGTAGTGCGCTTTGTTCTGAAAACCCTAACTTATTGCTGACTTCAAGCACAGAAAAACCTTGTAATAGCATTTGTTTTGCGTGCTGCTTCCTTTGTATATCGATTATTTTTGAAAAGCTTAATTGTTGGTCAGTTAAGTAACGTTGTAAGGTGCGCTTTTTAAAGCCAAGTAGCTGTGCTGCTTGTTCGACTGTTGGGATATAGGGCAATTGGCTGGCGATAAATGCATTTAATTCGTTAATGTGATCAGTATGCGGGCTAACGTCGCCTGCTTGAGAGAGTAAGATTTGCTCAAGTTCTGGATTAGGAGACAGTAAAGGACTGCTAAGAAGTTTCTCATCAAAAATCAGGCAGTTTATGGCAGCATTAAACTCGATAGGGCAATTAAAAGTATCTTGATAAGCTAGCATGCACAAAGGTGAAGGAGGCTTTCTTGTAAGCTGTACCTTCTCGAGTGCAAGCTCTGCGTTTTGCTGGCAGCAATGCTTAGCAAAGGATAACCAGCTACTGAATAATTCATCAACCATGTAGTGATTTATTGTCTCTTTTGCATGCCAGCTAAGTCGGCATTGTTGGTTTTCATGTACTAATTCAATATGGCCTATATTTCTCACTAAAGAATTTAGCTTTTGCGCGTGCTGTAGTGCTTTTTCAAGGTTTTGACTGACAAGTGCAACATGACCAAGTAATCCCCAATTTTGTGCCTTCAGAGATTGGCCAAATAACAGACCAATATGCTCTTTATTAAGCTGAGTATCTGCAAAGCACATTAACGATTCATAGTCAGAAACAGGAAACCGATAGCAAGTGTCATCTAAATAATGAGCACGCTCTGCCAGTAATGAGTTTAGCTTTTCTGATTCAAGTCCTTGACGTTGAAGAAAATAGAATAACGAACGAATTATTTGACTACTGACATAAAACATAGGATTTCATTTTTTATTATTAGAAATATTAAGCTGCATGAGTTGGCGCGCAAAGTCAATATATTGCGTAGAGAGTCAAGATTTAGTGAATTAATTAAGGCAAGCTGGTCAATGGATACAATAACCATAATAAGGATGCACAATGAAACTCCACCCTTTAGTATTCAGTGTTGCCGCAGCACTACTCACTGTGGGCTGTAATTCTGATAGCAATAATGATGTTACTGAACCACCTGTCACGACAACCCCTGAACCTGAAGAGGCCGTAAAGGTGGCTATTCCAAACTTCGCCGAGGGCAGCACACTTGAAGCCAATATTCGTTGGACAAGTTACGGTGTGCCGCATATTACGGCAACAAACCTTGAGAGTTTGGCATTTGGTAGTGGTTATGCATATGCCAAAGATCATGCTTGTTTGTTGATGGATCAAATTATTAAAACTCGCGGCGAACGTGCTAAATATTATGGCCCTGACCAAGTCGCTGGTAGTGGTGACTCTAAACACTTAATTTCTGATTTTGGTTACAAAGCATTAGGGGTTAATGAATATGCATTACAGCATTATGATGAACTGGATGAAACCAGCCGTGCTCACTTTGAGGGATTTGTGCAAGGCTTTAATAAATATGTCAATGACACGGGGGCTGCGAATCTAGCGCCTGAATGTGCGTCAGCACCTTGGGTGATAAGCTTAACCGCACAAGATATGCTGGCATATTCAATGGCAACTGTGCAGTTGGCAAGTTCAGCAAACTTTTTAGAGCTCGCATTTTTTGCAAACCCTGGTGACGGTGATGAGTATTTGCCTACGCCAAGTAGCAATGCGCCAAGCGCTGTTTCCAGTTTAGTTAAAAATGTCAATCAACAAGCAAAGCAATTTAAATTAGAAAAGAAATTTAAGCATTTAGGTTCTAATGGTTGGGGTTTGGGTAAAGAGATGATGGCCAATGGCAAAGGTGGATTATTAGCAAACCCTCACTTTCCCCATGAAGGAAACCTACGTTTTTGGCAGTCACATTTAACCGTACCCGGTGCAATGAATGTGATGGGAGGGAGTTTGCAAGGTATGCCAGGGGTGATTAATATCGGTTTTAATGAACATGTTGCATGGACACATACCTTCTCAACAGCACGTCACTTTTTAATTTATCAACTTGCATTAAATGAAGATGATCGTATGAGTTATCGTGTTGAAGATGAGCTGCATACGATAACCAGTAAAACAATTTCAGTTGAGGTTGCCATTGGCCCCAATACGACCATTGAGCTTCAAAAACCATTTTATTACAGCCATCATGGTTTGATGTTAGAGACACCCGCCGCTAATGGTTTAGGCTGGAATGATAGCCAAGCATTTACGATTAAAGATGCGAATGAATTTAACATGGATGTGGTTGCCCAGTGGTCTGCGCTTAATCAGGCGGTGAGTCTTGATGATATGAAAGAGTCGTTCGCTAAGTTTGATGGGGTGTCATTCAACAACACCATGGCGGCAGATAAAGCTGGGAATGTATTTTATGTGGATGATAGTACCGTTCTCAAATTAAAGGACACAGCCAATTTAGCCATCCGTCTACAACCTGAACTTGTGGCCTTAAGAGAATCAACTGGATTTGATTTAGTGCCAGGAAATATGAAGCTATTTGAAAGTCAGGGTAAGGTGCCATTTACCGAAGCTCCTCAGCTCACCCGCACCGACTATGTACAAAATTCAAATGATAGTTATTGGGTTACAAACCTAAACGAGCCACTTGTTGGCTTTGCAGCTCAGTATGGTGACGTTCATACACCACTCTCATTACGTACGCGGATGGGTCTAAAATTATTGCAAGATGGCGGTGGCGAAGATGCTAAGTTTACTCTTGATGAATTAGAGCAAGCACTGGTAGGCAACCGTATTTATTTAGGCGAACTTGTATTTGCAGATCTTGCTATGCAGTGTCAGGCACAAGGTGATGTACCTGTACAGGTGACGAGCGATATTGCGGTTGATGTAAGTCCTGCTTGCGGTATTTTTTCGAACTGGAATGGGGCTATGAATTTAGAGACTCAGGGGGCGGCATTAATTCGTGAATTTGCTCACTTGTTTAATCCATCTACTCATTTATACACTAATTTTGATGTTACAGACCCTGCAAATACTCCTCATACTTTGCGCCAAGACAATGTTGCATTAAAAGCGTTGGCGCATGCGATGCTTAATTTACAGTCAAATGGTGTATCGCTGACGAGTAGTTTAGCGGATGTGCAGTTTGTTGAAAAATCATTGGCTGGTGGTCATGCTTCCGGCGAACAATTACCATGGGCGGGGCCGATGCATGTTGAAGGAGGGTTCAACGTCTTTCGGTTTGATAGAAGTAACCTAACGCGTTCTACATTAATTCCTTATGCAGATTATCAAACATTACCTGATGCAATAACAGGTAAGCCTTTGGCTTCTAACTTATCATCACAAGGTTACCCAGTGAACTATGGGTCAAGTTGGATGTTTGTGATGAACTTTACTGAAGATGGGCCGGTTGCAAAAGGGTTACTGACTATGTCGCAAAGTTCAGATTCACGTTCAGAGCACTTTGATGATCAAAGTCGTTATTATTCGCAAACGGCTAAGTTGAGGCCTCTATTTTACAAAGAGGCTGATATTGCACTTAACTTAATTGATGAAATAGATATTTCAATGACTAAACAATAAATGGAACTTGCTTGGCCAGTGTAATAGCACTGGCCGAGATGTCAGCTTTATAAGCATACACCTCAACACCGCAATCAATGGCTTGTGTTAATAACGAACAATACGTTTCATCAATATGCTTGGCACCACTGACTTGGCTAATTCCTTCGTGTAGCACAGCAAAAAGTAATACGGCGCGATGCCCTTGTTGCACCATTTCGATAAGCTCTCTGATATGTTTTTGGCCACGAACTGTTTGCGCATCGGGAAAATAGCCTTGTCCTGATTGGGGGTTATCTTCACTTAGTAATGTCACCGATTTTACTTCAACGTAGCAATTTTCTTTGTCATTAGCGGTGAGTAAAAAATCGATACGACTGTTCTCTTGACCATATTTTACTTCAGCTTGAATTGTGCTGTAGTCGCAAAGCTCTTTTATTACATTATGTGCTAATGCTTCGTGTACCACTTGGTTGGCTATCGCGGTGTTAACACAAATTAACTGCCCAAAATGATTTTTAGTAAGCTGTAAAGAATGTGGGTATTTTCGTTTTTTGTTATCACTGGTTGAGTAATAAGCGCTAAATCCAGGTTCAGCGCAACCAGTCATCTTTCCTGTATTGGCACAGTGGGCGGTAAATTGCTCGCCAGTTTCTAGTTCAAGATCCGCTAAAAAACGCTTATAGCGTTTGAGTAATTTAGCAGGTTGTAAAGGAGGTAAAAAATGCATAATTTTGTTTTGATTAAACGCGTTCGTTCATTGTAAATGAATAGCGACATAGAATGCACCCTTAGTCTGTTAAGTAAAGGTTATTTATCGCAAGCGGTTGGGATGTCGCGTTCGCTGTAGTAAACTCGATAAACAATTTTCAGCGCAAAGAGTATTCTAACATGTCGGAAAAATTTTTAGTTCAACTTAGCGAGCAGGGTGCTGCCGCGCATTGGGGCGAAAAAGCCTCTCTTTCTTTTACTGAACAAGGCGCAACCGTTCATTTAACGGAGCAAGATACACTTAAAAACGTACAAAAAGCAGCGCGTACGTTAGCGAATCAAGGCTTAAAGAATGTTGCTCTAACGGGTGATGTTTGGTGCACTGAAACACAATGGGCTTTTTATCAAGGCTTTGTATCGCCAAAAAATTTAGATGCAGTTGAGTTTGCCGAAAACGCAAAAACAGATAGCAATGAACTGGCTGCATTAACAAAATCAGCGACATGGGCTCGCCAAATGATCAACGGCACTGCCGATGATATTTTTCCTGAAAGCTTAGCAGGCAAAGCGGCTGAATTTATTCAGTCATTAGCGCCTGAGCACGTTAGTTACCAAATCATTAAAGGTGATGCACTTTTAGAACATCAATGGATAGGTATTCACGCTGTAGGCCGTGGTAGTGAGCGTCCACCTGTATTATTAGAGCTAGATTACAACCCAACCGGTGACGACAATGCCCCTGTTGATGCTGCTCTTGTGGGTAAAGGGATCACATTCGATTCGGGTGGTTATTCAATTAAAGCAAGCGAAGGCATGCTTGGTATGAAATGCGATATGGGCGGTGCAGCAACGGTTACTGCTGGTTTAGCGCTTGCTATTAGTCGTGGCGTGAATAAACGCATTAAGCTGTTTTTATGTTGTGCTGAAAATTTAATTTCAGGTCATGCTTATAAACTAGGTGATATTCTTACTTATAAAAATGGCACAACAGTTGAAATTGTTAATACCGATGCTGAGGGCCGCTTAGTACTTGCTGATGGCTTAATGGCTGCGGGTGAAACTGGCGCACCATTAATCATTGATGCGGCAACGCTAACTGGGGCTGCACTTGTGGCTGTAGGTCAAGAGTACAATGCATTATTTGGCCTTGATAAAGACTTTGTGCGTGAAGTACAAGATTTTGCAGAGCAAGAAATGGAGGCAGCATGGCCACTCCCTCTTGAAAAGTGGCACCAACAAAACTGCCCATCGCCTTATGCTGATACAGCAAATAGTCGCCCACAAAAAGGCGGCGGTTACGGCGGTGCGTCAAATGCTGCTGGCTTCTTATCGCGCTTTGTTCCTAACGATGGTAAAGGTTGGGTGCACATTGACCTTGCTGCAGCATTCAATATGGGTAGTACGAGTGAGTGGGCCGCGGGTGCTACAACACAAGGTATGCGCACGGTTGCTAGAACGTTGCTTGAAAAAGCTTAATTGAGTACTACACGAAGTATATTACCAAAAGCGCCTTTATTAGGCGCTTTTTTGTTTTTTAATGTGATTTACAAACTGATACAAGATTTTTTTCATCATTTAGTATAAAATCTCGCCCCACATTTTCTCATCAGGTGGTTAGTTTAAATTTCATTAACTACACTTGAATGATCAATTCACACTGGGGTCTCTATTTATGTCAGATAAGTGCTATATCACTGCGCAGCAGTTACTTGAAGATTCGTTTCGCGTTGCTGCTAAAGTTTATGAAGATGGTTTTCGTCCAGATTTCATCATTGGTATTTGGCGTGGTGGTGCTCCTATCGGTATCGCAGTACAAGAGTACTACGATTACAAAGGTATAGAGACAGACCATATTGCTGTTCGTACATCGTCTTATTACGGTATTAACCAGCAATCAAAAGAAATTAAAGTACATGGTTTGCATTATATTATCGAAAATGCCGACGCAGATGACTCGTTATTGATTGTTGATGATGTATTTGATTCTGGACGTAGTATTTTTGCTTTAAAAGAAAAACTTTCTGAATTAATGCGCTTAAATTTACCGCGAGATATTCGTGTTGCTTGCCCATATTACAAGCCTAAAAACTCAAAAGTAGACATGGTACCTGAGTATTATATTCATGAGTCTGATGAGTGGTTAGTTTTCCCTCATGAGCTGTCAGGTTTAACGCCAGATGAAATTATTGAAGGCAAGTCAGACTTAGCAAACATTCAAGATCTACTATTAAATAAATAGATTACCGCTTAGCTGAAGTGAGTATGTAGGTACATACTCACAATTGTGAAAAGCTATCAACATAGTTGCTTAGCTTTTCTATATCAACAACCTTGAGTCCTTGATTGCTTCTTACTATTAATCCTTTTTCTACCAGCTCTGTCACTACGCGGCGATAAGCACGTTCAGTGGTTGCGAACCGTTCGGCTTCTGCATTAACCGTAGGGTAGGCGCGTAGCAGTGTTGGGTTATTATTCTCAGCCCTTAATAAACAGTCTTTTGCGATGTTATAACTCAGTGGCAATAGGAGTTTATCGAGATTTATTTTCTGATTCTCTTGAAACTTAGCAGCAATAGTTTGTGCTGTGTACAAGCTGAGTTCTGGCTTTTCTAGCAACAGTGAGCGCCAATGTTTTAGCTCAATTAAGTTATAACTCACATCACTAAAACAGGTCACTGTGTAAATGCAGGGTAAGTTGTTTAGCGCTTCAATCTCGCCAATCAAGGTGTTATTACAATCAAGCTGGCCGAGTAAGAGTCTGCGGCCATTACCCACATCATAACTAAGCGACACAGTTCCGCTTCTAACTAATACAAGTTTAGACAGAGGTTGATCTTGATGGATCAGCACTTCTTTTTTTGCTTGTTGGTAACGACTTCCAGCAAAAGTAAGTAATTGCTCAACGAGATAACTTGAAAAATGATATTGAAACATTAACGCCGCTCTTCGGACAATTGTCCTATTTATTACACCTTAATGACGTTAGCATTAAGATTCTAAGAATTCACGCTAACTTGCTAGCTAGGCTATGCCTTGCTTTTACCTTCATTTCCCGTGTTAATGATTTTAAGCAAAGTATTCACTGTGCTTTATAAGGTTTTCAGTAAGTTAGCTTTTTTATTTTCATTGTTAAAGTAGCAATGAGTAAGTCAAAAAAAATGACAAGCTCTAATGCTAACCTAAAGCCTAGGAGAGAACAATTGAGTTGGGAATATTTAGGCTATTTAGCGTCTGCTTTGTTGGTCGCTTCTTTAACAATGAGTGATGTGGTTAAGCTGCGTTGGTTTAATTTGGCCGGATGTATTGCATTTACTTGTTACGGTATAGCAATTGACGCCATTCCTGTTGCATTCACTAATGGACTCCTGACGTTTGTAAATATCTACCATATTATTAAATTAAAGCGTCAGTCATCCACTGACGCTAAATAGTGACCGTTTAGCGGTCTCGTTGATATTTTAGTTCGCCACCAATCCATGTTTGCTTTACCTTGATATCATGAATTTGTGAAACTGGAACTGTAAAGTAGTCTTTGTTTATTAAAATAAAGTCAGCCCATTTACCTTGCTCTAAACTGCCTAATTTAAACTCTTGGTGAGCAGCATAAGCGCCGCCTAAAGTGAACGCTCGCAAAGCTTCATCTCTCGATAATAGCTCTTTTGGCCGCCAACCACCTTTTGGTAACTGGTTGTGATCCATGCGAGTAATGGCTGAATATAAACCATCGAATGGGTCAGCTAGTTCTACAGGAAAGTCAGAGCCCGCAGCCACAATTGAACCTTGCTCTAAAAATGTTTTCCAAGCATATGCACCGGTAAGTTGTTTATCGGTCAAGCGTTGTTCAGCCATATGCATGTCAGACGTGGCATGCACAGGTTGCATTGAGGGAATAATTTTTAGTGATTTGAAGCGAGGAATATCGTCGGGCGTAACAATCTGCGCATGCTCAATACGGTTACGTAACAAAATTCCCCCAGATTTTTTAAATACTTTTTCATAGGCATCTAATACGATACGGTTCGCTTTATCACCAATAGCATGGGTGTTCGCACTGAAACCATTTTCAAAGCTTAAGGTGAAAAGTTGTTCGAGTTTTTGCTGTGTTTCAAGCATTAAGCCATGGTAATTTTTTCGATCAGCATACTCATCAATTAGCGCAGCACCACGGCTACCCAGCGCACCATCGGCGTATACTTTCACGCTTCTGATTGACATGTAGTCATGCATATCTTTATAGCGACCCGCTTTTAACATGGTGTCTAGTTTTGGGTCGCTTGCGCTTAACATAGCAACAATTCTCAGCGGTAGAGTGCCTTGCTCGGCACGTTCTTTGTAAACTTGCCACGTATCATAATCAATACCCGCATCATGAGTTGATGTAATGCCTAAGCTGAGCAAATGTTTACCTGCATTATCTAAAGCAGTATTAATGCTGGCGTGGCTTGCTTTTGGTACATGTTGGGTTATTAGTGTTTCTGCTTTATCAATGAAGACACCTGAAGCTAGCCCTGAATCCAGTTTTAAAATTTCACCACCAGCAGGAGAGCGAGTGTCTTTTTCGATACCAGCAAGCGCCATGGCTTTCGAATTAACCCACACCGCATGGCCATCAACTCGAGACAGTACCACAGGCTTATCTTTTACATAGCGGTCTAAGTCTGCTGCCGTAGGAAATTGCGCGCCTGGCCATTGCTCTTGGTTCCAGCCACGACCAATGATCCAGCCTTGTTTATCTTTCGCAAATTCTGCGAGCTTTTTTCCTACCTCATCAACTGAGCGGGTATTTCTAACATCCAGTTGTGATAGGTTATTACCAAGGCCAATAACATGGCCATGAGCGTCAATAAGCCCAGGTAGTAAAGTCGCCTGTTCACCATCTAGGGCCGTTGCATCAGGATAACTGGCTTTTAAGGAGTCATTGCCTGTCTTGACCACCTTGCCGTCTTTAATAACCAGTGTTGAAAACTGCTTAGTATCCCCTTTATAGGTCGGTGTGTAGCCATTGACGTTATAGATGACCGTTGTGTTTGCAAAACAGGATAGTGATGCTGATGCGAGTAAGCCGATGATGAATTTCATAATTGTCTTGTTTTTATTGATTTATAAAAACAGTATCAGAGTTGTAATAAACTGCAACTACTTGAACAAAAATGGCAGGGGAAGGGTGCTTGGCACACCCTCAATTTATTTGCTAGCGTAAACTTCAAACTCTGCGAGCGATAACTTGTTATCTTTGTCTTTATCGTAACTTTGAAAACGAGACCAAAGTGCTGGGTCTCGTGCTGATTCAGAGCGACTTAAATAGCCGTCATCATTGCGATCAAGTTGTTTAAACTTCTCACCAATACTGCCAGAGGCTAAGCTCATAGTACTAAAAAGAAAACATGAAACTAAGCTGGTGATGGTTAATCTTGTCATTGTTTGTTAGCTCTTACTTGTTAAATAATTTTTAAACTCAAGGAGTGATATGCGCTTGTCATTATCTTGATCCCACTGACTTATACGCTTTTTAAGATGAGGCTGAGGCGTAAGTTCGTCAGGGCTTAAATAGCCATCTTTATCCTTATCGAGATGATTAAAACGTTGTTTTACATCTAATGCAAAGCTATTAAAGCTAAACGTAATAAGGATTAGTGAAATAACTGAGACTATTTTCATACTGCGCTCCTTGTTAGTGAAAGTGCTTGCCATAATTTAATTCCCAAAATTAAATCCGTTTACACACTCCCTCAGGGATTATGGCAAACACTTTAAGTCGTTAAAGTTTGAATTTCTCAAACTCTTGCTCTGATAGAACCTGATCGTCATTTTTATCTAGATCAGCAAACTGCTTCAGTAAGTCCTCATGTTGTGTGGCTTCTGTAAGCGAAATTTCACCATCGGCATTCGTATCAAATTTAGCGAAACGTACATCCATTTGTGATGCTAAAACGGTCGCGCTGATCACTAAAAACATCAGCGAGAAAGCGGCAATAAGTTGTTTCATTACAATCTCCTATTGAACAAACAATTGAAATTCTGAAAAAGAAATTTGGCCATCTTGATTCGTATCAATTTGTGAAAAGTTGTCGTGTAACAGTGCGTCTTCCGATGCCTCTGATTCACTTAAAGTGCCGTTACTGTCTTTGTCCAGTTCTTTAAAAGAATCATTTAAATTAAGGGCATAAGTCGCTGTTGAGATACAACACACAGCCGTCAGCACAGCAAGGGCTAATTTCTTCATTTTAATTCCTAAGAAAATTAATTATTTACTCTAATACAAAAACAATGCCAAAGTTAAAATTTCTTAATTATCATACTGTTATGTGTTTTTGAGCGTGTGTCGGTAGAAATTCTTACATGGTTTTGTGTCTTTTTTGCAACGGGAAAATAAACTTTTAAATTTAACCTTTTAAAATCAGTTGTTTAGTTTGTCTCCAAATTGCAACGATATTGATTTTTTAGTGAAAATAGTGCTGAATTTCAGATAAAATTCAGCCAGTGTATAACTTAGCTCATAGATAATTTATACCTGTCACACCTTGAAGGAAACCTATGCAAAGGCAAGCTAGCAGCAAGTTCAAACACCTACTCGATTGGCGTCCCAACTTAATCGGGCAGTTTGTATTTAGTACTCTTTTATCGTTATTGCCTTTATCTTTGGTGGTGATCCTATTTTTAAATGCGCTCAACAAGCAGCTTGCTGTCACTCAAAAAATAGTGAGCGATAACTACTTAGTAACCAAAACATTTAATAGTCTTAAGCAAGACCTAAATAGCCTTGAGCGAGCAACGAGGCAAAACTGGGTGTTGAAAAGTGAATCACTTGATACCTTAATTGCAAATAAATGGCAGTCATCTTTGCAAAGCATTGATGAGCTAATTTTTTTGAGTCCCTCACCAGATTACGTTAACCAATGGCAGCAGCTGGCTGATGTGTTGAGCTTTGCTCAGCAACACTTAGTAGATGAACAAAAGCAAGATGGTGAGCTGTTTGCACCAGCCAGTAAACTAATTGCAGAGCAAACGGTGTGGCTACGTGATCAGAATGAATTACGCATCACGAAAAACCAACAACACTTAAAAACCTTACAAGCGTCATTTATAAATTGGCTATTGGCATTGATCCCTATTACTTTGCTGGTGAGTGGCGGGTTTTTATGGCGGATCAGTGGGCGTTTACGCGAATTGACATCTGTTATCGATAAACTGGGACAAGGACATTGGCAACAAAATATTTCTGTTAAAGGTTCTGCTGAGTTGATTGAGTTGGGCAACAAGTTACAGTGGGTACAAGCGCAACTACATATGCTTGAACAGCAAAAAGATACATTCTTACGTCATGTTACACATGAATTAAAAACCCCATTGGCTTCTATGGTTGAAGGAACAGATCTACTTGTTGATGAAATAGTTGGACCTATTAATGCAGAGCAGCAAGCAGTATTAGAGCTTATTACGCAAAGTATGGCGCGGTTACGCATTATGATTGAAAGCCTTTTAAATTATAATGCAATTCGCACCAGTAAGGAGAGCATCACCGAATTAGACTTTTCGGTGATGATGAGCAAAATAGAGCGACATTTTGAACATCGCCTAATAGCGCGAGACCAATCGTTGCTTTGGTTAAATGAGTTACCTAGCCGCTCTCTTTATATTTCAACGGAATTATTAGAAATGATTTTAGTGCAGCTTATTTCCAACGCATTAAAATTTTCACCAGAAAAAGAAGCAGTTACCATTAAGGTGACATTTAAACACAGTAAGCTTATGGTGTCGGTGAGCGATCTTGGCATTGGTGTCGATGAATCCGAAAAAATGTCTATTTTTGGTGCATTTTATCAAGGTAAGAATGCCAAAAACCAAGCTGAGATGGGCAGTGGCTTAGGACTTACTATTGTGAAAGAAACAGTTGAACAATTAAACGGTGAACTAAAGCTTGAAGACAACGACCCCCATGGCTGCTGTTTTACCGTAATATTACCAATTCAATTAACCCAGGGAGTTAACTGATATGGGCTTAGCTAATAAAGCCAATTTTATGATGATTGCTGCACTAATGCTCTCGGGCTGTTCGTTGCTAGAACCTAAGCCTGTAACAGAGCAAACGCAGCAAGTAGTTAATAAAAAACATGTAACACCCGAAGAGGGAGAGCCAAATCCCAAGCCGCGTCCGAAAAGTGAGCCAATGTATCCGCCTGCAAATATTGTTATTGCTTGGCATGCCCAGCAATGCGGAGGCTATAAAAACACACATAAAAAAGTAAGTTATGTCGGTGAAAAAGAAATCAAAGCGTTGTTTAAATCACTGTGTCTAGAGAGCGAAGCAAATCCAGAAAAAACCTTGGAGTTACTAGACAAAACAGATCAAGCTTACTATTGGCCAGATGATATAAAGCAGTACCTTTGGCTTCAAAAGCAAAGTGTTAAGCAGCATTTAAAAGCGAAACAAGCAAAGCAAGCATTAACCGAAAAAATGGAAAAAACACTGTCGTCACTGGCTACGATTGAGCAGCAACTTCTTCTTCGCGAAGAGACTAAGGAGCAGTAAGTATGAATGAAGTAAGTAAACCTCGCGTGTTACTAGTGGATGATGACGCGAGTTTATTAAAGCTGTTAGCAATAAGAATCGAGTCTAAAGGTTATCAAGTGAGTACTGCTGAAAGTGGCATTGTGGCTCTTCAAGAACTTAAAAATAAAACCTACGACGCGGTAATTACCGATTTAAGAATGGACGAAATGGACGGGATGGCGCTGCATCGTCAGTTGCAAAGCCGCTACCCATCTATGCCTGTCATTATGATGACAGCGCATGGTTCGATTCCTGATGCAGTCGAGGCGACAAAGCAGGGGATTTTTGCATTTATTACAAAGCCTGTTGATAAAGATGAGTTATTTGACAGCTTAGCAAAAGCAATAGAGATCCATGGCGTGCACGGAGAGGAAGCGCCCACTCAAACCAATATCGTGACGCGAAGCGGCGCGATGCTGCATTTACTTGAACAGGTTAAGTTACTGGGGCCGACACAGGTTAACGTACTCATATCTGGTGCCAGCGGCACAGGTAAAGAACTACTTGCACAAGCAATCCATCAGCATAGCCACGTTAGTGACGGTCCATTCGTAGCGATTAACTGCGGTGCAGTACCCGGTGAGCTATTAGAGTCGGAATTATTCGGGCATAAAAAAGGTGCCTTTACAGGGGCTGTGAAAGATCATCAAGGTTTATTTCAGCAAGCACAAGGCGGCACACTGTTTTTAGATGAAATTGGTGATATGCCACTGAACTTACAAGTGAAGTTACTACGCGTGTTACAAGAGAAAACGATTCGCCCTGTTGGTTTCCAAGAAGAAATTCCAATTGATGTCAGAGTTGTATCTGCCACCCATAAAAACCTTCCTGAAGCGATAAATAACCAACAGTTTAGAGAAGATCTTTATTATCGATTGAACGTTGTTAATTTAAAGCTACCACCTCTTTGTGAACGCCGTGAAGATATAAGCTTACTGGCACAGCATTTTGCAGGGCAGATAGCAAAGCGCATGAATCAAGACGAAAAACGCTTTGCAAGCGATGCGATGCATGCGCTAGTGAGGTATGATTGGCCGGGTAATATTCGCCAACTACAAAACGTAATTGAACAAGTTGTTGCCTTGACGCCAGGCGGAGTCATCTCTGCTCAGCTGGTGGAGTCTGCGCTCAATAGTAATGTAAGTATTGCGGAACCGCTTTCGCTGAATGATGCGAAAAAAGAGTTTGAGCGCGACTATCTAATCAATACCTTAAAGATGGCAGCCGGCAATGTCGCAGAGGCCGCTAAGCTTGCAAAACGGAACCGTTCAGATTTTTATAAGCTAATAAAAAAACACAACATTAATGTAGAAAACTTAATGTAGAGCTAGCATAAGGAAAATTCATGTCACTTTTTTTAGTCTACCTTGGTGGACGTATTCAAGGTTGCCACATAGAAATGCATGATGTGCGATTTGTGGTGGGAAGTACAATTGAACAAACATACTCAAAATTAAAAGCACAGTGGGTCGGTGATAAAAACAATGTGCACATGGATAGTTACATGCAAATCCAGCACATTGATGGATACAAGGTAGAGGTTGTTGAAGAAGCGCACGGACAACCTGAAAAACTATATTTTGTGAATCTAGGTGCCTATCGTGCTGATAGGTTGGCAGAGCAGCATGATTTTGCACTCTATGTTGCTCGCAGCAGTGAAGAAGCTAAACAACGTGCAAAAGAGTCTTTACTTGCAGGGCTAAGCCATCTCCATAAGGATGATTTACACGATGTCGATGATTGTTTTGCGATTGACTTGCTCGATAGTCACTTATCAATCAAGTTAACTCCAAGCGGGCAATCACAAGCAATGAAACCGGATTGGTTTGGTTATCACGTTTTATAAACTAATCCTGATTATCGCTTTTACTAGCAATTTTAAAGGCGATAATCACTAGGCCAAATAAAGCAAAAGGCAATGCAGCTAGTAAATACTCCACTGTATGATTGTCTTGATAATTTGGCTGAAGTAAGAAGTGTCCTACGACACAAAGCAGAATAGCGACGAATAAAACAGGCAGTAAGATCAGTTCTTTTTTTGGAGAGTGTTTTTTCATAACAAAGCGTCACATTGCAAAGGTGCGCTATTGTAATGAGCTAAGATTGATTAGGTCAAATAACTTGGTGACTTATATTGCGCTGCATCAATTTTTTTATTGGCCGCTTTTTTTACTGGCTTTTTAGGTTTGACTGGTTTGTCGGCTGTATCATTACAATTATACAGTCCCATAATAAACTCTATTTCCTCGCGTTGTAATCCAGACTGCATGATACCCCCCTTAATGTCGAATTTGCCATTTATACGACAAATACTAAGCAGTTGAAGCTGAATTATCGGTGAATAATGCGTCATTAAACTGTAATCATATGTAACACAAGTTTGTTTATTTAATAGGCAGCTCCACAGTAAACACAACACCCGTGCCATCATCTAAATTTTCAGCGGCTACTTTACCGTGATGGTAATCACAAATAAGCCTTACAATATAAAGACCTAAGCCTAAGTGGGGCTGCTGTTGATGTTGCTGACTTCTCACCGAGACCATTGAGTCGAAAATGTGTTCAACTAAACCGTCAGGTAGCAGAGGTCCTTGGTTGCTGATTTTTAATAATGCATGTTGCTCTTGCTTGATTAAGCTGACTGAAATTGTGCTTTGTGAAGTTTTAAACTCAAGTGCATTGTTGATGAGCTTATCAAGCAATTGAGCGATAAACTCGGGTGCGCCACTGACATTTAACGGCTCTTTACAAAGCGACAAGGTAAATAGGCTTTCACCATAGGTTATTTGATAGCCTTGCATGCAGCCTGTGATCACCTTGCTCAGATCAAATTCTTCAGCTTCGGCGCTTTGAATACTTTGTTCAAGACGCGTTGCTTCGCTCATGGTGGTAATAATTTTACCCAACCGCTCAACCCCTTCACTGGCACGGTCGAGGTATTTTTGACTCAATTCAGATTGCGGCTGCATCTGTAAGTTTTCAAGTGATGAGCGAACAACAGCCACAGGCGTGCGTAGTTCATGGGAGAGTCGTGATGACATATTTTCTAAGTAATCAGTATAACCACTTAAACGACTAACAATATTGGCAAAGCTACGAGAAAGGTCACCAATTTCATCATTCGAATCGGCATAGGTTATTTTGCCAGTAATACGCCCTTGGGCATCAATGGCTTGTTCGGCATTATCACGCAGGCGGCGAATACGGCTGGAAATTCGTGACGCAAAAAAGAACAGGGTCACAGTGCCCACAAGCATCACCGCTAAAATGACATTAAATAGCTTCTCTAGCGACTTATTACGCAGAGTGCGCACGCCATTGGTGGTTTCTTCTGCGATTACTGCACCAATCACTTTATCTTGGATCCAAATAGGGTAGGCAGCAGATAAAATAACGGCTTTGTTATCTGGGGTTAAGCGCCATGATGATGCGGGTTTACCATTTAAAGCACTGGCTATATGAGTACCTTGCATCGCAGCGACATCATGTAAGGTATCAATAAATTCATTTTCTGGGCGAGTTAATATTTTATAGTAAAGAGGATGCAAATAATCTTGCTCAAAGCGTTGCCACCACGTTGTTGCGGGCGCATCTTTTAGGCCATCTGCCCAAACGCCATCGGCATGATGAATTGAGCCTGATTGCGCAAGTACACGATGATGGTTATCGACGACCCAAATTCGACTGCCACTGTGGCCCATGCCTTTCAAAATACGGTTAATTTCTGGCGAAGGCACTAAAACAGAGCCGATATCATTGGGATTTTGTAGGTTTGAGGTCGACATAAGCTGAGGCTCAGCTTTGCCTTCATCCCAATCTTCAATCGCAAAACCGAGCTTATTACCTAACATCGAAAGCGGAAAACGCAGCTCTATGTTATACCCCGTGTCGGTGCTTTTAAAATACCCCTGAATTTTAGTGACCGGCTGTTGTGTTGAAGCATCAAAGGCATTGACCCAACCATCTTGACGGGCAGCCACCACATAACGTTTAAATTCACCTGCAGGTGTTTTTAACATGATCTGTAAGTGATCGTTGCGGGTAAAGCTAAGCACATTTTTAGCACGATACACCAAAGAGCTGTCTGTGACTTTAAACGCCGCATAAAGGTAGTTTTCGTATTTGCCCACCATGTGATCAAAACTAAGATCACTCTGTTGATGATCATTGCTTAAACTTTGTAAGTAGCGCTTATCATAATGCCAAAATAAGCTTTGATAAGGCTGCCACTCCGACAGTTTACCATCAAGTTGAATCGGGTTATTTAGGTTGTAAGCGTATAAATCACGGCCTTTTACCACTTGATCTAAAAAGTTGGTTTGCGAGTCAAACAAAGCGGGGCGCTCATGTAATGCGGTGGCGAGTGCACGTGTTGTGCCTACTAAGGTTTTTTCTTGCCCTTGCCTTAAGAACTTTTCCATTTCCCACACATACTCATAGCCAAGCCAAGGTAATAAAAATAAAAAGCAGGATAAGAAAATAAACTTTGTTCTAAGCCCCAAACGCAGCATTAAGCTTGCTCCCAGCGATAACCCATACCGTAAACTGTATCAATGCAGTCAAATGCATCATCTAAAGCAATAAATTTTTTTCGAATGCGTTTTACGTGCGAGGTAATCGTGCTGTCATCAACATAAATTTTCGCATCACTCATTAATTCGTTACGGCTTTTAACATGACCTGGACGCTGCGCAAGTGAATGCACCATCCAAAATTCTGTTACAGTTAAATCAACCAGTTGCTCTTGCCAAAAAACCTGCATGCGTTGGGTATCTAACTTTAACGTGCCGCGATGCAAAAGAGCGGTTTGATCGGCGGGTTGATCAAATGCATCGAGGCGTCTAAATAGTGCGCCAATTCGCGCAGCAAGATGCGCCATGCTGATGTCTTTGGTTAAATAGTCGTCGGCACCCATGCGCAGGCCACACACGGTATCAATTTCGCTATCGCGAGCGGTTAAAAATATAATCGGTAAAGTTTTAGAAAGGCTGCGTAGAGTTTGGCAAAGTAAAAAACCACCATCTACTTCATGGCCAAGACCAATATCAACAATGGCTAAGTCTGGTAAAGATTGACTAAATGCCAGTTCAGCACTTGCTCTGTCAGCAAAACCTACCACCTGATAGCCCTGAGCACTGAGCATTTCTGTGTAGTTTTCGCGGATTGCTGTTTCATCTTCAACGATTGCTATTTTCTTCATTGTTAATACTTACTTAAATTCTTTCTATAGCGAACTATACCTAATTTTTTGTCTTGCGTACTGGCAAAAATGCGATTGCCATTTTTCTGCCACAATTGCTCAGCAGTTTGCCTTTTTTGATCCCCTTTATTGCCATTTCGACTTGTTTTAATAGCTCCATACCAAGTTCGCAACACCAACCAATGTTGCCAAGCAATTAAGTAAAAAAAGGATTAAACCATGAAAAAATTAATTATTGCCGCTGTCATTACCACTGCTTTATCAACAACACCGTATGCGGTTGCTGCAAATCAAACAAAGCAAGATACACCAAAAGAAACAGCGATAGGCCTTAGTGCTGGTGCCGTAGTTGGCGGCTTAGTCGGCGGTCCAATTGGCGCGTTTGTGGGCGCATTTGCAGGCGGCTTAATTGGTGAAAAAGAAGCGGCAGAAAACACCATTGATGAACAAGCTCACGCATTAGTCGTAATGAAAGAGCAAACCGCAGATTACCAACAAGTGATAGCCGATAACGCCGCCCTAAGTGAGCAGCTTGAATTATTAGCGGATGAAAAAGAGCAGTTACTACAAGCCCAGCTTAATACTTTACTGGCCATGACGGTGCAGTTTAAAACGGGCTCTAGTGAAATTGCCCCGCACTTTGCTAATCAACTCGACAAAGTAGCTCAGTTACTGATTGCCCAGCCAAATCTGGCTATCGATTTAAATGGCTTTGCAGATCAGCGCGGTGATGAGTTGGCTAATTTAATGCTTTCAAAGCAGCGTGTAAATGCCGTGCAAAGCTACTTAATTAAACAAGGCGTGCCGCATACCCGCTTAACTGCAACCGCCTTTGGTGAGCAGCAAAGTGTTGCTGATTCAAATAACTACGAAGACAACATCTTTGACCGCCGCGTAACATTGACGACGCGCCCTGTGACACAAAGTAGTTTGCGTACAGCGCAAAGTAACCACTAATTCATCGGTCGATGGAGTGACTAATTATGTTGAGTAAACGTACCAAAAGGCTCATGTATATGAGCCTTTTCATCCTGCTGTTAGGTTATGCTGTTAGCCCTGTGTTCGCTGCTAACGCCAGTGCCGAATTGCGTTTTTATGATGACTCAAATAGACAGGTGTCGTCGGGGTTACTAGTGAAAAACGATGTCACTATGACACTCACGGGGCTGATTAATCATGTTGTTGTTAAACAACGTTATCAAAACCCACATCCATTTGCGGTCAATGCCCGCTATGTGTTTCCGTTACCTGATGAAAGTGCTGTGCATGCCATGCAAATGCAAATTGGTGAGCGCATTATCACAGGCAATATTACGCTTAAGCAGCAGGCTGAACAGCAATTTGAGCAAGCTCAAAAGCAGGGTAAACGCGCCGCTTTAGTGCGCCAGCAACGTGCTAATATTTTCTCTACTGATGTGGCAAATCTTGGAGCAGGGGAAGAAATTGAAATTACCTTGCAATACCAAGAGATCATCGGTTTTCGTGATGGTGTATTTTCGTTGCGTTTTCCGACCACTATTACGCCGCGATACGAACCTTTAACGGCAGATCTTCAGCAAACAGTTAATACAGAGAAAAAGTTTGAGCCAACAACTGACACAGAGCAAGTGGCATCAGCTTGGCTAAAACCTGTTTTTCACCATGCTAAAAGCCAAGAGTCTGATGCGAGCCTAAACCTTGCAATTTCGATGGATATTGGCCTAGAGCTTAGTTACATCAACGCCAACTTAGACGGTATGCAAGTCGATAACCCGAGTTTTGGCCGTTATCAATTATCGCTTAATCGTGACATTCCGATGGATAGAGACTTTCAGCTAACATTTAAACCCCTTGATAAAGCTCACTCACAGGCTGCATTTTTTACCGAAACAGTCGCAGGGCAAGAGTATGGCTTATTAATGCTAGTGCCGCCAAGCGATCACTTTACCTCGCAAGCTCGGCTTCCCCGTGAGATGGTGTTTGTTGTTGATACCTCAGGTTCAATGCATGGTCAATCTATGGAGCAGGCAAGGCAGGCCTTGTTTTATGCCTTATCGTTACTGGATGAAAATGACAGTTTTAATGTCATAGGTTTTGATAACGAAGTCTCGCTATTAAGTGACACGCCGATGATTGCTAATGATTTTAATATTCGCCGCGCTGAACGCTTTATTTATGGCCTTCAAGCAGATGGTGGCACCGAAATCGCAAAAGCACTGACGCAGGTACTTGATGGCAAACAGCATGATGGCTTTGTACGCCAAGTGGTGTTTTTAACCGATGGCAGTGTGGGTAACGAAACGCAGTTATTTAAGCAAATTCAATCTGACTTGGGTGACAGCAGGCTTTTTACTGTGGGTATTGGCAGTGCGCCTAATAGCTTTTTTATGACCAGAGCGGCTGATATTGGCCGTGGTACCTTTACTTTTATTAGTAGCACCAGTCAAGTACAGCCAAAAATGCAGTTGCTTTTTGATAAGCTGGCACATCCTGCTGTTACAGAGCTTGCGCTTGAAGGCGATAAAGTAGCACTTGAATACTGGCCTTCGCCGTTACCTGACTTGTATTTTTCAGAGCCGGTTTTGGTTGCCATGAAGCTTGATGGCAGTCAGTACTTAACGTTAAAAGGGCAAACAAACACAGGACCCATGACCATTAACTTAGCAACGGCCAATGCTACAAACGGTGAAGGTATTGCTAGACTCTGGGCAAGACAAAAAATTAAGTCACTGCTGCTTTATAACGAAAAGGATGCGGTGCGCGCAGAAGTTGAAGCATTGGCACTTCAGCACCATTTGCTCAGCCCTTTTACAGCCTTTATTGCGGTTGATAACTATGCGGGTAATGAGATTGCAGAGCGTTCAATGCAAGTAGCCAACAAACTCCCTAACGGCATGACGCTACCGCAAACCGACGGACAAAGCCGCGTATTTATGCTAGTTGGGTTACTGTTACTTGCTTTTTCGGGGTTATGGCAATGGCGACGCTAAAAAAAGCGTTGCCAGTTTGCAGCGCCTTACTTGGCATCGCATTACTTGCCAATGGCGGTTATATGCAGGCGAAAGCTTGGCTTGCGCAGACGCTAATTGAGTCGGCTTGGCAGCAAGCTTTGCAAAATCCTAATGAGCAAGTGAGGCCTTGGTTTTACGCCGATGGTTATGTCACCGCACGCATAAATTGGCCAAGTCAGCAGCTAGAGTTGACGGTACTTGCTGGTGCGTCGGGGCGAAACCTCGCGTTTGCCCCTGGGCACTTTTTACCAAGTGGAGAACTTGGCAGCAAAAATGGGGTAGTGATTGCCGGTCATAACGACACCCACTTTGCATTTCTAAAACATGTCGCTGTAGGTGAGCAATTCTCTATGCAGTTGCAAAATGGCCAGATTGAACACTATCAAGTTCGCAGCATTGATGTTATTCATCAAAGCGAACAGGGCTTTTTAGCGCAATCAGGCCTTTATTTATTAACCTGTTATCCTTTTGATTCGTTAGCGTCAGGCACTGAGTTTAGGCTATTGGTATCCGCTGATAAATTATCGTCGTCTACGTCAACTTTGAGCTCTTGATGACGTTGACTAACAATAACACCGGCGAATACCACCGCAATACTCACCCATTGCCACACAGTTAGTACTTCGCCTAGTAGGATGGCTGACAAAATTAACGCAAAAATAGGAATGAGGTTAGAGTAGGCGGCAGCTGTTAATACCGACACTTTACTGATGGCGTAATTGTACATGCCATAGCCACCTAACGTGACACATGAGCCTAAATATAGAATGCTCAATAGGGCACTTAAATCATGCTGATTTTCGCTCGGTAGTTCGATAAAAAATAAAAAAGGCGCAAAGAACAAGCTACCACTAAAACCTTGAATTGCAATTAAGGTAAGGGGTGAATAGCGTGTCACTAAGTGTTTTACGCTTACGGTATAAAAGGCGGCGCACACCATCGCCATCAGTTCTAAAAAGTTACCAAGTAGTGGATTAGGGGCTTGTTCAGTGCTTGGTGATAACAGCGTTAATAAAATACTGCCACCAATACACAAGGTAAAACCAACGACAATAGCTTTACTGATGTACTCTTTTAATATTAAGAACGCCAAAATGGCGACAATAATTGGTAAACAAGAGACGATTACCCCTGCTTGTGATGCTGACGTGTATTCAAGGGCATGTCCTTCAAATAAATAATAAAAACAGGGTTCAGCTAATGACATACCAATTAAATACTTCCAGTCACCTTGTTTAAACTCAAAGCGGATCACATAGCGCCATAAACATAAGCAAATCAGTAATGTGGTTAGCATTCTTAAAAAAATCACTAACACAGGGTCGTAAATATTGATTGCGTGCTTTAACGCAATGTAAGAGCTACCCCATAAAAAGGTCGCGATAATTAAGCATATACTGGCTGGCATAGGTGTCGATATTGAGTAAAAAACGAGAGCGTGATCCTAGCATGAATTTTTTTTACTTGTTCAAAAACTGTTAACTGGTATATATAAATTCTCTATTATTTATTACAGACTTTAAAACACACATGCAAAGGCCACACGTCGTTGTTGTAAAGCTAGGTACGAGCGTATTGACTGGCGGTACAGACAAATTAGATAAAGCACATATGGTTGAACTTGTTCGCCAATGTTGCGAATTAAAAAAACAGGGTTATCAGGTTGTTTTAGTATCAAGTGGCGCGGTTGCTGCTGGACGCGAGCAACTAGTTACCCCCTGTGGCCGTTCTTTGATTGAAAAACAAATGCTGGCCGCAATTGGTCAAGGGCAGCTTATTCATATTTGGCAGAGCTTGTTTGCTTTATATGGTGTGAATGTTGGGCAAATGCTACTGACTCGCGCCGATGTAGAAGACCGTGAACGTTATTTAAACGCTCGCGATACCTTAAATGCGCTACTTGCTCACAATGTGGTGCCAATTATTAACGAGAATGACGCCGTGGCCACCGCCGAAATTAAAGTCGGTGATAACGATAACTTATCTGCTTTAGTCGCGATTTTAGCAAATGCGGAAAAGCTGTTACTGTTAACTGACCAAGAAGGGCTATTTACTGGCGATCCTCGCTCTGATGCCAATGCAACACTTATCAACGAAGTTGAGCATATTAATGATGAACTCAGAGAGCTTGCTGGTGGCAGTGGTACAACACTTGGAACCGGTGGTATGGCAACCAAGCTGCAAGCTGCCGATATTGCACGTCGCGCGGGTGTTGAGGTGATTATTGCCAAAGGTGTGGGCAAAAATGTGATTTTAAATTGCATGGCCGACAAGCTTCCTGGTACACGTTTTTTAAAACTTACAGCGCCAAAAGATGGCCGCAAAAAGTGGTTACTTGCAGGGCCTAAAAGTACGGGGCAATTAGTGATTGACGATGGTGCAAGCCTTGCGCTTAAAGAGCGTGGCGCGAGCTTACTAGCAAAAGGTGTAAAGACTGTGCGAGGACAGTTTGAGCGCGGTGATGTGATTGAAGTAGTGTCTAATCAAGGGCAGTGTATTGCTAAAGGTCTTGTTAATTTTAACCACCAAGAAATTGATCAAATTAAAGGCTGCCATTCATCGCAAATAACCGAACTACTTGCATTTGCACCCAGCAGTGAAGTTATCCATCGAGATGATATGATTTTACTGTAGTTTTTTAGTAATTTTTATAAAGTTAACTAGACTAAAGTTATAGTTAGTTTAGGGGGCTTTCTAAATGCCAGCAAACGCTTGCGGACATGACTGGATAATCTCAATAACGCAACAAGAAGAAGAGCCTGAACTTGATCAGGCGCTTATCAATGCGGTGACGGAGCTCGAAGAGTTTTCACGGTTCGCTATTTATGTGAACAAGTTATTCAAACCTGGGCTACCAGCTCGTTTACTTAACAAAGACTCAGTTATTGAAGAGTTAAATGAGCATGAAGTAAGTGAGTTAATAGAGAAAGTCAGTCGCAACAAAATTCGCATTAGCCGCAATTATGGGGTTATTTCTACCTATGTGCCCATTTACCATATAGGAAATGTGATGGGTGTGCTGGTGATAGAGTCTGAAAAAGAGCTTTCAGATCGCTCAAGTATGTTAGCCATTTATATGCTAAATATCTATGCTAACCAATTGTCATTGCTACACAAGTCTAAATTAGATCCCCTTACTGAGCTATTAAATAGACAAACCTTTGATAAAAAAGTGATTGATATCGCAGCAGAAGCGACACTTGAGCCAAAAGATCATCAATACCATCCTCACTGGTATCTGGCGATGGTGGACATTGATCATTTTAAACGTGTTAATGATAATTTTGGTCATGTTATTGGTGATGAAGTTATTTTACTGGTAGCCCAATTGCTTAAAAATAATTTTCGCATTGAAGACTATGTTTTTCGTTACGGTGGTGAGGAATTTACTGTTTTGTTTCAAGCGTCTGATGAAACAGATGCGCGCAATGCACTTAATCGTTTTCGTGCTTGTGTCGCAGAGTATCCTTTTCCTCAAGTTGGAAATCTAACCGTCAGTTGCGGTTTTTTACCTATTTGTGAGTTTGAAATGGTCGCAAGCCTTGTTCAAAAAGCAGATGTTGCACTATATCATTCTAAAAATAATGGTCGTAATCAGGTAACATCGTACGCTGAGCTAGGGATTCAAGAGAGCAAACGCCCTGATGACTCAATAGAGCTTTTTTGAATCTGTTGTCGCGATTATTGCTGTGTTAAAATTGCCCACCATCAATTTTAATCAGTATGAGATTTTACATGAAGTTTGTTCGTTGGTTACTCGGTCGCATTATTTTATTCTTTGATTTTATTTTTACACCACGCAGTAAAAAACGTCCTGCGGCTGAGCAAGCTGCACTTGATTCAGTGACATCGCAATTTAAATTGTACCAATTCAAAGCATGTCCTTTTTGCGTAAAAGTACGTCGTGCTATTAAGCGTCAAGGCTTAGCCATTGAAACCCGTGATGCGAAAGGTAACCAGCAATTTCGTCAAGAGTTACACGAGCAGGGTGGAAAAATTAAAGTACCTTGTTTACGTATTGAAGAAAACGGCCAAGTAACTTGGTTGTACGAATCAAACGATATCATTGCTTATTTAGATAAAGTCGCTGCATAAAGCGGCTTTTCACTTCGATTATAGCCCGTGCTGTGCTAGCATTTGGCAAATTTTTAATTGTCTTTTGAGAGATATAACCATGACAATTCGCACCCGTGTTGCTCCGTCACCAACAGGTGACCCGCACCTAGGTACTGCATACATCGCATTATTTAACTACTGTTTTGCTAAGCAGCAAGGCGGTGAGTTTGTGTTACGTATTGAAGATACAGACCAAGTTCGTAGTACACCAGAATCAGAGCAAGCTATTATGGATAGCTTACAATGGTTAGGCTTAAACTGGGATCATGGTCCAGATGTGGGCGGTGAGTTTGGTCCATACCGTCAATCTGAGCGTAGCGATTTATATAAGAAATTTGCGCATCAGTTAGTTGAACAGGGTAAAGCATTTTACTGTTTTGCAACCAGCGAAGAGCTAGACCAAATGCGTGAAGAGCAAATGGCCGAAGGCCTACGCCCTAAATACGATGGTCGTGGTTTAAATCTTTCAGAAGACGAAATCAAAGCGAACCTTGAAGCAGGTAAGCCATACGTAATACGTATGAAGATCCCAAGCGAGGGCACGTTTAAGTTTAACGACTACCTACGTGGCGAAATTGAGATCCCATGGGAAAACGTAGACATGCAAGTGCTACTTAAAGCAGATGGCTTCCCAACATACTTCCTTGCTAACGTTGTTGATGATCACCACATGCAAATTAGCCATATCTTCCGTGGTGAAGAGTGGATCAACTCAGCGCCTAAGCTATTAAAATTATACGAAGACTTCGGTTGGGAAGCGCCAGTACTTGGCCACTTACCGTTACTACGTAACCCAGATAAGTCAAAATTATCGAAACGTAAAAACCCAACGTCAATCAATTACTATAAAGAAATGGGCTACCTACCAGAGGCGCTATTAAACTATTTAGGCCGTATGGGTTGGTCAATGCCAGATGAGCGTGAAAAGTTCACCTTAGATGAGATGATTGAACACTTTGATATGAAGCGTGTATCACTGGGTGGGCCTATTTTCGACGTGGATAAGCTTAGCTGGTTAAACGGTATGTGGATCCGTGAAAACTTATCTGATGCAGAATTAATGCAACGTTTTGTTAATTGGAAATTTAATTCTGAGCTATTCGCTAAAGTATTACCAGAAGCAAAAACACGTATTAATACGCTTTCTGACATGGTTGACCTTGCGGGCCACTTTGTGGGTGGTATTCCAAGCTACGACCCTGCGCTATTAACGGCAGGTAAAGCGGGTGAAGATGCAACTCGCCAAGCATTACAGTTCTTTATCTGGCAACTAGAAGGCTTACGTAGCTGGGAGAAGTCAGAGATTTTTGCGATTGCAAAAGCGGTTGCAACTTTCCATGAATTGAAGATTAAAGACTTCCTTGAGCCAATTTTTGTGGCTATCACAGGGAAGACTTCATCAACATCGGTTCTTGATGCGATGGAAATTTTAGGTTCTGATCTTTCACGTGCACGTTTACGTGTGGCACTCGCGCATATTGGTGTATCGAAGAAGCAAGCGAAAAATATTGAGCGTGCTTATCGGGATTATCCACAAGCATAGCTTTACTATGTAATCTACAATAAAGCCGAGCTCAGCTCGGCTTTATTGTTTTCGCCTCTAAACCATCTACTTCAGTAGGTGGTTATCACCATTTAAGCTATGCATGAAAAAATACTCATGTTAATGCCTTAGTTGATTTTTTATTAAATGATTTTGTGTGGAAATAGTTCGTCAGTTTTTATTTAGTAACGGTTGTGTACAAAAAGATACAAGATCGCCCAGAGTGTTTTCTAAGCACTCTTATGTTTTTTGTTCTTAAACGTTGAATTGTGAACAGATTCGACCTCTCTCCCCATTTTTTCTGGTAGAATAGTCAGGTTATAAGTAGTTTAAGCAGTGAACAATTATGTTAAGTCCTTATTATCAGCAGCACGCTGATTATGTTTCTATCTCTCGTGAGCAGGGAAGTCGTTTTGCTAAGTCTGTAGCGGATGATTTCAATCCACTTCACGACATCGACGCAAAAAAGTTTTGTGTACCCGGTGATCTTCTTTTTTCACTTGTATTAAACCAATACGGCATCAGTGAGAAAATGGAATTTACTTTTGCAGGCATGGTGGATGAAACATCGCAATTAACTTTTCCTGCTGGGGCTGATGAATTTGCCATTACTGATGGTGATAAAATCATGCTTAAAGTGAAGCGTGAAGGGGCTGTAAGCCAATGCGCTAAACTTACAAATAGTTTGATTAAGAACTATGTTGAGTTTTCAGGTGCCGCATTTCCGCATGTTATTATCCCATTAATGGCGAAACAAGATGTAATGATTAACCCTGCAAGACCTATGGTTATTTATGAATCAATGCTAATTAATCTAGAGCGTCTTGATATTGAAGAGCCAGAGCTTGAGTTTGTTGAACCTGATTTCACTTACACAGGCAAACGCGGAAAAATTATCTTACGATTTAATTTACTAGAAAATGGTGAGAAAGTCGGTTCAGGTGAAAAGCACATGGTTGTTTCTGGCATTCGCGAGTACTGCCAAGCAACGGTTGATGAATTAATTAGTTTTTATAATCAACGTAAAAGTACACTAAACCACGCTTAATTGTACTGTTTTAGATAAAAGGCGCATTAGCGCCTTTTTTGTTTGTGGCCATGTGCGTACAATACTCGCTTTATAGCCAATGTACTTCATATCATGTCAGTAGCGACTTTTTCAGAATTAAACCTTGCCCCCGAACTTTTAGAAGCTCTGCAAGCGGAAAATTATCAAACCCCAACGGCAATTCAAGCGCAGACAATCCCGCTTATTTTATCGGGCGCTGACGTGATGGGCAGTGCACAAACAGGAACAGGTAAAACCGCTGCGTTTGTGTTACCTCTACTGCATAATTTGTTATCTGAAAAGGTACTCCCTGACACGGTTAAAATACTTATTTTAACGCCAACTCGCGAGCTTGCTCAGCAAGTATTTGCAAGTGTAGAGCGCTATGGCGCTAACACCGCAATTAAAGCAGCACTTGCTTATGGCGGTGCCAGTATTGGGCCACAGATCAAAGCCATAAAAGGCGCACAGCTTGTGGTAGCAACACCTGGGCGCTTACTTGATCATGTGATTAAAGGCAGTATTAAGCTTTCAAGCATTAATGCCTTGGTGTTTGATGAGGCTGATCGCATGCTTGATATGGGATTCATCGACGAGATAAAACGTATCTTGCGACATGTGCCAAAAGCGCGTCAAACCTTACTTTTTTCAGCCACATTTGATGACAGCATTTTTAACCTTAGCAAACAGCTCTTAAATGACCCTAAGTTGGTTGAAGTGAATAAACGTAATTCCGCTGCGACAGAAGTAGAGCAAGTTGTTTATGCGGTTGATGAAGATCGCAAGCGTGAGTTGGTGTCACATATGATTGGTATGAAAAACTGGCAACAAGTGCTGATATTTACCCGTACCAAACAAACCGCTGATTTACTTGCTAAAGAAATGTGTAAAGATGGACTAAAAACCGAATCCATCCACGGTGATAAAAGCCAAGGCGCACGTGACAAGGCACTACAAAACTTTAAGTCTGGCGCAACGCGTGTACTTGTGGCAACAGATGTTGCTGCGCGTGGTCTTGATATTGCCTCTTTAAGGTACGTGATAAACTATGAACTGCCTTATGTTGCAGAGGATTATGTGCACCGAATAGGCCGTACTGGGCGAGCGGGTGAAAAAGGTTTTGCAATGTCGCTGGTGAGTATTGACGAGCAATACCTGCTTGATGAAATTGATATTCTGCTCGATACACGCCTTACACCGCAGTGGTTACCCGGTTATGAACCTGACTTAAGCAAAGAGCCGAAACAAATCAGAAAAAACACCAATAAAGCACGTCGTTCACGAGATAAAAAACGTATTTTAGGAAAAAAAAGTCCGAGACGTCGTTAAATTTGGCGTATATTTAAACTATCCACTGGTTAATTTGAGTGTGTAGTATGTTTGAAGCCAATAAATGTGCATTTCGTCAACCGGACAACCAGTTTTCGCTACAAAAGTGGCAAAAAACAATCGATTTAATGACTGAGCTATTTTCTGCGCCAGCTGGTTTTATCGTGCAGAAAAGTGATGATGCGTATCGCATCATTGTGTCAAGCCAACAACAAGAAAACCCCTATGATGTTGGTGCAGAATCAAGTGCTGACGATAATATCTTTTGTAAGCGAGTGGTGCGTGATTTAGCACCACTTTATGTCCCGCATGTGAGTGAGGACAGTCAGTGGCATGACAGTCCCTACATTAAAGATGGCATTGAATCATATTTGGGTGTACCAATTTGTTGGCCCAATGGAGAGCCATTTGGCACATTTTGTGTGATGGATTTTGAGCAAACCCATTATCAACCAAGCCTAATAGAGCTGATAAAGCAACTTAGAGACATGGTTGAAGATGATTTAGCACTGTTAGATAGTTTCGCACAAATGCGTGAAATTGCGATGCTAGACCCATTAACGAATATCTATAACCGCCGCGCCCTCGATTTACTTTCGCAACATAAATTAAATCTAGCAGCTCGTCTAGGCTTTGAAGTATGCTGCTTATTTATTGATATTAATGACTTTAAACCGCTTAATGATAATTATGGTCATGAGGTAGGAGATCAAGCTCTAATTAGCCTTGCTGACACAATGAAAGGCACCTTACGAGAGGCTGATATTATCGGTCGATTAGGCGGTGATGAGTTTGTTGCGCTTCTTCAAGTTAATAATGGTGATTGTATCGATACGATTATGAAAAAGCTTGAAAGCACGTTTAAGGCAAACCTGCAAAGTCAGGGCTTGCAAGAGCTTAGCCTTAGTATCGGCTATGCCGCACTTGGTCATCGTGCTGAAACATTTGCTGAACTACTAAAACGTGCAGATGAAGATATGTATGAGAAAAAGCAAGCCTCTAAGCGTGTTTAGTCTATTTGCTTTTCTGCTAGGTTTAATTCCATCGTTGCTTTAAGTAAACGGTAAAGATTGATAGATGCATCAATTTCTTCTTTACGGTTAGTTAAACTCTCAATATTTAAGCCAAGCGGTACATTTAAATGCGCACAGCTTTGTAATATTAGGTCTAGATTCTCACGACAAATACGTACAGACTCGCTCAGTGGGTTAGCGGAATCAAGCATGCGCCATTTTGTTGCTTCTGGTACAGATATGCCCAACCACTGCATAAACTCAAGTGTTTTCTCACCACCACAGGGTGTGAAAGTAAGAATGATTCGTTTCGGTGAAATGCTAAGCGCTTTACAGCTACGCGCATAACTGGTGATTAAATCGATTGTGGCTTGTGCGTTATACACAGCTTGGGAGATAAAAAACTGACAACCTTGTTCCGTTTTTTCAAGCAATCGCTCATGCTCATTGCGTTTGCTGGCATGGCGCTCTGCTATAGTAACGCCACCTAAAAATATATCATTATCTTGTTTTTGAAGTGTTTTATAAGCATCTGGCAGGCTCAATTTGATATCGCCATGAGATGATGGGCTACCAACTAACACTAAGTTTTTTAAATCAAAATCATTACGAGTTTCTGCTAGCCATTCGTTAAACTCAGCTTCACCGCGTTGAGCAACGCTTTTGTACGTAATGACATCTTGTTGAGACAAGTTACGTAATAAATGAGAGTACTCTCGTGGATCGACGGTTTCTTTGAATGGAAATGGGCGTGGTTTTGCCGTACGGCTACTTTCATCTTGAATGTCATAGATAATCACACCATCGTATTCAATTTCGTGTAAGCGACCTAATAGCTTTTGCGCAATGGTTTCAAGCTGAGCTTTATCAGTGCCAGATTTAGGCGGTGTGGTACCAATAAGGTAAACACCTTGATTGGTGTCTTCAATTTTCTCTTGTAATGATAAAGCCATAATCCTCATTCCAGCTGTAGTTGCGTCTATGAGGATAATATAGCAGCCATTTAGACGTCTAGATAGATTTTTTTCGTGAAAGTTTTTCAATGACTATGAATTTTGCTCAACTTAAGAGGCCGTTGTTCGTAAAAATTGACACACCTGTTTACATTAATTCTGCCTTCAACCCTCATATTTTCTGGTACTTTGGTGCATAATCAACGGTTAATAACTATGAGAAAAATAACTAACAAGGGAACATAATGAAATTTAGATTATTAGCAACAGCTGTTGCTGTCACGCTAGCGCTCGGTGGATGCGCAAGTAATTCACAGTCAACTATGGTTAAAGAAGCCGGCATTGAGCAGTCAGTAAGCCAAGATGATAATCGTGTATTTAGTCAAGATTACCTATTAGAAGAGCTTGAAAACGGCCTTCGCGTGATGGTAGTAAAAACAGATTACCCAGATGTCGTATCACTGCAAATTCCGGTATCGGTTGGTTCACGTAATGAGGTTGAAGCAGGTAAAACCGGTTTTGCACACTTCTTTGAGCATATGATGTTTAAAGGCTCTGAAAAATTCCCGCAAGATGTGTATTCAGATATTCTAAAAAACTCAGGTGTTGATAATCGCGCATACACAACCAACGATTACACTAACTACCACTTAAACTTCTCAAAAGAACATTTAGATAAAGTACTCGAAATCGAAGCGGATATTTTTCAAAATCTGACTTACAGCGAAGAACAGTTCCGCACTGAAGCGCTTACCGTAAAAGGGGAATATCTAAAAAATAATGCCAGCCCAATTCGTAAGTTACTTTCTGCTGTTCGTAACGAAGCATTCGAAAAACATACGTATAAACACACCACCATGGGCTTTTTTGAAGACATTGAAGCTATGCCTGATCAAATGGCGTATGGTAAAGAGTTCTTCGCTAAGTTTTATAAACCTGAATATGTATCTTTAGTTATTGTTGGTGATGTCGATCCACAAGAAACCATGGCAATGGTGAAAAAGCACTGGGGCAACTGGAAAAAAGGTGATTACCAAGCTGATATTCCTGTTGAGCCAAAACAACAAGCAGCAAAATATGTACATGAGAAAAATGATGGTTTACCAGGTCACTGGTTGCTTGTGTCTTACAAAGGCACCGCATGGGATCCAACTCAAAAAGACCGTGCAGCCCTTGATTTGATCTCACAGCTTTATTTCTCTAACAACTCAGCACTTTATCAAGAGTTGGTTGTTGATAAACAAATTGCCAGCCAAATGTTTACCTATAACCCAGATACTAAAGATCCTGGGTTATTACATGTTTTTGTAAAAGTCGAAAACGAAGCGGACCTTGCAAAATCGCGTGATGCGATTAACCGTACTTATGCACAAGCGCGCACAGAGCTTGTTGATGCACAAAAGTTAGCTGATTTAAAATCTAACTTAAAATACAGCTTTATCAATGGTCTTGATTCATCACAGTCAATTGCCTCAACACTTGCAAGCTACATGCACTTTGAGCGCGACCCTGAGGTGATTAACCAACTTTACGCGACTGCTGATAGCATCACTCCTGAGGATATCAAAGCGGTAGCAAACAAATATTTTGTTGATTCAAGCCGTACTACTGTGACAATGTCTGCGCTTGATAAAGTGGCAGGTTTTGATCAAGAGGTTGACTTAAACGCGGCGGTTGCCAGTATTGAGCAAGCCCCAACAGAGCGTCATTTTAAAGTACTTGATAAAACCAATAGCTCGCCACTGGTTGATGTTAACTGGTTATTTAATACCGGCGCAGCAGCTGATCCACAAGGCAAAAAAGGCTTAGCGGCACTCACTGCTGCAATGCTAGCGCAAGGTGGCTCAGAAACGATGAGCTACAAAGATATTCAAAAAGCGTTATACCCACTGGCAGGAAGCTTTGGCTATCAAATCGATAAAGAGATGATTTCTTTACGTGGTCGTGTGCATAAAGACAATGCTGCCAAGTGGTATGCACTTGTTAGCGATCAATTGTTAAATCCTGGCTTTAGAGAAGATGATTTCAAGCGTCTGAAAAAAGAGCTTATCGATAGCATTAAAGCAGACCTTAAAGCGTCAAATGATGAAGAATTAGGTAAAGAAGTGCTGTATCATCAGCTTTATAAAGGCCACCCGTATGAAAGCTATAACTATGGTGATTTATCAGATCTCGAAGCATTGACGCTTGACGATGTAAAAGCGTTTTATGCTAACCAGTTTACCCAATCTAAGTTAACTGTAGGTTTAATTGGTGCTATTCCAAGTGATGTTAAATCAACTATGGTGAAAGATTTAACATCGCTTGCACAAGGTAAAGAAAGTCGTTTAACGATCCCAGATGCGCCAGCCCTTCAAGGGCATCATGCAACGATTGTTGAAAAATCAGCGCAGTCTACCGCTGTGTCATTTGGTTTCCCAATCGATACAATTCGTAGCAGCGATGACTGGACCGCACTTTGGTTAGTGCGCTCTTACTTTGGTGAACACCGTAGCTCAAACAGCTTCTTGTATCAGCGTATTCGTCAAACCCGTGGTATGAACTATGGTGACTATGCCTACATTGAGTACTTCCCGCGTGGTATGTTCCAAACTAAACCTGATGCTAACTTAGGCCGTTCAGAGCAAATTTTCCAAGTGTGGTTACGTCCGCTTCGTTCTAATAACGATGCGCACTTTGCAACGCGTACGGCATTATTTGAGCTTGATAAGCTGATTAAAAATGGCATCAGCAAAGAAGATTTTGAAGCGACGCGTAACTTCTTAATTAACTTTGTGCCACAAATGGTTGCAAGCCAAGATCGCCAATTAGGTTATGCGCTTGATAGTGAGTTCTATAATACAGAGAGCTTTGTTGACTATGTGCGCGGCAAGCTTGAAAAGCTAACCCTTGATGATGTGAATCGTGTTATTCGCGATAACTTGCAAACAGAGAATATCCACTATGTGTTTATTACTGGTGACGGCAAGGGCATGCAAAAACGTCTAGCCTCAGAGCAAACATCGCCTATGGTGTACAACGCTGAAAAACCAGCAGAGCTTGTTGCTGAAGATAAAGTGATTGCAGACTATAAACTTGCGATACCGGCGAAAAATATTAAAGTACTTGATGTCGAAAAAGTATTTCAATAATAACTAATCAATGCCCCTGCCTAGGGGCATTTTTTATGTTTAATAGCAAATAACGATGACGCTCTGGTTATTAGATATAACCAGAACAAATAAACAACGGGTTAGTACATCTTGCTACAAATCCGTTAAACTTAAGTAATAGCAGTTAGGTATAACCAGAAAGGCAAAATTATGCGTCATGAAATTTGGCAAAAGCTTCGCGAAGAAGCAAACGAAGTCGTTACTCGTGAACCTCTTTTAGCAAGTCACGTCTATTCGTGTGTGTTAAATCATGAGTGCTTAGGTTCGGCGCTAAGTTTTATTGTTGCTAATAAGTTAGCGGATGCAGTGGTTTCAGCATTCACAATTCGCGAATTGTTTGACCAGGCCTTTGTTAAGTGTGATTTGATGTTGACCCATGTCGCTCATGATATAAAAGCAGTAAAAGATCGTGACCCTGCCGCAGATAGCTACTTAACGGTGATACTTAACTTAAAGGGCTTTCATGCAATACAAGCACACCGACTTGCAAACTGCCTTTGGTTACAGAATCGAAAAGAACTTGCTCGCTTTATTCAAAGTAGAACTTCTGAGGTATTTGGTGTTGATATTCACCCTGCTTGTAAAGTGGGTCATGGTATTATGTTTGACCATGCAACTGGGATTGTAATTGGTGAAACAGCGGTTATTGAAGATAATGTATCGATTCTTCAATCGGTTACTTTAGGTGGTACGGGTAACGAACAAGGTGATCGCCATCCTAAAATTCGCGCGGGTGTGTTGATTGGTGCCGGTGCGAAAGTGTTGGGTAACATCGAAGTAGGAGAGGGCGCACGCATAGGTGCAAACTCTGTGGTATTAAGCCCTGTTCCAGCACATACAACCGTTGTTGGGGTACCTGCTAAAGTGGTGGGTAAACCGAGCTGTCCTTGTCCAGCGGAAAGTATGAATCAAAACTTTCTGGATGACAGCACCACAAGCGCAAGCAATGCATCTCATACCAGTGCAATGCTGTAGTTCTTTACAATAAAGAGCAAAAAGAACCTTGTCTAAATTAGCCTTTGGTTTGTCGATTGTAGCGTCATTTATTTGTGGCGCTATCATCATGTTTATACTTCAAACTGATAACACCGTTTTGCCAACTTCAGAGCGGGCGCAAATAAGTGTTATAGAGCCGGCTATTTCTGAGCAGGCAGCGCCAGTTGCACCTATTAGTGTGAGTGGAGTTTCTAATGTTGGGCATCAAACTTCACCTGAAGAATTAACTCAAGAAGCGCTTAAGCAGCAAATTGCCGAGCTTGAATTACAAGTCGAGAGCCAGCAGGCTGTGATTGCACGTTATCGCACTAACGCACTTACATCCGATGAAATAGACTCCCACCTTGATCAGCTTTACACGCTTTTAGCACAGCAAGAACGCAATGAAACATGGGCCTATCAAGTTGAAACAGCTATGAGTGACTTTTTAATTATGGCTGACTTACCTATACAGCCAAATGTCAGCGTTTCTAAGTGTAAAAGTTCAGTTTGTCAGTTTAAGTTACAACGCCCAGATGACGTTACAGTACTTCCTGAGCATTATTGGCGAAATATAACAGATGATTTAATGCTGCAAAGCTGGTGGAAACAGTTCAAATACACTTCCACCACTTCGAGTGACGATGAGCTAGTCATCGTTGTAAGTACAGATTAATCAAACCACTTTTGATTGCAACTGGCCATCTGCCAATTCGGTGGTGAGCAATTCTCCGCTATTAACCTGTGACACTGATTTCACCACCTGACCTTGTTTGTTTTTAGTAATGCTATAACCACGCGCTAATACACTTAGTGGACTGACTGAATCTAAGCGGCTCGCCTGCAGTGATAGATGATTACGGGATGTTGTAAATTGGTGCTGTATAGCTTGTGTTAAACGACCTTGCAGCTGGGTAAGCAAGTGCTCATAGCGAGTAAGTTGCTTTTCTGGTGAGCTTTGCATTAAACGAGGAGTAAGGTTGCCAAGTACTCGCTCATGGCGCTGAATTGTACTTTGCATAGCACGATGTAAAGCAAGGCTCAATTCATCCAGCTTTTGTGCCTGCTGATTGAGTTGATTTCGTGGGTGACACAGTTGTAAGCGATGCTCAAATTGCGTCGCTGTAGTACGTTTAACTGCCAACGCGTGTTTAAAGGCATGATTTAAATGCCTAACAAGCTGATTTACTCTGCTATGTAACTCCTCACTATTTGGACTGACCAACTCGGCTGCTGCAGAAGGTGTGGCTGCGCGTATATCTGCAACGTAGTCACTGATAGTGGTGTCTACTTCATGACCCACAGCACTGACAATAGGCAGGTTGCTGGCATAAATGGCGCGTGCGAGTAATTCATGGTTAAAACACCATAAATCTTCTAATGAACCACCACCACGACCCAATATCAGTACATCCACTTCGTTACGTTGATTGGCGATGTTTATTTTTTCTATTAATTGGCTGTGAGCATCAGCGCCTTGCACCATGGCCGGATAAATCACCACTTCAAGTTGGGGAGCACGGCGTTTCAAGACGGTTAAAATATCGCGAATGGCCGCACCTGTGGCCGAGGTAATCACGCCAACGCGATTGATATGTGTTGGCAATGGTTTTTTATAAGCTGAGCTAAACAGGCCTTCGGCGGCAAGGCGCATTTTAAGCGCATCGAACTCTTGTTTTAATAAGCCTTCACCAGCTGGTGCCATATGTTCAACAATGAGTTGATAATCACCACGCGGTTCATACAAAGATACACGGGCACGCACAGTGACTTGTGCGCCATTCGTTGGGCGAAATGTTTGGCCACGATTATTACCGCGCCACATAGCTGCTTTTACTTGTGCGCGATCGTCTTTTAATGTGAAATACCAATGCCCTGAAGCAGGCGCAATAAAGTTTGAAATTTCACCACTTAACACTAAAGAAGAAAAGCCGCGTTCTAGCACACTTCGGATCTCTTTATTAAGGCGTGATACGGTATAAATGTCTTGTGAATTACCCATTGCAGCTAAATTTAATCTCTTTGCCATAAACTAAGGCTACTTTATCATAAATAATTGCACAATTTTATTTACTCGGGTTTAGAACGCTGATAAAATTTGGCCGCAATTCCTTATACTCAGATCCACATGTGAGAAGTTGCCAATATGCTTAGAATTGCTAAAGAAGCTCTTACCTTTGACGACGTACTACTAGTACCAGGTCATTCTACTGTTTTGCCACACACGGCAAATATTTCAACTCGCTTAACGCGTGGTATCAATCTTAACTTGCCGCTAGTTTCAGCATCTATGGATACTGTAACAGAAGCTCGTTTAGCGATTGCGCTAGCGCAAGAGGGCGGTTTAGGTTTCATCCACAAAAACATGACAATTGAAGAGCAAGCTAAAAACGTACGTAAAGTTAAAACGTACGAAGCAGGCATTGTTTCTTTCCCTGTTACTGTGACTGCGGATCTAACAATTGCTGATGCCATGGCATTAGCAGAAGATAAAGGTTTTTCAGGTTTCCCTGTGACGGATGGTGATAATAACCTAGTGGGTATTGTTACAAGCCGTGATATGCGCTTTGAAACCAAACTTGAGCAACCTGTTTCTACCGTTATGACGAAAAAAGAATCGTTAGTGACTGTTAAAGAAGGTGCAGACCGTGATGAAATCTTAGGTCTAATGCACGAGCACCGTATCGAAAAAATTCTCGTAGTTGATGATGCTTTTAAACTTAAAGGCATGATCACTGTAAAAGATTATCAAAAAGCACAAGACAAACCAAACGCATGTAAAGACGAGCAAGGTCGTCTACGTGTAGGTGCCGCTGTTGGTGTTGGCGCAGGTACTGACGAGCGTATCGCAGCCCTTGTTGAAGCAGGTGTTGATGTATTACTTATCGATACATCACATGGCCACTCACAAGGTGTTATCGACCGTGTTGCTCAAACACGTCAAGCATACCCAGATCTACAAATCGTAGCAGGTAATGTTGCAACAGCTGAAGGTGCGATTGCCCTTGCTGATGCGGGTGTTGACGCTGTTAAAGTGGGTATTGGTCCTGGTTCTATCTGTACTACTCGTATCGTAACAGGTTGTGGTGTTCCACAAATCACTGCTATTTCTGATGCAGTTGAAGGCTTAAAAGGCCGTGATATCCCTGTTATTGCTGACGGTGGTATTCGTTTCTCAGGTGACATCGTAAAAGCACTTGTTGCAGGTGCATCATGTGTGATGGTGGGTTCAATGTTAGCAGGTACTGAAGAAGCACCGGGTGAAGTTGAGCTATATCAAGGTCGTTACTACAAGTCTTACCGTGGTATGGGTAGCCTTGGCGCTATGGACCAAAAAGAAGGTTCATCAGACCGCTACTTCCAAAAATCGAACGAAGCAGACAAGCTTGTTCCTGAAGGTATCGAAGGCCGTGTTGCTTATAAAGGCCCTATTGCGACAATCATCCATCAACAAGTGGGCGGTCTTCGCAGTGCAATGGGCTTAACTGGCTGTGCAACAATTGAAGAGTTAAATACTAAACCTCAATTTGTTCGTGTTACTTCAGCTGGTATGGGTGAATCACACGTTCACGATGTGCAAATCACTAAAGAAGCGCCAAACTACCGCTTAGGTTAATTACCTTAAGGTATTGAAATTACAATGGGCTAGCATTTGCTAGCCCTAATTTATTTATCATCTCCCTTTGGGAGAGCAGTTCCTGACTAACGAGATACTCCATGAGCAAAGACATTCACGATTCACGAATTCTCATTTTAGATTTTGGTTCGCAATACACACAGTTAATCGCACGTCGTATACGTGAGATTGGTGTTTACTGTGAGCTATGGGCATGGGATGTAACTGAAGAGCAAATCCGCGAATTTAATCCACAAGGTATTATTTTGTCGGGTGGTCCTGAGTCTACAACACTTGAAAACAGCCCACGTGCTCCTGAGTATGTATTTAACGCAGGCGTGCCAGTACTTGGTATTTGTTACGGCATGCAAACAATGGCAACGCAACTAGGTGGTAGCGTACACAGCTCTGATAAGAAAGAGTTTGGTTATGCGCAGGTTGAAAAAGTAGGTGATTGTGCGTTATTCGACGCTATCGAAGACCACATTACTGATGGCGGTGCAGGCGTACTAGACGTTTGGATGAGCCACGGCGATAAAGTAATGGAAGTACCAGAGACTTTCAAAACAACGGCTAAAACGTCTACATGCCCACATGCTGCAATGTCTTGGGAAGAAAAGCGCTTCTACGGCGTGCAGTTCCACCCAGAAGTAACTCACACGCATCAAGGTCAACGTTTACTTGAGCGTTTTGCGATTGATATCTGTGGCTGTGAAAAGCTATGGACTCCGGCTAAAATCATCGACGATGCGATTGAGCGTATCAAACAAACTGTAGGTGATGACGAAGTCATCTTAGGTTTATCAGGTGGTGTTGATTCATCTGTTGTTGCAATGCTTATTCACCGTGCAATTGGCGACAAGCTAACATGTGTATTCGTTGATAACGGGCTACTTCGTCTAAACGAAGGTCAGCAAGTTATGGACATGTTTGGCAACAAGTTCGGCCTAAACATTGTTAAAGTAGATGCTGAAGATCAATTTTTAGCAGACTTAGCAGGTAAGTCAGATCCAGAAGATAAGCGTAAAGCGATTGGTCATACCTTCATTAAAGTATTTGACGAGCAAGCTAAAAAGCTGAAAAGCGCAAAATGGTTAGGTCAAGGTACTATCTACCCAGATGTTATCGAATCTGCTGCATCAGCAACAGGTAAAGCACACGTAATCAAGTCTCACCACAACGTAGGTGGTTTACCAGACGACATGGAAATGGGTCTTGTTGAGCCGTTACGTGAGCTATTCAAAGATGAAGTACGTAAAATTGGTCTTGAGCTTGGTCTACCTTACGACATGCTTTACCGTCACCCATTCCCAGGTCCTGGTTTAGGTGTTCGTGTACTTGGTGAAATCAAGAAAGAGTACTGTGACTTACTACGTCGCGCAGATGCTATCTTCATTGAAGAGCTACACAAAGCAGAGCTTTACCACAAAGTAAGTCAAGCCTTCACTGTATTCTTACCAGTTAAATCGGTAGGTGTAATGGGTGATGCGCGTAAATACGACTGGGTTGTATCGCTACGCTGTGTAGAGACAATCGACTTTATGACGGCACGTTGGTCACACTTACCTTACGAGTTCCTAGGTGTGGTTTCTAACCGTATCATCAACGAAATCGATGGTATTTCACGTGTTGTTTACGATATTTCAGGTAAGCCACCGGCAACAATCGAGTGGGAGTAGACTTGGTTGTAAAAACCTAATCTAGTTTCTGTTAGATAAAAAAAGGCCAGTCAGTATTTCTGACTGGCCTTTTTTGGTTATTTGTCATTGGGATCAAATCCATCAAGAAATAGTTTCTTGTGTAATGCCAATCTAGTTAAATATATGTCTAACTAAGCGCGCTTAATCCATTAGTTATTTATTTTGAATTAAGAGTCAAAAAACCAGTAAGAGCACACCAGAAAAATTCAAACTCTATTGAACTATAAAGTTTCAATGAAATGACTATTTAGTTGTTCTAATGATGAACAGACAAAGTGAAAACAGTGTCCGAATTTTTTCAATAAAACAATGTTTTATAGTCGAAATAGAAACAAACGCACTTTTCATTTTTTTTTAAAGTTACTAAAATGCCGCCAGTTCTTAAGGACGTTAAGTGTTTATTTGAAGACTTGAGCCTTACAGCAGTAATGCTGAAGGACGCTTTGGCTAAATGTAGATAGCCAAAAGGTTAGTAACGCTTAGAATATCAAACATTGTTTAAAAGGATTGTTAACTTGAAATATCGCGCTGAAATAGATGGCTTGCGAGCACTTGCTGTTGTCCCTGTAATACTTTTTCACGCTGGATTCGAAATATTCAGTGGGGGCTTTGTCGGCGTTGATGTGTTTTTTGTTATCAGTGGTTATCTGATAACAAGTATACTAATCTCAGATATTGAGAATCAACGATTTAGCATAATTAACTTCTATGAAAGGCGTGCAAGGCGAATATTGCCAGCACTTTTATTCGTAATACTTGCATGTATTCCATTTGCTTGGATGTGGATGCTACCAAACCAATTGAAAGACTTTTCACAAAGTTTGGTAGCTGTTAGTTTATTTGCCTCAAATATTCTATTTTGGCAAGAAAGTGGCTACTTTGACACTGCCACTGAAGAAAAACCATTGCTACACACTTGGAGTTTAGCGGTCGAAGAGCAATATTATTTACTATTTCCTATTTTTCTCATTTTTGCGTGGCGTTTTGGTAGGAATAAAGCTTTTTGGATGATTGTTATTATGGCTGCAATCAGCTTACTGGTAAGTGAGTGGGGATGGCGTAATGAAGCAACTGCCAATTTCTACCTAGCACCCACGCGAGCTTGGGAATTATTCGCTGGTTCTATTGCCGCATTTGTTGTGTATAAACGAGGTGTACAGTATAACAATTCTTTAGCTCTTCTCGGTCTAGTTGCGATTGTCTTTTCAATCTTTATTTATGATGAAAACACACCATTTCCCAGTGTTTATACGCTGCTGCCAGTGTCTGGTGTAGTATTGCTTATTCTTTATGGTGATAAGGAAACTATGGCTGCTAGATTGCTAAGTATGAAAGCATTCGTTGGGGTAGGTTTAATAAGTTATTCGGCATACTTGTGGCATCAGCCGCTATTTGCTTTTGCGAAAATTCGACTTTCAGAGAACCTTTCACATACATTGATGTTAACGCTTAGCCTAGTGTCAATTGTACTCGCTTTTTTTAGCTGGAGGTATATTGAAAAACCGTTTAGGTATTCAATGAAATCACGAAGGCTAGTACTTGTAGCTTCTGTCTTTGCTTTAGCGATACCTTTAACTATCGGCTTTATCTTGTATAGTAAAGCTCTGAAAGAAACTCCTTCTGGTAACAAGTTAACAGGGATAGCATGTGCAAGTTTTCCTGAACACGGTGATGCCACATGCATAAACTCAAGCCGCGAGAATGCTAACTTTACTGTTGTTCTTTGGGGAGATTCGCACTCTCTAGCACTACGAAAAGACGTTATTATTCCAAGTGATATAAATATAATTTCGATTGGGCATGCCGGCTGCGCTCCTCTAATTGGATTGTATCGATTTGATGGTGAAGGTAACTGGCAAAATTGTGATAACTCTGAAGTAATTCTCAACTATGCAAATTATATTAACGACATCAATCCCGACCTCGTAATACTTATAGGGCGTTGGCCTTTGTATTTTAATGGATTGGAAAGAGAAGGTGTTAGTCAATCTGCGCATCATTTGCTAACAAATTCAGATGAAAATATTTCTGCAGTGTTGAGCTCGGATTCGTTCCGTAGAGATTTATTATTAAGTAAGTTAAAAGAAACAGTAAATTTTCTTTCAGCAGAGAAAGTTTTCGTGCTTGTATCTCCTCCCGACTTAGCTGATATTGGACTTACAAGACAAAACCTCAACAAAAAGATCATACCTTACACTAAAATTGAGTCTTACAATTCTGCTATAAAGTATATAACTGATGAAAAAAATGCCTTAAATGTACTCGACTCTAAAGAACTTTTTTGTACGGATGGGATGTGCCAACTTACTCGTAACGGGTTTCCTCTATATGATGACGACAACCATGTTAGTTACTTGGGTAGTAGAATTATTTGGCAAAATCTACTCGTTGAAAAAGCCTTTAAAAACCATAATAACAATAACTTATGAGTCAGTAATTTTGTATTAAAAAAATAAAGATAACTATACAAAGCTGCTGTACTAGGTTCTATTGAGCAGCAAACAAAGTATGAAATGCGAGTGGCACAAATGAGTAAAGGCAATTGAGGCATGTATATATTAAGTATGCTCTTTGCTCTACATTTGCAACCACTGAGAGGGAATAATGCTTTTATACCTTGATAAATTTATCAAAAACGGCGAATTAGCTTGCTAATTCGCCGTTTTGTTTATTTTGAAAGCAATTGAACTGCAAATCGTGTTTTTTTACTTTACCTTTATAAAAAGCTCTATATAATTCACCGTCATTGCAGGGGCGTAGTTCCAATTGGTAGAACAGCGGTCTCCAAAACCGACGGTTGGGAGTTCGAATCTCTCCGCCCCTGCCATTTCTTCCTACTTTACTTTAATCGCAAATCTTCTTATATTACTTGCTCTTAATCATGATTGAGTCGTTATGAACCCAAGTTACGCTGCGATATTTTCTGTACAACCTTTAGAGTTAAATCAACACTTTCAAACTGTGTCTGACGCTCCGCTTGAACACATATCTACGCCTCAACAAACACCCATAACGCTTCCGTTACAGCTTCATCAAGATCTTGAAAAAGCGTTGTCTCCTTTAGTAATAACGCAGATTGTTAAGGCTACCAGTATAAGTTGGCAAGAGGGCTGTTTAAGCTTGCCAAGCGATAAGCTCACTAATGAGCAGAAAAAGCAACTTTGGTCTTTAATTGGTGAACAACTTGATAAACTTTAGAGCTGTTGATGCAAATGATATTGCACAGCTAATGGTCATTGAAAATGCCTGTCATAGTCATCCGTGGACAGAAAAAACCATGTTATCGTGTTTAGCGGGTCGTTATTTTAATCTTGCTGCTTTTCAAGGCGACGACATGCTGGGTTTCTATATCGGTGAGAAGGCAGGCCCTGATTACACCTTGATGGATATTTGTGTTGCACCTAAATACCAAGGGCAGGGAATAGCAAGGCAATTACTAGCGGCGTTTATTGAGTATGGCGAACAGCATGAAGCTGAGAACCTATTTTTGGAAGTACGCGAATCTAACAATCGTGCGATTGCTTTATATGAACGTGCGGGCTTCTCACATATGTCAGTGCGAAAAAATTACTACCCAACTGCAACAGGCAATGAAAACGCAATTTTAATGGGGTTAACGCTGCGTTTTTAAGCCCATTAGGCGGCGTTTTCAAGTGCACTAATAAGTGATTCATAGCTTGCATCAACCTGCTCAGTATCATTACTACGTAGCGCGCTTTCAAGTTGCCCTGCGGTTTTATGAATAGCTTCAAAGCCAAAACATCCCGCACTGCCTTTTAAGCTGTGTGCTAATGAGCGCAGTGCTTCCCATTCCTTAGCACGATAAAGCTGAATAACTTGACCCAAATAATCTGGTAACTTTGAGCGGTAATTTTCATTAATTTGTTGAAACTTATCACTTTTTAGTAAGTTTTCCCACTTATTCTGGCTGTCTTTTTCTATATTTAAATAACTAACTAAAACTTGTTCTAGGGCACTTTTGTCAATGGGTTTTGCTAAAGCTTCGTTGCAGCCAGCTTTGATATACCTGTCTACATCAGTCTTCATGACATTGGCTGTTAACGCAATGATAGGGCCATCATAGGCTGCGTGTCGAAGCATTTGGGTCGCTTCTAAGCCACCCATTACAGGCATTTGCATATCCATTATAATTAGTTGGTAGTCATTAACTAATGCCATTTCTACAGCTTCTGCGCCATTTTTGGCTATATCAGGCTCAAGCCCCCATGTCTGCAATAATAGCTTGATCAGTAACTGATTATCGGGATTATCTTCAGCAACCAAAATACTGGCATCAAAGTTATTTTCAGCAAATGATAAGAGTAAGTCTTTATCCGGTGAAAGCTGTTTATGGTCATAGATAAAGGCGTCATCCTGTAATTGTTTAGCATTTAGGTGGCAAGCTACTTGAATTGTGAAACAACTTCCATTGCCAGGCTCACTAATTAGGTGCACATCACCCCCTAATAATTGCGCTAAATTCTTTGAAATACATAACCCAAGTCCCGTGCCACCAAAGCGGCGAGTTGTCGTCGCATCAGCTTGTTCGAATGGCTTAAATACCCTTTCGACTTCACGCTCAGACATGCCAATACCGGTATCTTTAATTGCAAATTCTAAGAATTGTTTGCTGCTGTTGTAACAAATGCTAATAGAGATAGAGCCGTGCTCAGTAAACTTCACCGCGTTACTAGCAATATTGATCAAAATTTGTTTTAAACGAGTAGTGTCGCTGTTGATGATTTTGGGGATGGGTAAACTGTAATCGATATCAAATTGCAGTTGTTTTTCATTCGCCAAAGGGCGAATAATTGAGTCTATGTCATGTACAAGCTGCACAACGTGACAGGGGCTACACTCTACGGCCAGTTTTTCGGCTTCAATTTTAGACAAGTCGAGAATGTTATTAATCAGTTCAAGTAGGTGTTTTGAATTACGTAAAATGGTGCTTAAGTGCTGCTCATCATTGACTGCATTTTTATTATGTAAGAGTTGCTCTGTAAAACCCATAATTGCGGTGAGTGGTGTACGAATTTCATGACTCATATTAGCTAAAAAGCGGCTTTTTAATTGGTTTGCTTGTTCAGCTTGCGCAATGGCCACCTCAAGCTTGCTGTTCATAGCTTCAAGGGCTTTTGTACGGCTTTCTACCTTTTCTTCTAAGTGATGTTTATATTCTTCAAGCTCATCTTGATAATGACGAATTTGATTCACCATGTGGTTAAAGTCGTTGAAAAGCACGCCGACTTCATCGTTTGTATGGGCTGGCAGATACACGGATAAATCGCCGTCCCCAACACGGTGGCTCGCTTCACCAAGTAACTCAACAGGGGTGAGGAGTAGGTTGCGAACAACAATATAAATAAGAATGGGTAAAGCGATCACTGAAATAATGACAATTAAAGCGGTGATCAGGCTAATCGCTTTGCCAGACTGGTAGAGAAGGTTTTTAGGTGTGGTTGATACAAAGTAATCACCATCGGTCATTTGTACTGCGTAAATAATACGCTCTTCTTTATCAATGCTAGAAAGTTCAATACTGGCAAGTTTGCCATAGTCAGCAAGACTCTTAATTTGCTCTAGTTCATATTCACTTAAATAACTACCCCGTAAATCATAGTCAGAGCTAAAAAGAATTTGCCCTTTAGTGGTTAAAAACAAATTTAAGGTGTTATTAAAAGGCGCTTCGAGGATGCTGGTGTTTAAAATCGAGGGCTCAACATGTACAACAATAAAGCCTAGTTGCTGCGGGCGCTTCAAATAATAGTCTATGTTGTAAATTGGATGCACAAAATACAGGCTGGTGGAGCCATCCTCTTTCGGGATCATAAACTGTTGTTGCCGTAAGTTTGACTGCTGTACTTGTTTAAAAAATGGATACTCTTTAGGAGCGGGTGTTAATTGACTCGAATAGAAGGCATCACTGGTTCCATCTGGCGCTAAGTAGTTAATACTTACAATATCAGGATAGGCCTCCGAATAGCTGGCAAATACATTCATTAACTCACCCAAATGTTCAATATATTGGGTTTTTGAGTCTGTATCGCGAGCTAAAAAATCAGCAAGCACAGGGGATGTTGATAAAAGTCGGGTGATCGAGTGGAAGGAGTCAATATAGTTAAATATTTTTTGTTGTTGTTGCTCAACAAAGCGGCTGACAATAAGCTCAGCTTGTTTTTTTGTGGAGTTAGTTACATTGGTCAGCGTAAACCCGCCTAAAAATAACAAAGGTAAGATCACAAGTGGCGTGATATACCATAATAATCGAATGCTGAGTTTACTGGTTTTCATGACCTAACTTTATTTCCCTCCGTGTAATTTACCAATAGTATGCGTTACAACTTGATTACACAAGCTTAGAAAAAGATGAACAACTAAAACAACAAAAAGGTTGAATAATTACTTACAATCGCTGCTTTTTTGGCTAAGACAAACAGGGTATAATGGCCACAATTCTATTTTATTTTTACAGTGTGCGCTGCTTACTTTTTATGGAGTGAGTATCAGTGGCACTTTGTTCTGACTAAAAGCGGCTTACATGTCTAATTTAACTACCGAAATTAATAAACGACGCACCTTTGCGATCATCTCGCACCCAGATGCGGGTAAAACCACCATTACAGAAAAAGTTCTGTTATTCGGACAAGCGATTCAAAAAGCCGGTACCGTAAAAGGCCGTGGCTCAAACCAGCACGCAAAATCAGACTGGATGGAAATGGAAAAAGAACGTGGTATCTCGGTAACCACGTCTGTTATGCAATTTCCTTACAATGAGCGTCTAGTTAATTTACTTGATACCCCAGGACACGAAGACTTCTCTGAAGATACTTACCGTACATTGACTGCGGTTGATTCATGTTTAATGGTAATCGACGCGGCGAAAGGTGTTGAGGATCGTACTCGTAAATTAATGGAAGTAACACGCTTACGTACTACACCTATTGTAACCTTTATGAATAAGTGTGACCGTGATATTCGTGACCCAATGGAGCTATTAGACGAAGTCGAAACTGAGCTAAACATCGCCTGTGCGCCTGTTACTTGGCCAATTGGTTGTGGTAAAGAATTCAAGGGGGTGTATCACATTCACCGTGAAGAAACGATTTTATACAGCACAGGCCAAGGCCATACAATTCAAGAAGTGCGCGTTATTAAAGGGTTAGACAACCCTGAACTTGATAATGCAATTGGTAGTGATCTTGCTGAGCAACTACGTGAAGAGCTCGAGCTTGTTATTGGCGCATCTCACGAGTTTGATTTAGATCTGTTCTTAGCAGGTGAACTATCACCTGTGTATTTTGGTACCGCACTTGGTAACTTTGGTGTTGACCACGTTCTTGATGGCTTAACTGAGTGGGCGCCTGCGCCATTACCGCGCGAAACAGAAGACCGCCAAGTTGTAGCAACCGAGGAAAATTTCTCTGGTTTCGTATTTAAAATCCAAGCGAACATGGACCCTAAACACCGTGACCGTATCGCCTTTATGCGTATTGTATCGGGCAAATATAGCCAAGGTATGAAAATGAACCATGTGCGTATTGGTAAACAAGTGAGTATTTCTGATGCGGTAACCTTTATGGCCGGTGATCGTGAGCGAGCGCAAGATGCTTACGCGGGCGACATTATTGGTTTACATAACCATGGTACGATTCAAATTGGTGATACTTTCACGCAAGGCGAAAAAATGAAGTTTGGTGGTATTCCTAACTTCGCACCAGAATTATTCCGTCGTATTCGCTTAAAAGATCCATTAAAACAAAAGCAATTGTTGAAAGGCTTAGTTCAGCTCTCTGAAGAAGGCGCTGTGCAAGTATTCAGACCGCTTATTAATAACGACCTTATCGTTGGTGCGGTCGGTGTACTACAGTTTGATGTAGTTGTTGCACGCTTAAAAGCAGAATACAACGTTGATGCGATTTACGAAGGCGTGAGTGTTAACACTGCACGTTGGGTAAGCTCAGACGATACCAAAAAGCTTGAAGAGTTTAAGCGTAAGTGCGAAAGCAACTTAGCGCTTGATGGTGGCGATAACCTTACTTATATCGCGCCAAGTCGTGTAAACCTAAACTTGTCGATGGAGCGCTATCCAGACATCAAGTTCAACCATACACGCGAAAACTAATACGCTAAGTCTGCTTCAAATTTAAGTGCCCGCACAGCGGGCCATAAAGGTAAAAATTACAATGAATATTCGTACTCTTTTAATCGAAAAGGCAATTGCTGCTATGGTTGCAGCAGGGTTACCTGAAGACACTAACCCAGCGGTCACGCAGAGCACACGCCCACAGTTTGGTGATTACCAAATCAATGGCGCAATGGGCGCGGCTAAAAAATTAAAATCAAACCCGCGTGAACTAGCACAAAAAATAATCGATAATCTAGACCTTGCTGATATCGCAGAAAAAACTGAAATCGCAGGCCCAGGTTTTATCAACATTCATTTAAAGCCTGCTTTTTTATCGACTAGCTTAAAAGCAGCAAATGAAGACGAAAAGCTGGCTGTTGCGCCACATGCAACGGCGCAAAAAGTGGTGGTAGATTACTCATCTCCTAACCTTGCGAAAGAAATGCACGTAGGTCACTTACGTTCAACCATCATTGGTGATGCAGTTGTTCGTGCCCTTGAGTTCCGTGGCGATGACGTTGTTCGTCAAAACCACATGGGTGACTGGGGTACGCAGTTTGGTATGCTAATCGCGCACTTAGAAGATCAAATCAAGCAAGGTGTTGATTTAGAATCTGTGGCGTTAGCTGATTTAGAAACCTTCTACCGTGATGCGAAAAAGCGCTTTGATGATGAAGAAGGCTTTGCTGATAAAGCCCGTGATTACGTTGTTAAATTACAGGGTGGCGATGCACACTGTGAAAAACTATGGAAGTTATTTATTGCCACGTCTGTAAAGCACTCTGAAGAAGTTTACAAGCGTCTGAACGTGACACTTACGCAAGATGACATCATGGCAGAAAGTGCCTACAACAGCGAACTTGCCAACATTATCGCGCTATTAAAAGACAAAGATATTGCCGTTGAGTCTGAAGGCGCACAAGTGGTGTTCTTAGATGAACTGGCTAACAAAGACGGTGAGCCTTCAGTGTTTATCGTACAGAAATCAGGTGGTGGTTTCTTATATGCAACAACTGACTTAGCTGCTTGTGATTACCGTTCGAATAAACTGGGTGCTGATCGTATCTTAATCTTTGTAGATGCTCGTCAAAGCTTACACTTCAATCAAGTTGAGCTAACAGCACGTAAAGCGGGTTTATTACGTGATGAAACAAGCTATGAATTTTGCCCATTCGGTACCATGATGGGTGAAGACGGCAAGCCATTCAAAACGCGTACGGGCGGTACAGTTAAACTTGCTGATTTACTTGAAGAGTCAATTACCCGTGCAGCAGCTAAACTTGCTGAGCGTGAGTCAGACTTAAGCGACGAAGAGCGTAGCGAAATTGCCCGTAAAGTAGGTATTGGCGCAGTGAAATATGCGGATCTGTCTAAGCACCGCACAAGCGACTATATTTTCAACTGGGATACTATGCTGAGCTTCGAAGGTGCGACAGCGCCTTACTTACAATATGCATATACGCGTGTTCGCAGTATCTTCCGTAAATCAGGTATCGATGCTGCGTCATTAATAGCAGACGTTGCAATCAACGAGCCACAAGAAAAAGCGTTGGCACTTAAACTTCTTCAGTTAGAAGAAGTACTTGATCTAATGATCAGCGAAGCAACACCGCACGTATTATGTGGATACCTATATGAACTAGCAAGCCTATACATGACGTTCTACGAAGCCTGCCCAGTTCTAAAAGAAGGCGTAGAGCCAAGTGTTCGTGACAGCCGTTTAGTACTGTGTAATTTGGTTGCGAAGACATTGAAAACAGGGTTGGATCTTTTAGGTATCGAAGTCATGGAGCAAATGTAATCACCGTCGTATTTTAACCTAATACTGCGTTGTCAAACCGACTGACCCTAATCACATACAAACCACGTATGCTCATAGGGATAAGTCGGTTTTCCGCCTTGTCTTAAGCTAAACTACTTAGGTGAATTCTGCTTCGTGTAGTTCGCTTTGACAGAACACTTGCAGGAGGCTTAAGTACTCAACGATAAGTCGGTTTTTCGCCTTGTCTTAGGCTAAACTACTTAGGTGAACTCTGCTTTGTGTAGTTCGCTTTGAGCGCAGCGAAACCCAACAAAATTGACAGCTCAATAACCTTGATTAATCTTTAGCCGATAGCGTAGAGGGAATTTTATGAAACTTGAAGATATTCGCCGTGAATATTTACAGGATGGTTTATCTGAAGAGATGCTTGATGCATCTCCAATCAAGCAGTTTGAAAAATGGCTTGAGCAAGCTGTTGCAACTAACTTACCTGATCCTACGGCGATGGTGGTAGCAACGGTTGATGAACATGGTCAGCCATCGCAGCGTATTGTGCTGTTAAAGCATCTTGATGAAAATGGCTTTGTGTTTTTTACCAATACCGGCTCGCGCAAAGCGCAGGAGCTCAAAGGTAATAACAAAATTTCTCTTCACTTTCCGTGGCACCATATGGAGCGACAAGTCATTGTCTATGGTGAGGCTAAACCCTTACCAACAACGGCTGTGGCTAAGTACTTTTTATCGCGTCCTAAAGAAAGCCAGTTAGCTGCATGGGCATCAGAGCAAAGTCGCCCAGTGTCATCACGCAAGGTGTTGATGGAAACATTCGCGAAAATGAAGCAAAAGTTTTCTGAGGGTGAAATTCCACTCCCCGATTTTTGGGGAGGCTATTGTGTTGAACCGACTAAAATCGAATTTTGGCAAGGTGGTGCGCACCGCTTACACGATCGCTTTATGTATCAACGCCAAGCCGACGGTAGTTGGCAGTTTGGTCGTTTAAATCCTTAAATGCGTTTTATCGATTCCCACTGCCACCTTGATTTTAGCGAATTTGATGAGACTCGCACAGAGCTCATCAAAGCATGCAAGCAAATAGGGATCGAGCACTTTATTGTGCCGGGTGTGAGCTTGGCACAATCTACAAAACTATTCTCTTTTGCTAAATCAGAGCCAAGTATCTCAGTTGCTTTAGGCTTACATCCTTATTTTTTATCTGATCACCAATCTCATCACCTTGCTGAATTAGAGCAGCTAGCAAAAGCCCATTTAGGGCAATTTATTGCCATCGGTGAATGTGGCCTAGATCGTAGTATTGATGACCTTGATAAACAAACGCAGCTTTTTGAAGGGCAAATAGAGCTTGCAAACCAACTTGCTTTACCACTGATTGTGCATCACAGACAAAGTCACGATTTAATTGCTCGCTCATTTAAGCGCTGTAAACCCAAATACGGTGGTGTTATTCATGCCTTTTCAGGCTCTGAACAACAAGCCCAGAGTTATATAAAACAAGGTTTTAAGTTGGGGGTCGGTGGCGTGATAAGTTACCCACGTGCAGCTAAAACTCGTAAAGTTATAAGCGCAATTGAGCCTCAGCATTTAGTGCTTGAAACCGATTCACCATCAATGCCGTTGGCAGGGTTTCAAGGGCTGGTAAATACACCACTTAAAGTGCGTGATGTATTTACTCATTTGTGTGAACTTAAAGATGTAACGGGCGATGCGCAAAAAGAGCTTGCTCAGGCACTTTATGAATCTTGCTCTGCACTTTTTCGCATATAACGATTGACTTGCCAGCGTTTTAACCCTCGGCCAAGTTGCCAAGTAAAAATACAAGTAATTACAAGCATAAGAAGCACTTGGCGGCCTAAATCATGAAAGCTGCTGTGGCTTGTCGCTATAGAAGCTTGTGTTAAATAAGTAATAGCAACAAAGCCAATAGGGCGCTCGTCATCACTTATCACAGGTTCTACGAAAGGAGTTTTTAAGCGGCTAATACCTGGTGTTGAATCTGGCAGTAAGCCAAAGGTGTGATGGCTTTGCCAGTTATCACTTGCGGCTATTTGTATCCCTTGTTGATCATAGATGGTTGCTGCTAAAACAAACTCATCTTCAGCAATGTTATTGCACAGCATATTCAGCGCAGGCTTATTCTTCTCCTGTAAAGGGGTCTGTGCATTGAGTGCCATAAATTTAGTGAGGCTGATAGCGGTGCTATTTGAACTGTCATAAAGTAGTTGATGAGATTGAAAACTACTATTAACCGCAACCCAACTTAAAAGCACAAAACATGCGGCCGCTAAGCTTAATCGCACCAGTCGTTGGCGATAGCTGGCGGAAAAAGGAGGCTTAAGATGGTTATTTTTCATAGTCACCGAATGCGCTGCTGACAGCTTTTATGATTGATGATACAACTAAGTCTGTATAATAACCTTATTAGTTAATTGATTACGAGTAGCAAATACGCGTTTAATCACAGACATAAGTCTAATTGGAGCCACTATGTCACAGCTTAGCTTAGCTGCAACCAGTTCAGCAAATTTAGCCGAAGAAATAATACTAAATTGCTGGTATGAAATTAAAAATAATCATCTTATTCAGACCAATTTACTACCTAAAGCAAATCATGGCGTAGCAAGTGTTGCATTTGGTTGTGAATTCTCAGCAGCTAAATTGCTTAATCTTGTAGAGTTTTTGTCGCAACATGGCTTTAGTAATCTCTCTATTTGTTGCTATCAGCCTACAGAAACATTGTTACCAGCATGGTGCCTATACAGTGATTCAGCAAAGCCATTGAGTCCTTTGTTATTGCAAGCGTTTTCTGCTGAGCAAGGTTATCAGTTAGTGCAGCTTACAAACCCTGCTAATGTGAATGAAGCAGGGCTCTTATTAATGGATATGGACTCTACAGCGATTACGATAGAGTGTATTGATGAAATAGCACGTTTAGCTGATGTGTACGATGAGGTTGCAGCTGTCACTGCGCAAGCGATGGCAGGTCAACTTGACTTTACACAAAGCTTAAATCAACGAGTAGCAAAGCTTGCAGGTATCGATGTAGCGTTAATCAATGAGCTAAAGCTAAATCTACCTCTGATGCCTGGCATTACCGAATTGTGCCAGTATCTAAAAGCGCATAATTGGCACCTTGCCATTGCTTCTGGTGGTTTTGTGCCATTTGCAGAACACGTTCAATCACTTATTGGTCTTGATGAAGTGCACGCCAATACGCTCGAATTTAAAGATAACCGCCTGACAGGTAAAGTAACTGGAACGATTGTTGATGCCGAGCAAAAAGCACGCGTGCTCGAGCAAATTCAACAAAGACTCGGGCTTGATAACCGTCAAACCGTTGCCATGGGTGATGGCGCGAATGATTTAAAAATGATGGCTAAAGCAGGGCTTGGCGTTGCTGTTCATGGTAAACCTAAAGTAGTCGAACAGGCAGATACAGCAATTAATAAAGGTTCTCTATTACAAGTTGCATACCTACTAGCAATCCCATTAGATTACACGCTTTAACCATATTTTTTTACGCTTATTCATTTCTGTTTTGAGTACCTCATCAATATCAAAATGAGTAAGCGCTTCATCTGTTATGTCAATTACATCCCCAACCCCTGCAACAGCCCAGAGTGCTTCTTCAAGGTCTTTTGCTTTATGTAGTGCATACTGGCTTACATATTTAAGCTCATTTGATAAATAGTCTATGTCTGGACGGCCAGTGCGAGACACATACAAACGAAAGATAAACACTAAATCATTTTTGAGTGCTTTTTTTATAAATAAGGTCTGTGGCTGATAGTCATCTTCACTAATACAGCGGCTGGTTATTGCTTCGTTGATTGTTGCTTTACGTGGATCAAAACGTACAAATAAAGTAAATGGTAAAGGTGGATCTTGGCGACTACGATCTTTAATCAGTGGTGTGATCACCTCTGTGATCTGATCGGTAGATAAAAAGCCATCGATCTGCGTTTGTTCATTTAGCAGGGCAAAGTTTTGTAAAAGTATATGTAATGGCGTCGGGTATAAGCCAAGCCCGATCGCGCCTGCTTTAAAATGAGCGGCTTCCTTATGGAAGTACAACGGAAGCTGGCAAACACTTTTAGTCACCATGTTTCTTAGTGCTGTAGAAAGCCCTGGTATTTTGGGGGACTCTTCACAGGCGTGCAACTTATCTTTATTGTTTTCAATAAGTGCCGTGAAAAATTGAATGCCCATATGGGGTAAGTCAGTAAGACGGTGTACTTTTAAGTTAACAGTTGTTAGTGATTTGCTTATCGCCATCACTTCATAAGCAAGGCTTGATAAGTCATGTTTTTTAGTTATTTTTTGTAAATCGGGAAGGCTTAACTTAATTATATCGCCTTTTTTAAACTCAACAGGGTTATCACACTCAATTTGTAGACCCATGACCGATAGATCACGAGTATGGCCTGAAATTATTTTGTCATTATGAGTAACAGAGACCGCTGTTTTATATAAATAACGTTTATGAGCGCGTAAATTGACGTATTCAAGCGCGACAGGTGTAAGTGGCGGCGGCGTTTTATGTTTAGTATGACCAAACTGCTTTAATTGATTCACTAACCGCTTGTCGAATGTACGTTGCTGGTAAGTGTGTTGCTCATACTTCGAACCAACAGCAGTTAGAATTAATAAGTACTTAACATCTTTAATAAGCCCCTGAACTCTAGGGCTTGGTGGCTTATTTAGCTTTTCGATATCCTTACCTGCACTACTCGGTAAAGATAGCGGAATATATGAATCTTCAGGGTGGCTTGGCATTAATTGTAACTTAAAGCATTGCCAGCTCTCTTTTTGGCTACCAAAACCAAAAAATAAATTTCGAATTTCAGGTTGGCTATCAAGTTCCGTTCGTGTGGCTGAGTAATAATAAATCTTTCCAGCGACCACATGCGTAAAGGTATACAGGTACTCCTCTTTTACTGCATCGACAGTACTTAAAAGATGACCTATTCGCTGTTGGTTTATAATGCTATATAAGCATGACAGCTTACGTTCATCACAAAAATAACGATGTATAAATGCATTATTTTCGGTTGTTAACGCTAAAGTGGGGTATAACTTATTACCTTGTAAGCTTAAAAAAGTGTAAAGCGAGGTAACACGCGGGATATAATATTGTTCATAGCCTTTCGAAACAACTGCATCCAAGGTGTTATCGAGGTTAATCTTGTAGCGGCGCTTATTGCCGTGAATAAAGCTTTTTAGAAAGCTATCGAATTGTTCATTATTCTCAATAAAGGTGCGTTTTAAGCGAACATGATTGTACTCACGCGACACTTGCTCAACAGCAACAACTTCGTATTGAATGCCGTTTTTTAAACCTAACTCAAAGTCTTGTTCAAGCCCAACTAAGCGTAAACCAATTAATTGTCCCTTGGTGACTTTATATTTAGGTGAGAGCTTAATTTTTGCGCCGCTTAGGGAGATGTCTGAAGTCGAAGCCGATATTTTGCCGCTCTTATCTAGCTCAACAGTAATTTTTATTGAGTAGTTCATGCGCTCTTCACGACGGCTTTCATAAGAGGCAAATTTAATTACTTTAGCAGGTAAGTCGCCGTTATCTTCGATTGAAGAGGTATTTTCGTTTGCTTTTTTTTGCATTACTCTGTGGTTATTTTCGGTATTCATAACCGCTTCGTATACAGCAAGCGTGTAACCTCCGTGGCGTTTGATTGCGTCTTCGAACACCTCAATGGCCATGTCGTCCATAAAATGTTGCTTGCCTTCGTGTTCGTAAGGCCTAACTTGACCGGTAACTTGACCTCGTAAATCTATAAAGCGAGCCACAGGCTGAGATAAACGTGACATTTCCATTTTGATCAAAAACTGCTCTGGCTTTGTTAAGCTAGCTGTCTTTGATTTAAATAGTTTGTCGAACTGGGGAGTGCCTAAATGTGCCTTGAGTTCTTCAACAAGGTCTTCATATTTAAGCAGTATGTCTTCAGCCATTTATAAAACCATCACCGTCAATCGAAAAAAGTAGGTATACTAGCAGGCAACCACAGTGTTAAAACGCCTTGCGAACCACTTTTTATTTCATTAGTTATTGTTATAGGTATTCGCCAAATAAATGGCAAGCACTGTAAAACTTTATTTGTAAGCAAAAACTATGCCCTAAAATATAGCGTTATTACGCAGTTAAGCGAATAAAGCCTTAAGGGAATTGATTTGAGGTACGTCCGTTGTGTGTCGTCTCTAGAGATGCCGACATCTTAAATCGTTAGTTCAGTTGTCTATTGTACATTTAAATACATCACAAATCAGCGACCAAAATAGGTAAAGCTCAATGGCAAAATCAGCAAAAATCGAATTTGTCTGCACAGAGTGCGGTATGAACTATCAGCGTTGGCAGGGGCAGTGTAAATGCGGTGCTTGGAATACACTGGCAGAATTTAAACCTTCAGCAGGGCAATCTAAACAAGCTGCAAGTCGCGCAGCGGTGGCAGGTTATGCCGGAGGCGCTGGTGGCGGTTCTAAAAAAATTAATGAGGTCGAAACGGCTGAAGCTGAAAAACGTCTGACTGAAATTGGCGAACTTGATCGCGTGCTTAGTGGCGGTGTCACCACAGGTTCGGTGAATATTATTTCTGGTGATCCAGGAGCAGGTAAAACGACCTTGTTGTCCGATTTAATTGCGCGTATGTCAAAATTAATGCCCTCTTTGTACTGTACCGCTGAAGAATCATTATCGCAGTTTAAAAATCGAGTTAATCGCTTGCGCTTGGATTACAACCAAGATGAGCTTTACTTACTGTCTGAAACCAGTGTTGAAGCGATTATCGAAGAGCTTGATAAAAATAAAATTAAGTTTGCTGTTATTGACTCAATTCAGGCCGTGGTAACTGAAACGGCAAACGGCAGCCCCGGTTCACCATCGCAAGTTAAAAGCGCAGCACAAGCGTTAACACAATACTGTAAGCAACATGACGTGACTATGTTTATCATTGCTCATGTTAATAAAAACAATGAAATAGCGGGTCCACAAACGTTAGTGCACATTGTTGATGCACTGCTTCATATAGATACTAACGACGGACAAATACGTACCTTACGTGCTAACAAAAACCGTTTTGGTGATATTGATACGGTGGGGATTTTCAGAATGTGTGAGCGCGGTATGCTCAGTGTTGATAACCCAAGTGAGATATTTTTATCGGGTTCAAGTACTGAATCGCCAGGTTCAGCAATCACTTGTATTCGTAAGGGGAACCGTAACCTCCTCCTAGAAATTCAATGTTTAACAACAGAAACCGAAGCAGAGTTTCCACAACGTGTTTGCGTTGGATTGAATATGAATCGAATTAAAATGCTTACCGGTATATTACGCAAACATACAAAAACGAAAATTTTCCATGATACTTTTTTCAATATTGTTGGCGGCTTAAAGATAGATGAGTCAGAGACTTGTATTGACCTTGCTTTAGTCGCGGCACTGTTAAGCAGTCTCAATGAATTTGTTGTGCCTAGGACAACTTGCATCATGGGGGAACTGAGCTTAAACGGTGATGTCAGACCTATAGATAGTGGTGTGCCGCGAGTAAAAGAGGCTGCACAGCATGGTTTTACAGAAATATTTATCCCATATCGAAACTACCATAAATCAATGGAAGGTTTAGGAGCAAAAATTACGCCTGTGAAAACGGTGCATGAGCTCTTGTCATTAATTAATTAGTGACAATTTGATAAGCTAGGGTTGTGTTGAACCTTTAAGCTCAACATTCTCAAGAAATTAGCACCAACTTAAAGGAAATAAAATGAAGAAGTTAGTAATTGCAGTTGCTGTCGCAGCTGTTGCCGGTGGCGCATATTATGCGAACTACACAGCAACACAGGAAGTGAAAAAAGTGGTTGATCAGCAAATTGCTGCACTATCAGCCCAAAGTGGTGTTGAGGTGATGTATGATGATATTTCAGCGAGTGTATTTAATAACAGTGTGCAGCTATCTGGCATCAAAGTGCAAAGTGTTGAAGGTGATGAGCAAGTTGCCAGTATTGATACCATTGAAGTAACAGGCTATGAGGAAGATGCCATTCCTCCACACACTGGGTTTGTAATGACTAACTTTCGCTTTAGCGATTCTTTCTTGGCACAGCTGCCACAAAGCGCCAACAGTAAGCTAGCCTCTAAAAGTTATAATGTAGACTCATCGCTTGATTACAATAAAGACTCAGGTGATAGTGACTTTGCGCTGAAAGTAACCGCAGCGGATGTAGCTGATGTGACGTTTAATTTAGGGTTAGCCAAGTCTACCCCTTTGATGGAAGCATCACTTGCTATTAGCCAACAACAAAAAGCTTCTGGCGGTGCACAACCAACTCTTGAGCAACAGCTTCAGCAGCAGTCAAAGATGATGGCTGCCATGTCTGAGTTGGAGCCTCGCAGTGTAGAGTTTGCGATTGAAAATCAAGGTGAATTAAAAGCGGTAGTAGAAAGCTTTTTATAAGCGCAAGGTATGACCCACGAGCAATTTCAGCAAATGGTCACAATGCAGCTGCAACAAGCTCCTGTTAGCGCAGATTTAGCGACAGCGATTACTAATTTTGCCAATGGTTTATCTTCATTATCTTTGTCTGCAAGTTTACCTGAGGGCAAAACGATGCTAGAAATTAACCAACAAATTATGAGCCTAGCAGGTCAACCAGAAGAACTTGCTAAATTTATCAATTTAGACGCTAAAGGAGAATAAGTAACTAACGTTAAGTTACTTATTCTTTTAGAAAATAACCTTAAAACTTAGCGGTATCAGACTGGCTGACTTTAAGGTTGTTTTTCACACGGTTAACTCCTTGACTGTGCTCTAAAAACTTTTGTGCTAATGCGCGTTTAAAGCCCGTTTCCGTGGAGCCATATAATTCAATCGTATCGCCGTTAACAATAACTTGTAGGTTCTCGATAGAAAAATTAGGATTACTCATCAGCTTTTGAAGAGCTAATTGCTGAAGTCGAGGCTGAGCCGATGTGCTAGTAGTTAATACACTGGTATTAGCGCTAACTTGTGTTGCGCATGCAAGTAAAAAAATACAACAAAATGATGTAAGTACTACTGTTAGTTTGAAACGGTTCATACGATTCCCTCGTGAATGATGAGCATATGCTGAACCAGTTACAATTTTTATTCCAAGATGTAATGCATTGATTTTAAAGAGTAATATATTTTTTATAGTTTTTTCAGTAAAAAAGCTATGAATTAATTACACACTAGTTAGTAAAAATGGCAGCAAAAAGTACACACAAAAATGCCGTGACAAGCACGGCATTTTTTAGTTATTACAGCATCTACGAAGGTTATTTTTTCTTTTTCGCTTTTACCTTTGCTTTCTTTTTAGCCTTCATCTTTATAGGATCCTTTTTCTTTTTCGACGGGATCTTTGCTTCTTTGTGTTGTGGCTCTAATCCTTTAATAACACGACGCTTTAACTTTTGTTCAATATAGCGTTCAACCTTGCCCAAAATAGCAACGTCATGTGCTTCTACAAATGAAATTGCTGTGCCTTTTTTACCTGCACGACCGGTACGGCCAATTCGGTGCACATACACATCTGCTGTACGGGGCATATCAAAGTTAATTACATGGCTAATATCAGCTACATCAATACCACGCGCCGCTACGTCAGTTGCAACTAAAATTTTATTGCGACCAGAATGGAAGTTTTCCATTGCTTTCATGCGTTTATCTTGTGGCATTTCACCACGTAGCCAAGCTACACGAAGTCCTTCGTTGTTTAGAGCGCCAATCAGAGTTTCAAGGCGCTCACGTGTTTTTACAAAGACAATGGCTTTTTGCAGCTCGTCACTGTTAAGCGTATCAATGAGCATCTTTAATTTGTGATTATAATCATCTGCTAAGTGCACCCACTGGTGAATTTTGCCTTTTTCTTTACGTGACGACTCTGCTTCGAGTAGTGCAGGGTCATTCAAAATACGCTCGGCAAACAACTCAACGCTGTCGCCTTCTAACGTGGCAGAGAATAAGAAGCATTGACGACGATTACGTGCTTCATCACAGATACGTAGCATTTCTTTACGAAAGCCCATATCAAGCATGCGATCCGCTTCATCGAGAATAAGCATTTCGACGTTTTCAGCATGGAAGTTCTCAGTTTCAAGGTATTCCATTAAGCGACCTGGTGTCGCAATAAGAATGTCGTTATTGCTTTCAAAAATCTCTTTATGTGTCCCGTAGTTAATACCGCCCGTTACAACACCTATTTTTAAGTGCGTTTGTGCAGCTAGCAGTTCACATTGCTCATGAATTTGATAAGCAAGTTCACGAGTGGGGGTCATGATCAGCACCCGTGCAAAACCTGGATCGCGACGTGGGAAGTCAAGCAAGTATTGAATTGCAGGAATCAAAAACGCGGCTGTTTTACCCGTACCAGTAGGGGCAGATGCCAAAATATCACGACCTTGTAGTGCTTCAGGGATCGCTTGTTGTTGAATACTTGTTGGCGTATCAAAACCCATTTTATTGATGGCATTTAACAGCTTGTTATCGATATCAAATTCAGAAAATTGCATAGAGTGACATAAATAGAGGACAATTAGACTTGATTATACTAGCTATCAGCACTGTGGTGAATGAAAAGGTGAAAAAATGTCAGGCTTTGTGTTTAAACAATTTACAGTTGAGCAAACTCGTTCTGCGATGAAGGTTTCGACAGATGGTATTTTATTAGGTGCTTGGGCTGAATTGGCAAATGCAAAATACCTTCTCGATATAGGAACAGGAACGGGATTGCTTGCTTTGATGGCAAAACAGCGTGCGCTAAAGGCGAAAGTGGTGGCAATCGAAGTAGATGCTGAGGCGTGCATTGATGCTAAGTTTAACTTTGCAAATAGTCCTTGGCCTGAAATTTGTTTACATCATGGTGCCATACAGTCTTTTCAATCAACACAGCCCTTTGATGTAATTATTACTAATCCTCCGTATTTTAATGCGAGTCTACAAGGGGACAATGAAGCACGTAATACGGCGCGTCATACAGATGGTCTTGGTTTTTCCGAGTTAATTGAGTGTTGTACTAGGTTAAGTCACGCCAACACCTTACTCAATGTAATTTTACCCTGCAAAGAGGCATCTTCTTTTATTGAACAAGCTAAGTGTAAAGGGTGGAACTTGGCGCGTATGTGTAATGTACGCACCACATTAAAAAAGCCACCCAGCCGAAGTTTAATGTTATTTTCTTTACAGTCTGAGGTTTGTAAGACACATTCTTTGACTATTCATGCTGCAGATGGCGGCTATAGTGATGAGTATGTTTCTTTGTGTAAGGATTTCTATTTAAAAATGTAACTATCTAAAAATAGAGTGTTTACTCAAGCCTTGCTATAGTGGTGGCGTTTTAAAATTATAAGAGCTGTTTATGTTACGTTTATCTATAACTTTAAGTGCATTACTTTTCTCTCAATATACTTTTGCTGCGTTGAATCCTGTGGGACTTTGGAAAACAATAAATGAAGAGACAAATGAAGCAAAATCACTGGTACGCATTAGCGAACAAAATGGCGTATTAACAGGCAAAGTAGAAAAAATTCTAAATCCAGCAAAGCAGGATGCTATCTGTGAAGAGTGTGATGGTGATAAGAAAAATCAACCAATTCTTGGCATGACAATAATCGAGGGGGCAACTGATGCGGGAGATGGAAGCTGGCAAGATGGTGAGATTCTTGACCCGAATAGCGGTAAGACCTATACCTTAAAACTGACGCCACAAGAACAAGGTCAAGTACTTGAAGTTCGCGGTTATATTGCTTTTTTCTACCGTAACCAGTATTGGCAGCGTGTAGAGTAAACACTAGAAAAGCCAAGCAATGCTTGGCTTTATAGGCGTTATTTTTACAAGCTTTCGCTATATTCAGTCATGACTTGTTCAACCCACGAGGCAATACGTTCATCGCTCAGTTCATATTGACTGTCTTCATCAAGTGCTAAGCCAACAAACTGTTTACCATCTTCAGTGAGTGCTTTTGAAGCCTCGAACTCGTAACTGTCATCATTTGGCCACTTGCCTAATAAAGTGATCGTTTGGTCGCAAATTTCATCGTGTAACATACCGAGCGCATCTTGGAACCACTGGCCGTAACCTTGTTGATCGCCCATGCCAAACAGAGCCACGGTTTTACCATTTAGGTTAACATCTTTAATGTCGTCCCAAATTGATTCCCAATCTTCCTGTAATTCACCGAAGTCCCACGTTGAAATGCCGAAAATAACAAAATCGAATTGCTCAGCATTTTTTAATGGCTCATCTTTGATATTGTGAAGACTCACTATGTCTTGGCCGATAATATCGCGAATTTTTTCAGCTGCTATTTCTGTGTAGCAGGTTGTAGAACCATAAAATAAACCAATCTGCATCGTATTTATCACTGTGTATTTGCCTGATATGATAGGCGCAAGTTTACCGTAAGGTATAATCAATTGATACCTTGATAAGGATGAGAGTACGCGTGGCTGATAATAATTCCCAAGCCCAAAAAGGTGTAATAACAGCAAATAACGCCGAACATTTAGAGTTATTTTTAGATACGCTGTATCTTGAGCAGGGAGTCAGCGAAAATACACTCGCTGCTTATCGCAGTGACCTTGAAAAGTTTTGTCAATTTTTAAAAGATAAAGATCTTCTAGCTGTGAGTAATGAAGATATTGAAGCGTATTTAGCATATCGCGTTGATTTAGGCCTTAAATCACGCAGTACCGCGCGTAGTATTAGCGCACTTAAACGCTTTTATCAGTATTTTGTACGTGAAAAAGCGATAGCTGATTCGCCGATGGTCAATATTGCTCAGCCAAAAGCAGGGCAGTCATTACCTAAAACGCTGTCAGAAGCCGAGGTTGAAGCACTCCTTGGGGCTCCTGATATCGAAGATCCAATGGGGCTTCGCGATAAGGCCATGCTTGAGCTTTTATATGCAACAGGCCTTCGTGTTACTGAGCTGGTGGGGCTTCGAATGGAGCAGATTAACTTGCGTCAAGCTGTGGTGTTTGTAAAAGGTAAAGGTAATAAAGAACGTTTAGTGCCCCTTGGTGAAGAAGCCATGTATTGGCTAGAACAGTTTCTGAAAGTAGGCCGTTCGCATATGATTAAGCATGCCACTGATTTTGTGTTTCCATCTAAACGTGGAATCGGCATGACACGACAAACCTTTTGGCATCGTATTAAACACTATGCTATTTTGGCATCAGTTGAATCGCCATTATCACCACATACGCTGCGTCATGCGTTTGCAACGCATTTGCTTAATCATGGAGCTGATTTGAGGGTGGTACAAATGATGTTAGGTCATAGTGACTTATCAACAACTCAAATTTATACCCATGTAGCCAATGAGAGATTGAAGTCGGTACACGAGCAACATCACCCACGTGCGTAGTGCAAGATTTTTAAAGATGTACCGGTCTATACTAGAAATGATCAGGATATAGGATAGTTATGAAAAAGTTAGTTTTAGCCACGGCATTGCTTGGCACAAGTCTTAATGTGATTGCCAATGGTGTATCGACCACCGACGCTGCAGATGCGCCTATCATCGCTAAATTTGCCGAATTAGGTGTAACCGTAAAGCAAATAAATCCAAGCCCTGTCGCTGGTCTTAAAGAACTGATTACAGATAAAGGGGTACTTTACGCAAGCCCTGATGGTCAATTTCTAATGCAAGGCACATTAATTGATTTAGAAAATCGCGTAAACCTTACAGAGCATGCGTTGAGCGATGTACGTAAAGCGGGTATTGCTGAATATGAAGATTCAATGATCGTTTATAAAGCAAAGAATGAGAAACATTCTATCACCGTATTTACTGATATCACCTGTGGGTACTGTCGCAAATTACACCGTGAATTAGATGACTTTTTAGATGCAGGTATCACAGTTAAATACCTTGCTTTCCCACGTGGTGGCTTACGTGGTAAAGGTTACCAAGATTTAATGAATGTATGGTGTGCAAAAGACCCCGCTGAAGCGCTTACAGAAGCCAAAGCGGGTGCAGATGTTGCCACTGTTGAAGGGTGTAGTGCGCCAATCGCTGAGCATTACCAACTTGGTCAAAGCTTTGGTATGTCGGGTACGCCGGCTATTATTTTAGAAGATGGTACGATGATCCCAGGTTATCAATCAGCAGCGCAAATCAGCCAAGCACTTGATGCATTGCCAAAAACATCTTCATAATCTTTTTATAAAAAGGCCTATTTAGATAGGCCTTTAATCCGCTTTAAGCTAAGAAAGTAATACGTCCAACATGGAAAAAATAATCCAAGTTCGCCCTCGTGTTGATGACTCATATCTTCCACATCACTTACATCCTGTTATCAAGCAAATTTATGCCTCTCGTCAGGTTCAAGATGCCAAAGAATTAGATAATAGTGCAGCAACATTACATGACTTTAAGCTGTTTAAAGACATAGACAAAGCTGTGTTGTTATTACAAGACGCGCTGGCATCACAAAGCCGTGTGCTAATAGTGGGTGACTTTGATGCCGACGGTGCAACGAGCACCGCAACCTTGATGCAAGGTTTGGCTATGTTTGGTTTACAGAACCTTGACTATTTAGTGCCGGACAGATTTAGCCTTGGTTATGGTTTGAGCCCTGCACTTGCTGAGCAAATCGTGACAATGCAGCCTGAGCTGGTGATTACCGTCGATAATGGCATCTCCTGTATTGATGGCATTGCTATTGTAAAGCAAGCAGGTATTAAAGTGCTGGTCACTGATCATCACTTGCAAGGTGAAGCATTACCAAACGCCGATGCGATAGTAAACCCAAATCGCCATGACTGCTCATTCCCATCAAAATCCATTGCTGGGGTTGGCGTGGCGTTCTATTTATTGATTGCACTGCGCAGCCATTTACGTGAACAAGGGTATTTTCAGCATAATCCAATGCCTAATTTGGCCGAATTACTTGATATTGTTGCTCTTGGCACCGTTGCTGATGTGGTCGCGCTTGATGCCAATAACCGCACCTTAGTGCATCAAGGTTTAGCACGTATTCGAAGTGGTAAAACACGCCCAGGGATCAGTGCGTTAATCGAAGTGGCAAATCGCAATGCAGCTCGTTTAAGTGCCAGTGACTTTGGCTTTTCATTGGCGCCACGCTTAAATGCAGCAGGGCGTTTAGATGATATGAGTTTAGGCATAGCCTGTTTATTATCAACCGATATAAATCAAGCACGCCGTATTGCCGGCGAGCTTGATAGCCTTAACCATGAACGCCGTGAAATAGAGCAGGGCATGCAAACTGAAGCACAAGCCGTACTTGATCGGTTAGCATTTAAAACTGAGTCAGTGCCGGATGCCATTTGTTTATACCAAGCCGATTGGCACCAAGGTGTGATAGGCATATTGGCAGGGCGCTTAAAAGAGAAGTATCACCGTCCTACGGTTATTTTTGCAGCTGGCGATAATGGTGAAATAAAAGGTTCCTGCCGCTCAATTGAAGGGCTGCATATGCGCGATTTACTCGAGCGAGTAAATACCCTGTATCCACATCTTATTAGCAAATTTGGCGGTCATGCTATGGCGGCGGGGCTGAGTATCAATGAGCAATGCTTTAATGAATTTAAAGCGGTGTTTGAGAAAATGGTGACCGACACACTGACTGATGAGCATAAACAAAGTATTTTGCTGACCGACGGTGAACTGCCCAATGACTGCTTTTCGATGGAGTTTGCCAATCAGCTAAAAAATGCAGGACCTTGGGGGCAGCAATTTCCCGAGCCTGTGTTTGAACATGTTTTCGAAGTAATACAGCAGCGTATTGTCGGTGAAAAGCACTTAAAACTGGTTTTAAAGCATCAATCAGGGCGCTTAGTTGACGGTATTGCATTTGGTGTTGACGTACGTGCATGGCCAGACACTGAAGTGAGGTACGTCAAAGCTGCTTATCAGCTCGATATAAATGAATTCCGTGGCAAATTTTCGTTACAACTGATTATTCGAGAGCTACAAAAAGTGACATAAAAATATCGTCTTTATCGGCATAAAAGGCTAATAAAACGCTCGGTTTTTTGTTAAAATCGGGCGTTTTTAATATTTGTAGATAATTTACCGTAATTATTGTCGTAAGCTGTGCGCGGTAAATCAGCCATTTTGGAGTAATGTACATGTTTGAAGTGAATCCTGTGATTAACCAGATCAAGGAAATTCGCGAACGTACTGAACTGCTTCGGGGGTACCTTTGACTACCCTCTTAAGAAAGAGCGGTTAGAAGAAGTTAACGCAGAACTTGAAGATTCAGCAGTATGGAACGAGCCAGAGCGTGCGCAAGCGTTAGGCCGTGAGAAGTCATCACTTGAAGCTATCGTTGAGACCATTGATAATCTCGTTACGGGCACAGACGATGTTGAAGGTTTAGTTGAACTTGCAGTGGAAGCTGAAGACGAAGAAACTTTCCAAGAAGCTGAAGCTGAACTTGAAGATTTAAATGCACAACTTGAAAAGCTTGAGTTTCGTCGTATGTTCTCTGGCGAGCAAGATCAAAACGATGCGTACCTTGATTTACAATCAGGCTCAGGCGGTACTGAAGCACAAGACTGGTGTAACATGTTACTGCGTATGTATTTACGTTGGGGTGAAGCAAAAGGCTTTAAAGTTGAACTTGTTGAAGCAACTGATGGTGATGTGGCTGGTATCAAGGGCGCAACTGTGCGTTTCGTTGGCGAATATGCATACGGTTGGTTACGTACAGAAACAGGCGTTCACCGTTTAGTGCGTAAGAGCCCGTTCGACTCAAGTGGTCGTCGTCATACCTCGTTTGCATCGGCATTCGTTTACCCAGAAATCGACGATAATATCGAAATTGATATTAATCCGGCTGACCTACGTATTGACGTTTACCGTGCATCTGGTGCCGGTGGTCAGCACGTAAATACCACTGAATCAGCGGTACGTATTACTCACGTGCCAACCAATACGGTTGTTCAGTGCCAAAATGAGCGTTCACAGCACAAGAATAAAGACCAAGCAATGAAACAGCTAAAAGCGAAATTGTTTGAACTTGAGCTACAAAAGCAAAATGCAGAGAAACAAAGCCAAGAAGATGCAAAGTCAGACATTGGCTGGGGTAGTCAAATTCGTTCATACGTGCTTGATGACTCGCGCATAAAAGACTTACGTACAGGCGTTGAAAACCGTAATACTCAAGCGGTTCTTGACGGCGACTTAGATAAATTTATTGAAGCCAGCCTTAAATCTGGCCTATAACCACCAAGCTAAAAAAGAGCTAAAAAATGACTGATCAAATCCAAGACGAAAATAAGTTAATCGCTGAGCGTCGTGGCAAATTAGACGCAATCCGCGAAAATTGCCCTGCCAACGGTCATCCAAACCAATTCCGTCGTGAACATTACACGGCTGATTTGCAAGCTGAGTTTGGTGATAAATCGAAAGAAGAATTAGTTGCTGAGCAGCACGTTGTATCAGTAGCTGGTCGTATTCTTGCAAAACGTGGTCCTTTCCTTGCGTTACAAGACATGAAAGGCCAAATTCAAGCGTACGCCTCAAAAGACGTACAAAAAGAATTAAAAGCAAAATACGGTCAACTTGATATCGGTGACATCATCGGTGTTAAAGGCGCACTAAATAAATCAGGTAAAGGTGACCTATACGTAGAAATGACAGAGTACGAGCTACTTACTAAGTCATTACGTCCGTTACCAGAAAAGTTCCATGGTTTATCTGACCAAGAAACTAAATACCGTCAACGTTATGTTGACTTAATCACTAACGATGCGACGCGTGAAACATTCCGTATTCGCTCAAAAGTTGTCGAAGGTATCCGTCGTTTCTTAGCTGATCGTGACTTCATGGAAGTTGAAACACCGATGCTACAAGTGATCCCAGGTGGTGCGTCTGCACGTCCATTCGTAACACACCACAACGCACTTGATATCGACATGTACTTACGTATTGCACCAGAGCTTTACTTAAAACGTTTAGTTGTTGGTGGTTTTGAGCGTGTATTTGAAATCAACCGTAACTTCCGTAACGAAGGTTTATCAACGCGCCATAACCCAGAATTCACCATGATCGAATTCTACCAAGCATACGCTGATTACATTGACCTAATGAACATCACTGAAGACATGCTACGCACTGTTGCGACAGACGTACTTGGTTCACCAATTGTTGTTAATACAACGAAAGACGAAAACGGTGAAGTGGTAGATTCAATAGAATATGATTTTGGGAAGCCTTTTGCACGCCTAACAATGAGCGAAGCTATTCTTAAGTACAATCCAGACTTTGATGCGGCTGTATTTAATGACCCTGAAAATCATTTTGAAGAACTTAAAGCGTACGCCAAGCAAGTACACGTTAAAGTGCCAGAAAACTGCGTTTGGGGTCCAGGTAAGTTCTTATGTGAAATCTTCGAAGAGACAGCTGAGCACAAGTTAATTCAACCAACTTTCATCACAGCTTACCCGTGGGAAGTGTCACCACTTGCACGTCGTAACGATGAAAACCCATTCGTGACTGATCGTTTCGAATTCTTCGTAGGCGGTCGTGAATTAGCCAATGGTTTCTCTGAGCTTAACGATGCACAAGACCAAGCTGAGCGTTTCTCGCGCCAAGTTGAAGAAAAAGACGCCGGTGATGATGAAGCAATGCACTACGATGAAGACTACATCCGTGCATTAGAATACGGTTTACCGCCAACAGCGGGTGAGGGGATTGGTATTGACCGTCTAGTGATGTTATTTACAGACTCACCAACCATTAAAGACGTGATTTTATTCCCACACATGCGTCCTCAAGCTGACTAATCAGCTAATGTCTTTAAAACGCCGCTTTTAAGCGGCGTTTTGTTATCAGAAAATTCTGAAATTTTCCGCTTGTCCCCTTACATTCTTTTTTTAATTAGCTGATCTAAAAAGAGTTACAGAATTGCTGTTTTGTAATAGTCACGTATTTTTAACTTTTTATTCTAAAGTGTAATTGTAATAGTGTTATTTTTAACCTGATTATGAGAAAATTGCGCGATTATCATCCAATGCGTAAATGGACTTTATAATAATGAAAAAGAAGCCTTCGCAGTTGTCTACTGAAGCTAATAAAAGCGAGCACCAGCGTGAAGCGTTTTATCGTGCGTGTATTGCTGAATTTCAACAATTGGGTTATCAAGATCAATATCTCGCAGAAATGACTGATGAGCTAATTCCTTTAACAGGCTTAGATATATTGACTAATAAGGAAAAACCAGCGAAAGACTGAGCAAAAAATTGTCTGTTTTTTGTTGTTATGACCATTCTGTGACCATCTACACTATTTTCCTTGAAAAGTGTTTGACATATTGCCTGAAATCTTTATTATACGCCCCACAAGATGGAGAGGTGGCCGAGTGGCCGAAGGCGCTCCCCTGCTAAGGGAGTATAGGGTTTGTAGCTCTATCGAGGGTTCGAATCCCTCCTTCTCCACCATTTTTTAAATGGTCTTCTTGTAAAGTAAAGAATGGGCGCATAGCTCAGCTGGATAGAGTACCTGGCTACGAACCAGGCGGTCGGAGGTTCGAATCCTCCTGCGCCCACCATCCTTTACTAAAATCAAAAAGTGGGCGCATAGCTCAGCTGGATAGAGTACCTGGCTACGAACCAGGCGGTCGGAGGTTCGAATCCTCCTGCGCCCACCACTTTCTCTTAGAAAGTGACATAAGCCGACAAGCAGTCGGTTTTTTTGTGTCTTTAAGATACAGTCAATGCAAGACTCAAACATGCATCACTACACTGCGGACGCGTAGCTCAGCTGGATAGAGTACCTGGCTACGAACCAGGCGGTCGGAGGTTCGAATCCTCCCGCGTCCGCCACTTTCTAATAGAAAGTGAACAAACCGACGAAAGTCGGTTTTTTTGTGTCTGCAATTCGCAAACCACACACTTTCCACACCACAAATTAAATTCCCAACTCAAAATACAAAAAATGTACCCCCGTAGGCGTGAAACTTGTTTCGCGCACATTAAGGATAGTTTCGCCATAAATGACGACCTCACACGGTAGGGCTCTATACGTAGGTTTTAAAACGTATAGAGCGATTATTAAAACAATAAACTTAGATTAAGTCTCACTGTACGAGGTTCAATAGGGTGAAAGTGGTTATCCTCTATGCCTTCTGCGGGCTCTCCCGCTAAGCGTGAAGCATAGTAATAATCGATATCATGGTCGTTACTATCGAACAGATTGAGTAGCTCTAAGCCTACTTTCCAATGAGTTTGTTGGTAGCTAACAAGACCATTTACGACTGTAAGCGGCTCTGAGTGCTTGTCGCCATCATCACTTAACATGCGTTTACCAATATGACGTAAGCGTAATGAGGTTTGCCATTTTTCAGTTATTTGCCAGTTTATACCGGCGCTTGCAACGATAGGAACCGCTCCTTCAATACGGTCATTGTTACTATCAATATCCAAACGAGAGTGAGTGAATGATGCCTCAGCATCTAGGCTTAGTGTATCGGCTAGCCAATAGTATGCACTAAGCTCTAAGCCGTAACGTTTTGAAGCATCACTGGCTTCTGTATTACCAGCATCGCCAACAAACAATAATTCAGAATCAAGTTCTAACCACCAAAGCGCGGCAGAAAAGTTGAATTGCTTTTCATCAAAGTAGCGCATACCCACTTCTGCACCATTACTTTTAACAAGTAAGTCCACAGTGTCAGCAGCTTCAAGCGTGACGGGGTCTAGGCTAATTGTCGCGCCACGAGCATCATTTGAGTGGAAGGATTGCCCCCAGTTTGCATAACCTGCCAAGTTATCGCTGAATAAGTAGGTTAGGCTCGCTTTAAAACCAAGCAAGTCGTCATCAGCTTCTCCTGAGTTAGCCGTATTGTTGCTATCTACACTGGCATCTAAATAGTCATAACGAACACCGATAGTCGCCTCAAGCTGCTCGCTTAATGTTAATTGAGTTTGCCAATATGCGGCATAACTTGTTTCATCTACACTGTCTTCACGAACAGTAGATAAAAACTTACGGGCCTTCGTATTATAAAGTCCCACATTATCGATATTATCATTACGAAGCTCTATACCAACACTATGATTTACAGGTATAGCGTTTAATTTATCGGAAAATTGATAGCTCAGAGCTCCGCCTGTAATTGTGCGCTTATCTTGTTGGTTGAATTGGTCACCATTAATAGGGTCATTTAGCAAATAAGAGAAGTTAGAAAATAAATTTAGCTCATAATCAATAATATAAGCGTTAGCTGCAAAGTGTTCGTTTTGCCAGTTCGTCGATAAACTATAACGACTCGATTCACCACCTAGCGTGGTGTCTAGCGACCCTAGTTCAGAGATAATACCTTGAGCAATAGCTCTTTGAGGGATTTGATCAGCAGAGTTCCAGCTGTTGTCGTAAGCCATAGCTGTAATTGATAAGTTGCCACTTTTTGATTCGTTCACATAGCGAAGTAGGGCGTTCTTTTTATTTACGTCTTCATCAATGTCTTGCCAAGGGCCATCATAACCTTGCCACTCTGTTGCAGCTATTAATTTTCCGTTGCCAACTTTTATATGGCCTAAGGCTACTGCTCTTAAGTAGTTATCTTCACCAACAGTAAAGTCGAGTTGCTGATGTTCTGGATTATCTGTAAGGTGAAAATAGGCACTGCCGGCTGTAGAAAAGTCACCTTGTCGAGCATCATAACTTCCTTTTTGGTAGCTAACGGTGGCAATGGTTTCAGGAATGATGAAGTTTAAATCTGTATAACCTTGACCATGGCCATGGCTACGCATATTAATGGGCATACCATCTATATTGGTCGCAAAATCAGTCCCATGATCTAAGTTAAAACCACGAATAAAGTATTGATTTGCTTTACCTGAGCCACTATGTTGCGTTACCGCCATACCTGGAATGAGTTCAAGCATTTCAGTACTTCTTAGCATGGGACGGTTTTCAATTTCACCTTGACCAATAACACCGCTAGAGGCACTAATTGATTCACCTATTAATCCTGTGCGATGCCCATACACAGTGATTTTTTCTATATTTGCTAACGCGTTTCCTGAGCAGCTAATGCAGCCCAGCAATAGGTATAACTTGTTCATTTTTATAAATTCCTTTTCAAGGGAGGTTTACACTATAAACGTAGTTGCTAACACTTTGGATGCAAATAAGTTAATAAGTATGAAAATTAAGTTATCTTGCTTCATAATAAATTTGTGGTAAGTTAATAAAATATTCCAAAAAAAATAATAATTGTGAATTTTATTTTGTTTGTGCGAAACAGCTTATTGGCACTGCAAGTAAGGGGCAGCATGTATTTGCTAAATTATTAAATTCACGCATTTACTAAGAATTAAGGAACAGCTATGCGTCGTTCAATTATCGCTTTATCAATTACTTTAGGTGTTGCTTTTAGTGCACCTATGCATGCTGAGGGTTGGCAATCAGATGTTATTGGGGTCACCCAGTCACAGCTTTCGCCAAGCTACTGGTTAGCGAAAGGTGCATCGGCAAAAATGATCATGACGAGGGCGCAAATTGCAGCCTTCAACGAGAAATTAATTAAAGATAATAAATACATTGTTGATCCACTGTCATTTCAAAAATCGCTCACTAAAGACGAGCTAACACGCGCCATTCATTCGGCAAGCTCAATTCCAAAAAGCCCGCGCTTTTTTACCGACGGACGGCAACTCACCGCGAAAGATTTTGCAAAATATCAGGCTAATTTAGACCTTAATAAGGTCGCAGATAGCAATGAAGTACGTTTTGCTGTGGTCGTTAAACGCACTGCGTTACGTACTTTTCCAACTTGGGATCGGGTTTTAAATAGTGGCCTTGATCAAGACTTAGATCGCTTTCAAGAAAGCGGTATGTTCCCGGGCGAAGCGGTTGCTGTATTGCATCAAAGCGCAGATAAAAAATGGTTGTTAGTACGTGCTTACAACTACCTTGCGTGGACGCCTGCAGAAGATCTTGCCTTTGCTGATGTAGATAAAATAAAAGCCTATCGCGAACAAGACAACTTTTTGGTGGTAACTGGTGCAAAAGTAAATACCGCTTATGTGCCAAGCGATGAAAGCCTTTCAGAAGTGCAGCTCGATATGGGGGTACGCTTACCCTTAGTTGATAGTGAAAAAGTACCGTATTTACTCAACGGCCAAAACAGCTATGCCAGCCATGTTGTTCAGTTACCAACCCGTGATGAGCAAGGCCAACTTGTTATTAAACCTGCAATGATTAGCAAAGCTGCTGATGTAAACTTAGGCTACCTAGACTACAACGAACAAAACCTCATTAAGCAAGGCTTTAAATTTTTAGGTGAGCGTTATGGTTGGGGGCATGATTACAATGGCCGCGACTGTACTGGGTTTGTTGGTGAGATTTATAAAAGCTTTGGTCTATTAATGCCACGTAATTCAGGCCAGCAAGGCAGCAGCGAATACGGACAAAATAGTCGTTTTGATAAAAATACCGCGGCGGATGCTAAGTTGCCGACGGTTAAAAACATGGCGATTGGCGATCTAATTTATATTCCGGGTCATGTAATGATGTACTTAGGGGAGCATCACGGCGAGCCTTATGTTATTCATGACGTTAAAGGCTTAGGCTATAACAAAGGCGATGGTAGCTTTTATAGTAGTGCCTTGAATGGGGTGTCGGTCACGCCCTTATTGCCACTTAGATTATCTCAAGAAACCAGCTATTTAGACCGTGTTTATAACATTAAGCGTATTCGCTAGAGGCCAATATGAAAATTAAAGCTGTTCGCTTTGCAAAGCTCAAAGTGCCATTAGTTACCCCATTTAAAACTGCACTGAGAGAAGTGAGTTTTATCGAAGACTTAGTGGTTTTAATCGACACCGAATGTGGCCAAATCGGCTATGGCTCTGCGGCCTCAACACCGGTTATTACTGGCGATACCCATCAAGGGATGATAGCGGTCATTCAGCAGTTTATTGCCCCTAAACTAGTCGGGCAAGAAATCGAAAACATCAATCAGCTTACTCACATTATTCAATCAACGGTGATTGGTAACAACAGTGCAAAAGCGGCCTTAGAGCTGGCGGTTTATGACTTATGGGGTAAGCTCTACCAAGCGCCTTTATATAAGTTACTAGGTGGTGGTAAGTCAGCGCTGAAAACTGATATCACCATTAGTGTCGACAACATAGATAAAATGCTCAGTGACTGTCAGCGCGCGGTTGAGCAAGGCTTTGATGTATTAAAAATAAAAATCGGCAATAACCTTAATCAAGACATTGAACGTGTAAAAGCAATCCATGCAGGCTTTGCCGCTAAGGTGCAGTTACGTTTAGATGTAAACCAAGGCTGGGATGCCAAACAAACTGTGTTTGCACTGCTACAACTAGAGCAAGCAGGCGTGGTATTAGAGTTGGTTGAGCAGCCAGTAAAAAGCAGTGATATTCAAGGTCTCAAATATATTACTGAGCGAGTGAACACCCCGATTATGGCCGATGAAAGCGCCTTTTCACCTAAGCAAGTGATCCAACTTTTAGAACTTGGTGCAGTTGATATTATCAATATTAAATTAATGAAAACGGGCGGTTTAAGCCGAGCAATTGAGATTGCTAATATTACAGCCCAATACCAAGCGGAATGTATGATTGGCTGTATGCTAGAGGGCAGTATTGCCGTTGCTGGTGCTGCACATTTAGCCTCAGCCAAAGCGCAGCAAATCAGTAAAATCGATTTAGATGGCCCTGCCCTTGGTCAGTATGACCCTGTGCAAGGGGGCGTTGAATTTAGCGGCCCACAAATACGCTTATCCGATGCCCCAGGTCTTGGCATTGAATCAATAACTGGGCTTGAACCAATTACAAACGGAGTATGGCCAGCATGAAAAAACTAGTCAGTCTTATTGCAGCTATGAGTTTATCGGCTTGTGCCAGCAAAGAATCACCTAAACCTGTTATTGATAACAGTCATCAGCAGCTCGTGGTGGTGGTCGCTAATGATAGTGATGCTATTGATGCCACACTGTATCGTTTTGAAAAAAGCGCCGGTAGCTGGCAACAACAAGGCGAGCAACATGCGGTGGTGCTTGGCCGTACAGGTCTTGCTTGGGGAGTGGGGCTGCATCCTGCACAACCTGGCCTGCAAAAACAAGAAGGGGATGGTAAAGCACCAGCAGGTGTTTTTGAACTAGGTACTGCCTTTGGCTATTTAGATTCACTGCAAACGAACCTCAGTTATCAAGCAATGACCGCCAATGATTATTGTATTGATGTAAAAGGCTCGCCGTTTTACAACCAATTGGTTGATAAAGCACAAGTAGGCGAAGATGCAGTAAAGGACTCTTCAGAATGGATGCGTCGTGATATTTACAGCCAAGATAACCTTTATAAAAAAGGCATTGTAGTTAAGCATAACCCAAGCAATATTAATGGTGCGGGCAGTTGTATCTTTATGCATTTATGGCGAGCGCCAAGTAAGCCTACAGCAGGTTGTACAGCAATGACAGAAAGCGATATGGATGCTCTACTTGCTTGGTTAGATGAGCGTAAAAAGCCGCTATTAGTCAGCTTGACAAAAGCGCAATATCAACAAAAGCAAAGTCAGTGGCAATTACCTAGCTTAGCTGAATAAAAATAATAAAATAAAACTATTTTAATTTTGTCATAATGGTGGAATAATATATTCCAACAAGGTTTGAGTTAGGATAATAAATGAGTGCAAATTACGCTTTTCTCGATTGGCTCGTATTCGCAAGTTACGGTGCAATTTTATTGCTAAGTGGCTGGTGGTTTAATCGCAAACGCGCTAACTCAAGTCAAGATTTTTTTCTAGGCGGAAATAACATGCCAACGTGGATGGTGGCTATTTCTGTTTTAGCTACGTCGCAATCAGCGGCAACGTTTATCGGTGGGCCAGATCAAGGCTATCAAGGGGACTTCTCTTACATTGCAACCAATATAGGCGCGTTTATTGCTGCATTTGTGGTATCGGCGTTTTTAATTCCAAAGTTCTACCAGCAAAAAGTTTATACGGTCTATGAGTTATTAGAAAAACGCATTGGTCCTAAAGCAAAGCGCCGTAGCGGCTTGATGTACTTATTTGGCCGAGTGTTTGCCAGTGGCGCCCGTTTATACATGGCGGCTATTGCTGTGGCGATGATTCTATATGGCAATATCAATGCTGACAGTGTGGTTATCGCGACTTTAGTGCTGGCACTTGCTGGTTTGCTTTATACCTTTTTGGGTGGTATTCGCAGTGTTATTTACTCAGATGTGCTGCAAAGTATTGTTTATGTTAGTGCGGCTATTGCGGTTATTTGGTGCCTGCTGAGTGTAATTCCGGCTGATTTTTCAACCATTATTGCAACGCTGAATGAGCCAAGCCCAGGTGCAGATTCAAAACTTGCGCTGTTTAAATTTGATTTAGATTTTGGCCCGTCAGGGGTGTTTAACATGGCCTCTGTATTAACAGGTTTTGTGCTTTTAAACATCGCGGCTTTTGGTTTAGACCAAGATATGACGCAGCGTTTATTAACCTGTAAAAGCCCAAAAGAAGGCAGTAAAGCGTTATTACTATCGGTGGTGATGGTGATCCCAGTTATGGCTATTTTTATCTTTATTGGTTTGCTGCTTTATATTGTTTATCAGCAACCTGCATTAATGAATAGCGAGGCAGGGAAAACGGTTGTACAAGAATTTAATGGCGAAAAAATCACAATCTTTATGTACTACGTATTAAACGAAGTACCAGCTGGGGTTAAAGGTTTAGTCAGCGTTGGTATTATTGCTGCCGCTATTTCTACGTTGAACTCTGGGCTTAGTTCGATGTCTTCAGTCATCGTACAAGATATCTATCGCCCGTACTTAGAAAAACAAAACAAACAAGTAAGCGACCATCACTTTGTAAAAGCGGGTCGTGTAGGGATGGCACTGGTGAGCCTTGCCCTGGCGCTCATGGCTATTCTTTGTTATTTCTGGCAGCAATACAGTGATATGCCATTATTAAAATTTGCGCTAAGTGTAATGGTGTTTTCGTACAGTGGCTTACTAGGTGTGTATTTTACGACCTTATTCACCAAACGAGGCAGTGAAGGTTCAGTGTTAGCAGCGCTAATAGCGGGCTTTATGGTGACCTTATTAATGCAGCCGTACATGATTGACTGGTTACTACCTGAGTCAATGCGTTTTTACTTAGGCTTTACTTGGCAGCTATGCATTGGCACTTTGCTTGCGACATTGGTGTGTTGCCTAGGTAAAGCGGCGCGCGAGAAGAGCGCATAAATGGCCTTACGCTATATTTTAGCCATCGATGGTGGCGGCACTAAAGTGTTAGCTGAGCTAAAAGAGCAGGCAAGTGGTGCTACATTTCATGCTCAAGCTGGTTCAGCATCAATCTCGAATGATCTTGATTTAGCGTTAGAAAACATTGTTAAAGTGACCCGTGATGTTTGCCAGCAAAGTGGCGCAGAGCCAAGTGAAATCGTCACCGTTATGGGGGTTGCCGGTGGTTCATCGCAGAGCCTTGCTGAGCAATTTAAAGTGATGCTGAAACTGGTGTATGAAATAGAGTTTGCCAGTTTACAAATCACCAGCGATGCCATTACGTCATTATATGGTGCTAATCTTGGTGAGCCATGTGTGGTTATTGCCCTTGGCACCGGTGCTGTTGGGGCACGATTAAACGCGCAAAAGCAAACTAAGTTGGTGAGCGGCTGGGGTTTTACCGTTGATGATTTTGGCGGTGGTGCACGTATCGGCCTGATGGCTGTGCAGCAATTATTAAATGATATAGATATTTACAATTTACCAAAAAGCCGATTAACGATTCGTTTGAGTGAGCAGCTAGGATGCACTCGTCAAACAATTAGTAGTTGGCTTAAACAAGCAAAACCCGCGGATTATGCAGCATTTTGTCCGTTGGTGTTTAGCTTACAAAACGACTGTGAGGCGGCAAAAACGGTATTAACGGAGCATACCCAATCGGTGGTTGGGTTAATCAATAAAAGCCGAGGCAACTCGCCATTACCGGTGATTTTAATTGGTGGTTTGGCGAAAGTTAGCCAGCCGTTATTGCCACTCGCTTTACAAAACGAATTATCTCCTTGTAAAGGAGATTCATTAACTGGTGCCGCCATTTTAGCGGTAAAGCATTACCATGACATTATTGAAAAAGGACAACCCAATGAGCCCTGAGCACGTCTTTAAGCAACAACGTGAGTTACTCGAAGAGTTAAACGGTATTGTCTCTGAAGGACAAAACCCAGACACTTTGGATATCGATCTGCTCAGCTCCACTGAGATCCTCACTAAAATCAATAATGAAGATCACAAAGTAGCGGGTGCCGTGAAACACGTGATCCCACAAATTAGTGAAGCTGTCGATCATGTAGTTGAAGCATTTCAACAAGGTGGCAGGTTAATCTACATTGGTGCTGGCACCAGTGGCCGCTTAGGTATTTTGGATGCGGTTGAATGTGCGCCTACTTATAGCGTGAGCGATCAGCAAGTGCTCGGCATTATTGCTGGTGGTGACACTGCGGTTAAAAAAGCCGTAGAAGGCGCTGAAGATAGTACAACACTTGCTATTGAAGACTTAAAAAATGCCAATTTAACCAGTAAAGATGTCGTGGTTGGTATTGCTGCCAGTGGCCGTACTCCTTATGTTTGCTCGGCAATTGAATACGCTAAATCACTTGGTTGTGTCACTGTGGGTGTCACTTGTAACCCTGATTCAGCAGTGATGCGTTTACCACAAATCGGCATTTGCCCCGTGGTGGGGGCAGAAGCTGTGACTGGTTCTACACGTATGAAATCGGGCACCGCGCAGAAGCTCGTACTTAACATGCTTAGTACAGCCAGCATGATCCGCACCGGTAAAGTCTATAAAAACCTCATGGTTGATGTGAATGCCAGTAACGAAAAGCTACATGCTCGTGCTATTCGTATTGTTATGCAAGCAACAGATTGCTCTCAGCAGCAAGCCGTGGATGCATTAAAGCAAGCTGAGCAAAGCGCAAAACTGGCTATTTTAATCGTATTAACCGGAAAACCTGCACTTGAAGCAAAACAACTACTTTCAAAAGCGGGTGGCTTTTTACGTAAGGCGGTTGAAGAATAATGCGTCTATTAGCTGCTTTACTCGTTAGTTTTTTTGCGCTTTTAGGTTGCCAAGAAACGCCTGTACAAGCGCCTAAAAATGCACTGCCTCTACAAGTGGGGGCAGCCAATTTTCAAGCCTATGTACCAGCATTAAAAGGAAAACGTGTTGGCTTAGTGGTTAACCAAACATCAGTGGTCAATGGTCAACATTTAGTTGATGCATTACTAGATAAAGGCGTTGTCGTTAGCAAAATATTTGCCCCAGAGCATGGTTTTCGCGGCGATCATGACGCTGGCGCTCACGTTAAAAGCACAGTAGATGCTAAAACAGGTATCGATGTTGTATCTATTTATGGCAGCAACAAGAAGCCAAGCCCTGAGATGCTCGCTGATTTAGACGTTATTATTTTTGATATTCAAGATGTTGGTGTGCGTTTTTATACCTATATAAGCTCAATGCATTACGTGATGGAAGCCGCCGCTGAAAATAATAAAGAGGTTGTGGTACTAGACAGGCCAAACCCGAATATTGCCTATGTTGATGGGCCTATCCTTGAAGCAAAGTTTCGCTCGTTTGTTGGCATGCACGAAATTCCTGTTTTACACGGTATGACAGTGGCTGAACTTGCTCAAATGATCAAAGGTGAAGGCTGGATAAATGACGCTGATAAGCTTGAACTAAGTGTCGTGCCTGTTGTGAATTATGACCGAACTACGGCTTATGAGTTACCAATAAAACCAAGCCCTAACTTACCGAATGCACAGTCAATTGCGCTTTATCCATCACTGTGCTTCTTTGAAGCAACCCCTGTGACTATTGGCCGTGGCACTGACTTTCCGTTTCAAGTTGTCGGTTACTCGCCAGTTAAACTCGGCGAATTTAGTTTTACACCAAGGGCGATTAAAGGTGCTTCAATGCACCCTAAATTCAAAGGAGTCGAAGTATTTGGTCAAGATTTACGTGACTCAACAATACATGGTCTAGATTTAAGTGTATTTATATCGGCCTACCACACGTTGCGAGAGACCAAACAGACTTTTTTTGAACGTCCTGACTTTATGAATAAGCTCGCAGGCACTGATAAATTACGTTTAGCCATTGAAGCAGGCCAAACTGAGCAGCAAATTAGGCAAAGCTGGCAGGAGGATTTAGCTACCTTTAAACGACAGCGACAACCTTATTTACTTTATCAGTAATAATTACTAAACGAGGCAGAGGCCTCGTTTTTAGTTTTAGCCAAACCTGACGATTCAATTAAATCTTAAAATAGATACACAACAGCTATGAAACGCCTTGGCTTTGGTTATATGTCTGGACAGGCATCAGAATACTCCTCGCTTAAAGCTACCTTTAGGGGCTGCTTTTCTGCTTTCTATAATTCTGTCTCTACATTTTAATATGCAGGCTCTATCCGTTAAAAAATAGAGCAGCGAGAGCGTAATCAAGGTAGGTATGTTACTCAGTTTATTGAGTATAAAAAAGGGCCGCATATGCGGCCCCCAACAGGATTTAACTGGTTTTTAGAACTTAAAGTTAACGGATAACTGTAAGCTGCGAGGGTTATAGTAGCTGCGTGATTCACCGTAGTTTTCATCAAATACATATGGGTTTTTGTTATAGCCCGTTTGACGATTAAACACATTGAATAAGTCAGCACGCAATTGTAATTCCATATCACCTGAGAACTTAAAGTCTTGCGTGTAGTTTAAGTCAAGTTGCCAATGACTTGCTGTTCTGCGAGAACCAGCTGGTTCTGCATAGCGGCTAACGTGGCTAGATATTGTGGTTGATGAGTAACCATATCGAGTACCATCCCAGTTCTCCCACGCACTACCAGATTGGAATACGAAATAAGCACCTAAGTTGGCTTCCCAAGGCAATGTGTAATAACCATACACTTTTAATAGATGTGGTTTATCGCCTGAGAGCTTACCGTAGCGGTTATCCCATGAATAACGGCCGCGACCATCACCATAGTACGACGAGCCGATGAAGTTGTTGGCATCGTTGGTTGTGGTGGTGTTGTCTTGGTCAAAGTTGCCATAGTAATGGCTCCATACATAAGAGGCATTGATATAGCTATTTTCACCCATGTACTCAGCTTCGATGCTTGCTTCCCAGTACTTGGTTTCACCGCCATCAACCTCGGCGATTACATACGAAGAACCACCGATTTCATCGCGAATCGCATCTAGGTTATCAATATATAAACCTTTGTCTGCAATATGCTGTGGTACGCCGTCAGCATCAACGCCAGAGTAGTCTGTTAAGCGTGCTGTATTTGGCATATCTTCCCAAAAGTGCATACCTTTACGGTGACGTACGTGAGCACGTAATACTAAGTCTGAGCCAATATACTTGGTTGTACCCAATGTAAACTCGTTAATACGACGAGGTTTCATATCTTCTTGAAATGCTTTACCCGATGAACCACGGCGCGGAGATGCCGAAAGAATATTACCCGATTCATCTAAAAGCAGTTCGATTTCGGCGCGGGTATTACGGTCCCAAGATGCTGCCCGTGAAAGTGAGCTTGCTTCTGGGTTATAGATTGCAAAGTTGGCAAATATTGAGTCTTCACCTGAGTAGGTCCATGTTGCACCTAATCGCGGTTGCAGCATATCTTTCCAATCTGTTTGATACATTTCATATTTGTGGCCAGGAGCGACTTCGTAGCCAGAGATTGTGCCAGATTTCTTTTTCAAGCCTTGGCCATACCAAGTGTCTTGGCTAACAAGTAAACCTAAGTTATAGGTCCAATCCCCATGCTCAATGGTATCGTTAATTTCAAAGTTGAGGCTTCGCGTTTCTGAGTTAATCCCCGAAACTGTTGTGCCGCCATCGGTTGCTAAGCTCATTTGCTGTACATGGGCACGGTAAACCGCATCAGCAGGGTCAAAGCCTTCAGTATCGGCATCAGGATCAACTAAGCCACCAATGTATGCAATACGTCCCCAACCATTTGATAAGCGTGTAAGTTGCTCTTCACCTTCTTCCCACTTCGCACCAAAATGAAGTGTGTGATATGTATCGCCCCAGTCAAATTCATGCTCTAGGTTTATTTCAAAAGAGTCACGATAGAAGTTTTGATTATCATAAGTTGCAAATGCACCTACACCGCCACTGCCTTTCATCACGCCATCTTCTAGATAACCATAGGTGTTGATGAGTGCTGAGGCTCCAGCGTTGTGTATCGCAATTTGCTCTTCGGTGAACCCGTCAGCGGGATCATAGTCTATTAAGCTAGGTACTGAAAAATAACCCATTTCCGTTAGATTATTGACATCAAGTTGGCCGTTTAATGAAGGAACAACACTAAGCGGGTTATCAGGTTGTGAACCCGTTTCTAAATCAAATTTACTGTACTGGAATGATAGGGTGGTTGCAGAGCCTAGAATCCATGAACCATCTAGTGTAAAGATATCTTGATCAGCTTTATCACCTGCAGAGACGCTATCTGTTTCGTAAGCACCAATTGAGCGACCTTTAAGTGTTTTATCCGAGGTTCGTTGTGAAATATTAATTAAAATATCGTCGGTCGGTGCCCAAGTTAATTTACCAAAGTATTCATCACGAACACTTTCATAGTCTTTAACATCACCGTAGGCCGTGCCTTTATTAGAGCGTGTTTCTTCAGGGCGATAATATGAGGTATAAAAATAGAGGGTATCTTCGATAAGTGGGCCGCCTAAACTTGCTGTTAGCCAGCTTTTATCCATCTCATAGCTTTCTTCTCCCACTGGCGTTGCAACAAAGCTTTTTGGCTGTGCTTTGTATTCGATGTTACCGTGGAATTCATCAGTACCAGACTTAGACACGGTATTAACAGAAAAACCACCAGAGCGGTTAAAACCAACCGCTTTCGCGCCACCGCGGTCCATGGTTACATAAGCAACATCGTGGGTTGAAGGTTCAGACGCCAAGTTACCATACATAGGCAGCGATACATTTACCCCATCAAAGCCATACGAATTGTCTACACCAGAGCCACCTGCTGAGGGGCCTAATGTTGTATTTGCTGAAAGCTCTACCCCTGGCACAAGTTTTAATAAATCACGGTAATCTTGGCCTACAGGTACATTATTAATACCTTCTTGACCAAGAGAGTTTGTTAGTGCTGACTTACCTTGGCGGTATAATTTACTACCGGTTACGGTGATAACTTCAACATTTTCGTCTGCGCCACCTAACGTAATATTGAGGCTCGATGTTTGCTCAAGCAAAACATCAACCGTCATGGTTTGTGAAACGCCGTTTTTGTCGGTGAAGGTTAGTTCATAAGTACCAGGTTTTAACTGTGGTAAGTCGTAGCTGCCATCTTCACGTGTAGTAACGGTTCGTGCTTTAGGCATGACATTACTTTTGGCTGTAACTGTGATCCCTGCCAATGATTGTTGTGCCGCTGGTGTTGATACTTTACCTTTGATCCCACCCGTTAGATTAGCTAGGGCTGGTGCGCTTGTTAAAGCTGCGGCCATAACGACACCTGTTAAGGCTGTTTTTTTTGCGCGAAGTGCATGATTGGTCGCTTTTGCTATGTAGCTTAGCGCGAGAGAGGATGCATGTTGTTTCATTGTTTCCCGTCCTTATATTTATATGCTTTGGTGGACTACTTACCCAGTTGAGACATGAACTTTAAAATTATGTTGCCCACATATTAAACAGGTGTTATTAGTGTTGGTCAAGAATATTTTTTCATTTAAATGTTGTTTGTTGGGAATAAAATATATAAGTATTTTTAGGTAAAAAATAGGCAGTTTGTATACTATGCAAAGGCGCTATGCTGTTTGTGCACTCTGTAATACATTCTCACTGCTTTATAGTGTATAAATTTGGGGCTTGGAGTTGTATGGGGGGGGGGAGCGTATTTAAAACAAAAATTATTAAAAAAGCAGCCTAAGCTGCTTTGTTATTCAAATAAGCGTAAAAAACTAAATTAGTTATTCTTAAACTCGCCAACAACTTCGTTAGAATGTTCCAGCAATTTACGGCCTTGGCGACTCGATTGTGTAAGGGCGATAAAAAGAATATCAATTACAAAGTCCTGAGCTGTTCGCGCTAAAATAGATGATAAGCGAACAGATTCTCCTTCAGCGACAGAGTAGAGTTTTACATCTGCTGAGTCGGCGACTAGGCTGCTACCAAATTTTGTTACTGAGATCACTGAGCTTGCGTTTTTCTTGGCCTGTTTAACTACTTCGGCAATTTCGCGGGTCATACCTGACTCACTAATAGCAATAACTAAGTCGCCCTTAGAAAAGGTGGCCACATAGGCAAGTTGCGCATGTCCATCTGGCTCAGCGATTGCTGGCATACCGAGCTTTTGTAATTTATATGAAAAGTCTTTTGCAACCAGTGCTGAACCACCCACGCCACAAATAAGAATGCGTTTTGCTGATTTTAATAGCTCGACAGCTTTTTCAATTGCAGCAGCTTCGTTAAGGTTTTTTGTTTCAGTTAAAACAGCAAGCTTACTGCTCAGTAATTTTTCAGCGATTTGCTCAAGCGAATCATTTAAAGTAATTTTGCCATGGAGTTTGGGTTCGCTACTTTCATCATTAAGGGCATCAATCACCGCAAGCTTAAAAGCTGGAAAACCTTTATAACCTAATTTTTGTGAAAACTTCACCACGCTTGATTGACTCACACCAACCACTTTAGCTAATTCAACCGATGACAAATTACGAATAGCGTTAGCCGAATTTAATGTGAAATCAGCCAGCTTAGCTTCGCTGCTCGATAAAGATTGGCGTAAGGCTTTAATTTTTACAAAAGTAGACATAGGGCTCACTTTGTTTATTTAACTTAGTCTTGCTTATTGCATGCTTCAAATATGAATACGGCACATTGGCTGTTTAACATGACGACTTATTTTTGTTTTAGCTGACTTAAGTTTGGAATATTTTTCTTAATTTAGATGGAATAATATAGTTTTATTCCATAATAGATACAACACTAATTATTGAGTGTACTCAATATTTACCATGAGAAAGATAAAATATGCTTTTTATTCCATTTATGTAAAATAAAATATTTTACATGTTACATGGGTGTTGCTACTGTATTGCTGAGAATCGTCAACGCTTAAATCATCAGGTATGAATCGGTTATGAGTTTTATCTCTTTGAAAACATTACTTAAACAGCTGTGCTATCTGTTTGGTGCGGCATTATTAGTAAGCTGTGCCAGTAATCAATATACCTATACGCAATCTGCTAACTACAGTCATCGGGTAAAGTTTTTAGTGATGCATTACACCGCTATTGATTACGAAAAATCGATGCGTGCATTAGTCGATGAAGGAGGCCTAAGCTCTCATTACTTATTACCTGAGTCGGGCGATTCAAGTTACCCAAAAGACGATTTAGAAGTTATTCAGCTCGTTGATGAAAAAGACAGAGCATGGCACGCAGGGCGTAGTTTTTGGCAAGGCAGAGAAGACTTAAACGATCACTCAATTGGTATTGAAATCGTTAACGTACCTACCTGTCACACACCTGAGCAAAGTAAACCTGCGATGCAAAATGATGCAAGTAAACTATGTATCTACCCTGATTACGACGCCAAGCAAATTGAGTTACTTATCAAATTGAGTAAAGATATTCTTGCTCGAAACCCTGATATTGGTCCAACTCAAGTGGTTGGTCATTCTGATATTGCCCCAAGCCGTAAGAATGACCCTGGCCCGCGCTTTCCTTGGTATCAACTTTATAAAGCGGGTATCGGTGCGTGGTACGACAGCGACACCGTTGATAAATATTGGCAGTTATTTAGTGCATCAAAGCCTTCAACAGAGCTTGTGCAAAAAGCGCTGCGCAGCTACGGCTATGAGGTGATTGCAACAGGGCAGCTAGATTTTCAAACCCTAGATGCTTTGAGTGCCTTTCAAATGCACTTTTTACCTTGGCATGTAAATGGTAATAATGATGCTAGAACTGCATCCGTCCTTTTTGCATTATTAGAAAAGTACTTTCCTAAAAAACTTGAGCGGTTATTTACAGAATATCAGCAGCAACAGCAAGCGGTTGAGCCAGAGCCAAAAACACTGGCTAATGCACAAGTGATAGCACGTATTCCTGCACTTGATCCGAGTAGTCGCGCGCTAGTAAACGACAGGGGCACATTTACAGCTTTTAAAGGTCGTGGTGAAATAATTATTGAAAATCACGATGCGATTAGCGCAGACATTTATATTAATGGTGAAAAAATTAATATTGCCTCGCCACTTACCGCAGAGCAAACCTACCAATACAGCTTGTATAAACGTACTCATGATGGCATCAATACGTTTAAAGTTGAAAATATCCAGCCTGCGGATGCAAGCTTAACCTTACGTTTCCCTTTTCCTAAACTTGTAAAGAGCAGCAGCCAATATAGCTTTAACGCCGTTGATGAATTAATTAATCAAGAGATTAAAGAGGGCTTCCCAGGGGCTGTGCTTGCAATCGTTAAAGATGGCAAACTGATTAAATTAAGCCATTATGGCGCAGCTAAAAAGTACCATGCTGATGGCAGTGAGCTTAAAACTCCACAAGCCATGCAAAACGATACCTTGTTTGATATTGCCTCGAATTCAAAAGTGTTTGCCACCAACTTTGCGCTGATGAAGCTTGCTAGCGAAGGTAAACTCGACGTAGAAAAACCGCTGTTTTATTACCTACCAGAATTTAGGGGCAGCGGTCGTGAACAGCGCTTAGTGAAAGACTTACTTACCCACAGCGCAGGTTACCCCGCTGTGGTTGATTTTCACCGTAAAGACAATAAATTTGGTGAGCGCTTTTTTTCGCAAAATAGCCTGCGTACCAAAAACCTACTATTAACTGGTGTCCCCTTTGTGGCGGGTCGTAACGTAAAGCACTTATATTCTGATATCGATTATATGTTATTAGGTGTGCTGGTTGAACGCATCAGCGGTATGCCCCTAGATGCTTATGTTGAAAGCCAAATTTATCAGCCACTTGGTTTAACGCATACGGTTTATAACCCATTACAAAAAGGCTTTTTAGCCTCGCAAATTGCCGCCACTGAAATAAATGGTAACACTCGCGGTGGGCGTATTGAATTTGAAAATATTCGTACCGATGTACTGCAAGGTGAAGTACATGATGAAAAAGCGTTTTATGCCTTAGGTGGCGTAGCCGGGCATGCGGGGCTTTTTAGTACCGCAGAAGATTTATCTGTATTAATGCAAGTTTTGCTAAACGGCGGTGGCTACGATAATAAACAATTATTTACCCCACAAGTGCTTGCGCAGTTCACTCAGCCGCAAGCGAGTGATGAAACGTATGGCTTAGGGTGGCGAAGAGCAGGACACCAAGCGCGTAAATGGCATTTTGGCCCTTATGCCAGCCCCCGCGCCTTTGGTCATACAGGTTGGACTGGCACAGTAACTGTGATTGATCCCGAATATGACCTAGCAATTGTACTTTTAACCAATGCACGGCATACACCCATTGAAGGCTCACTAGAAAATTACGAATTTGTCGGAAAGCGTTTCGAAACAGGCAAGTATGGCTCTATTATCTCACTGATTTATGAGAGTATATTAAATCACTAGTCGATTTAAGTTGAGTTTAGCGGTAAAGCCATTAAGCTTAGCGGGTTTTAGCATAATAAAAATAAAATATTGATCTTAATTTAAAAGGGTTTTTATGTCTTGGTATTCAATTTTACCACCCTTGATTGCTATCTTAATTGTGTTTTGGCGCAAAGAAGTGATCATGGCGTTATTGGTCGCGGTTG
>Ga0213832_1000094_pt1 | contig 156341 bp, 128 predicted proteins | sample SWATP13_FD_161660 | JGI IMG/M metagenome (GOLD analysis project Ga0213832, IMG submission 161660) | Coastal seawater microbial communities from Marineland, Florida, United States - SWA TP1 #3 | ecosystem: Environmental > Aquatic > Marine > Coastal | place: USA: Florida | collected 2016-08-06 | reverse complement strand
ACGTTCGAAAAGCGCCAGCCAGGTATTTACGTCTCGTCGTTGATATCGCATGCGTGTTCTCCTTTGTAAAAGAACAAGATGCAGTAGCTATGTCAGCTTTTGAATGTGGGGATTACCGGACGCTTACAGTGGAAGCACTGGCAGAAGCGTTTGTGCTGCCGGTGAATGAAGTTTATCGCAGCCCTTTACAAACAGTTTGCACGGCGATTCAGCAAGAGGCCAGCAACGCCTCCCTGCTCCAGAGCAGTATGCTGCAGGCCCTGTTGCAGCAATTGCTTATTCTGATGCACCGTATGCAACCTGCCAGGGCCGAAGAAGGGAGTCTGAGTAAACCGGAACGCAAACTAAGGCAGTTTCAGCAACTTATCCGCCAGCATTTTACAATGCAGCATAAGGTTGCCTGGTATGCCCGGCAAATTGGCGTGAGCCAGGCCCATCTCAATCAAATTTGCCAACAGTATGTTAACGCTAACGCGCTGGCGCTGATCCACAACGTTCTTATCAGCGAGGCAAAACGTTATCTTATTTTCAGTGATACGGCAGTTGCCGACATTGCAGAGCGACTAGGGTTTAACGAACCGGGGTATTTTAATAAGTTCTTTAAGCGGCATACGAAGCTGAGCCCCGCAGCCTATCGTCGCCAGAGTCAGGGATAGAGATTGAGTCGTAACCAGTAACTTATCACTGTGCAGCCCAATAGGTTCTGAACTTCTTAACACGCCACAAATGGCTTTATTCTGTCAGAGCAGCTTGTGCTGGCGTAACAGGCGCTTGAGAGCGGCTGGCTTTAAGGGTTTGGGTAAATACAACAAGCCTGCCTCGCGGGCCTCATCGCGAACTCCGTCATGGCGGTTTGCGGTATTTAATATGCCGGGGACGGCTTGTTGCCAGTGCTCACGAAGTTGCCTTACCACATTGATGCCGGTTTCGCCGTGATCGAGGTGATAATCAACCAGCATGAGGTCTGGTATACTGTTAAGCGCCAGCGCTTCATCGCAGGTTTTCGCCACCATGACCTGAGCACCCCAGTCGGCCAGCAGGGCTTCCATAGCAGTACTAATCTGCTCATCGTTTTCAATGACCAGGATGCGCTGTCCCTCAAGTAATTTAACGGTATCTGAACGTTTGTCTGACACCGCCTCGGCATGACGCTGGATGGTTTCGTAGGAGCGTTCAACGGTAATACTAAATGCCGTGCCCTTACCGGTTTGCGAGGCAACACGGACAGGATGAACCAGCAACTGACTGATACGCTCGACGATAGTTAAACCCAGTCCCAGACCCTGATTGTGCTGCTGATCGAGCTGGTGGAATTCATTAAAAATATCCTGTAACTGGTTTTCAGGGATCCCCGGCCCGGTGTCAATCACCGCGATGTCTATCTTGTCTCCAATGCGATGCCTGACGCCAATTAAAACGGTACCGCTATCGGTATAGCGGACAGCATTGGACAACAGATTCTGAATAATACGTCGCAGTAATTTGGGGTCAGAGTAAACTTTCACGCTGGTGGGCACATAGCGTAAGGTAAGCGATTTTTGCTCGCCAATGATTTTAAATTCATTTACCAGGCCGGCGAGCACATCATCGAGGGCAAAATGGGACTTTTGTACCGTCAGGCGGCCAGACTCAAGACGCGTCATGTCGAGCAATGAAGTTAGCAACGATTCAGCGCTGTTTAATGAATGCAGCAGGCCTTCACTCATGGAGTGTAACTCGGTACCCGAGGTTTTCTGCATCAGCATCGAGGCGAACAACGTAGCGGCATTAAATGGCTGCATTAAATCGTGGCCGGCGGCGGCCAGAAACTTGGTTTTACTTAAGTTTGCCTTGTCGGCTTCCTGCTTGGCCACCTCAAGCTGTTTAGTGCGATGTGCTACCCGGGCTTCCAGTTCGGTTTTAGCCTGCTCAAGTTGGTCCTGAATTTTGATGTAGGCGGTGATATCGCTGTAAGTGGTTACATAGCCACCACCCGGTAACGGGCTGCCGTTCAGTTCAATCACCCGGCCATCGGCCTGCTTACGCACATATTTATATTCGCTGCCAGCTGCCATGTAATGCACCCGCTTGTCGATCTCTTCCTGCATATTGCCCACTTCGCCCAACAGGCCGCGGCAGGCGTTATATTGCAACAGATCTTTAATTGGCATGCCCACCTGGACTACGCCAGCCGGGTAGTTGAACATGTCCAGGTAACTGTCGTTCCAGGCCAGCATGTTCAGGCTTTGGTCGAGCACCACTATGCCTTGTTGAATATGCTGTACCGAAGACATCAGCACTTCATGATTAAACTGAAAGCTTTGCGAGGCTTCTTCTACCCAGTGCACCAGATTTGAAAATCCGCGGCCCTGAGAATCGGCTATCGCAGTTAACAGTAAACGGGCGCTAGGGTGGCCAATTTGCCCGGCCATCAGTTTTTCCACCCGCACTAACAGGCCCTGACTGGCATAGCCTTGATGACTATTGCCGGTATCGTTACCACTGAGTTGCCTGGCCAGAGTAGCGTGTGCACCAGGCTCCAGGACCCGTTCGGTTAACGATAATAAATCACTTACCGGGATGGCCAGCTCAGGCTCTTCTGCAGGACTATCTGGCTGCAGGTGTTCTTTGTCATTGTTAGCTTTTGCCACTGGCAGCAAGGCTGCAACCAACACATAGACCACACAATTAATCACCAGACTCAACACATAGCTGGTGGCCAGATCATGATCGCTGGGAATGGGATCAAAATAATAACTGGACAGCAAGCTGGGGTAGAGCATCCAGGCAACCCAGCCAATAAAGCCAGCCAGCATGCCACTGATAGCGGCGGATTTACTGCGCTTTTTCCAGTACAGGCTAAACATCATGGCGGGCAACATCTGCGACAGCAGCGCCATGGCAATGATGCCGCTTTTCACTAACGGCGCGCTCTGGCTTATATTAACGTGGTACCAGAAGGCTACTGATAACACTACCAATACAGTGAGTCGGCGAATATTAAGTAACTGGCTGGCCTCCATGCTGTGGCGGGCCTGTTTTTTGAGTTTTAGCTTGAACCACAGCGGCGTGATCAGGTTGTTGGCGATCATGATCCCCAGCGCTAGGGTGGCCACAATGATCATACTGGTAGTAGCCGACAGGCCGCCTAGAAAGGCAATTACGGATACTGTGAGGTTTTGTTCGTGCAGCGGGATGGCCAGGACCAGTGAGTCTGACTGAGCGGTAGTAGGGTCGAGGAGCACACTACCGGCCAGCGCAATGGGCAGCAGGAAAAGCGTCATGCCCAACAGGTATAAAGGAAACAGCCAGCGGGCTGTTTTCAACTCTCCTGTGCCATTATTCTCAACAAAGTTCATATGGAACTGGCGGGGCAAAATAAACATGGCGCAAATGCCCAGTAGAATATGACTAATATAAACAACCCAGCTTTTATCGGCATACAGGATGTCGCGCCCCGGCTGGTGTTGCGCGGCCTGGGCCACCAGATCGAATAATCCGTCAAACAAACCGTAGCACACATAAATGCCCACCACAGACAAACCAATAAGCTTAATCATTGACTCAACGGCGATAGTGACTAACAGGCCCGGGTGTTTTTCGGTAAGACTGAGGGTTTGAGTACCAAATAAAATAGCAAACAGCGCCATTAATGCCGCCACATATAATCCCACCGTACCTGAGCCGCTGTCTGCATCGGCGGTGAGCAGGTTAATGCTTTCGGTAATGGCATCGAGCTGTAGGGCGATATAAGGCACTACGCCAACAAAACAAAGCAGGGTAATGAGCGCCGCCAGGCTATGCGAGCGGCCGTAACGCAGACTGATAAAATCAGCCAGCGAGCTAACGCTGTTTTGCTGACAAATACGGGTAATTTTAATTAACACCCCAAAGGCAAACAGCATCACCAGCGCAATACCAACATAGGTAGGAAACACCGGCCAGCCATAATGAGTGGTTTGGGTGGTGGTGCCAAAAAATGCCCAGGAAGTACAGTGAACCCCGAGTCCTAAACTATACAGGACGGGATGCTGCTTATTTTTATCAATTTTTTTGTCACCCCAAAATGCCAACGCGAATAAACCTGCCAGATATAGCAGGACGATAGCGCTCACACTCCAAATGTTTAGCATGATGAATAGCCCTTATTTGCTGCGCAGTTAAATTAGCACAATTCCTGTCCATGTTGATATTTTGTAAACATTTTTTATCAGTATTTGCGCATCAGCATGGGTGCTCAAAACCGCCATCGACCGGCCACAGGGAAAGAAAATTGCGACAAACCATAAAAAAATTGTGGATACCCTTGAAGGGCGTCAAACCACCCCCATAAATAGCCTCAATGTGAAAAACGACCCAATTTAACTTGTGGAGGAAAGCATGAGCGAGCCGCGCGACGTGCAATCAGAACAAAATGACACCGTAGATCCCCAGACCGACGCCCAGGCAGTTGATGCTGAGCAGGTGGAAGTGGTAGAGGGCGAAACTCCCGAAGAAGCCCTGGCCGGCGAAGTTGTCGACGAAACGACAGAAAAAATTGCCAGCCTGGAAAAAGCATTGGCGGCGGCTGAAGCCAAAGTGGCAGAGCAGCAAGACAGCGTGTTGCGAGCTCGTGCAGAAGCCGATAATGCCCGCCGTCGTGCCGACGGTGAAGTAGAAAAAGCCCGCAAATTCGCGCTGGAGCGGTTTGCCGGTGAACTGCTACCGGTGATTGATAACCTCGAACGCGGCCTGCAAATGGCAGATACCGAAAACGAAGCTATCAAGCCGATGGTTGAAGGGGTTGAAATGACCTTAAAATCTTTCGTCAGCACAATTGAAAAATTTGGAATGGCCCCTATTGATCCGCAAGGCGAGGCGTTCAATCCAGAACTGCATCAGGCGATGTCGATGCAGGAAAGCGCTGACCATGAGCCCAACACGGTGATGGCAGTGATGCAAAAAGGCTACGAATTAAACGGACGTTTGCTGCGTCCGGCCATGGTAATGGTTTCGCGTGCACCAAGTAGCGGTGTGGATACGCAGGCTTAACAGATATTTTTTACAGACAGGTATTGAAATTGGTGGTGAATAACCCCACTAATTTTGCAAGATTACAGAATTATACGGAGACACGTAATGGGTAGAATCATTGGTATCGACTTAGGTACAACGAATTCATGTGTCGCAGTTTTAGACGGCGACAAACCGCGAGTAATTGAGAACGCGGAAGGTGACCGCACCACGCCATCAATTATCGCTTACACAAACGACGGTGAGACCCTGGTTGGTCAGTCTGCGAAGCGTCAGGCTGTGACAAACCCGGAAAACACCTTATTCGCTATCAAGCGTTTAATTGGTCGTCGTTTTGAAGACAAAGAAGTACAGCGCGACATCGACATCATGCCTTTCAAAATTGCTAAGGCTGATAACGGTGATGCGTGGGTAGAAGTGAAAGGCGACAAAATGGCGCCGCCACAGGTTTCTGCCGAAGTACTGAAGAAAATGAAAAAGACCGCCGAAGATTATCTGGGCGAGAAAGTAACCGGTGCGGTAATTACTGTTCCAGCTTACTTTAACGATTCTCAGCGTCAGGCAACGAAAGATGCTGGTCGTATCGCGGGCCTGGAAGTTAAACGTATCATCAACGAGCCAACGGCTGCTGCACTTGCTTACGGCATGGACAAAAAGCAAGGCGATAACGTTGTTGCGGTTTACGATTTAGGTGGTGGTACGTTTGATATCTCTATCATCGAAATCGATGAAGTAGACGGCGAGCACACCTTTGAAGTACTGGCCACCAACGGTGACACGCACTTAGGTGGTGAAGACTTCGATAACCGTGTAATCACTTACCTGGTAGACGAGTTCCACAAAGATCAGGGCATTAACCTGCGTAAAGATCCGCTGGCAATGCAACGTTTAAAAGAAGCGGGTGAGAAAGCGAAAATCGAACTGTCTTCTTCACAGCAAACGGAAGTTAACCTGCCGTACATTACAGCAGATGCATCAGGTCCTAAGCACTTAGCGATCAAACTGACCCGTGCAAAGCTTGAGTCACTGGTAGAAGATATGGTGAAAGAGTCACTTGAGCCGGTTAAGAAAGCGCTGGCTGATGCGGACCTGTCTGTAAGCGATGTTAACGACATCATCCTGGTAGGTGGTCAAACCCGTATGCCTCTGGTACAGAAATACGTAACAGAGTTCTTCGGTAAAGAGCCTCGTAAAGACGTTAACCCTGACGAAGCGGTAGCAGTAGGTGCTGCAATTCAAGGTGGTGTACTGTCTGGTGATGTTAAAGACGTACTGCTGCTGGACGTTACCCCGCTTTCACTGGGTATCGAGACCATGGGCGGCGTAATGACAGCGCTGATTGAGAAGAACACCACGATTCCAACTAAGAAATCGCAAACCTTCTCAACCGCAGAAGACAACCAGTCTGCAGTAACTGTTCACGTGCTGCAGGGTGAGCGTAAACAGGCACAGGGCAACAAGTCACTGGGTCAGTTTAACTTAGAAGGTATCCGCCCGGCGGCGCGCGGTGTACCGCAAATCGAAGTAACTTTCGATATCGATGCCGACGGTATCCTGCACGTATCTGCCAAAGATAAGGACACCGGTAAAGAACAGAAGATCACTATCCAGGCGTCTTCTGGTCTGAACGAAGACGAAATCGAAAAAATGGTTGCCGACGCGGAAGCGAATAAAGAAGCTGATAAGAAGTTCGAAGAACTGATCCAGGCTCGCAACCAGGCTGACGGTATGATCCACGCTACCCGTAAGCAAATGGATGAAGTAGGTGACGCACTGAGCGCCGACGATAAAGCGCCTATCGAAGCAGCCCTGAGCGCACTGGAAACAGCAGCAAAAGGCGAAGATAAAGCGGAAATCGAAGCGAAAACTCAGGAGCTTATTCAGGCTTCATCCAAGCTGATGGAAGCAGCTCAGGCACAGCAAGCAGCAGCTGGCGGTGCTGAAAGCGCGGATGCTGGCGCAAGCCAGGGCAAGCCTGACGATGACGTTGTTGACGCTGAGTTTGAAGAAGTCAAAGACGACGATAAAAAGTAAGTAACACGAAATACCGGCGGTCTGCCGCCGGTTAGCGTTACCATCAGGCGCAGCAGCACACAGCTTGTTGCGCCTTTTTATGTAATACCCATTCCACAAACTATGTTGAAAGCCAGCATGGCCAATAGTTATCTGAAGCACATGGTTGCTGAAATGGGTATAGTAACAATTAAGCAATCGGGCAATGCACACTGCGTTGCTGTTAACGGGTAGGAATAGCGAGCGATATGTCGAAACGAGATTACTACGAAGTGCTTGGCGTGGATAAAAGTACCGGCGAGCGCGAGATAAAAAAAGCATACAAAAAACTGGCTATGAAGTACCACCCTGACCGTACTCAGGGGAACAAGGAACTTGAAGAAAAGTTCAAAGAAATTCAGGAAGCCTATGAGGTACTGACCGACAGCCAGAAACGCGCCGCTTACGACCAGTATGGTCACGCTGGCGTTGATCCGAACCGCGGTGGCGCAGGGTTTGGCGGTGGTGCTGACTTCGGTGATATTTTTGGTGATGTATTTGGCGATATCTTTGGTGGTGGGCGTGGTCGTCAGTCACGAGCTCGTCAGGGTGCAGATTTACGCTACAACCTGGAAATGTCTCTGGAAGAAGCCGTACGCGGTAAAGAAGTCGAAATTAGAGTACCTACTTTAGTAGCTTGTGACTCTTGTCATGGCTCCGGTGCGAAAAAGGGCACCAGTCCTAAAACCTGCCCAACCTGTCATGGCCAGGGTCAGGTGCAGATGCGCCAGGGGTTCTTTGCGGTTCAGCAAACCTGTCCAACCTGTTCAGGTCGCGGCAAGATTATCAGTGATCCTTGTAATGAGTGTCATGGTCAGGGCCGTAAGGAACAAACCAAAACCTTGTCGGTTAAAGTACCGGCAGGCGTGGATACGGGCGATCGTATTCGTTTAAGCGGTGAAGGTGAAGCCGGTGAAAGCGGCGCACCAGCAGGTGATTTATATGTACAGGTACACGTGCGCGATCACGATATTTTTACCCGTGACGGTAACAACCTGTACTGCGAGGTACCACTAAGCTTTACTACGGCGGCGCTGGGCGGCGAGCTACAGGTACCAACGCTGGACGGTAAAGTGAAGCTTAAAGTCAGTCCTGAGACGCAAACTGGCAGAATGTTTCGCCTGCGTGGCAAGGGCGTGAAGTCGGTACGCAGTGGCGCGATTGGTGACTTGCTGTGTAAGGTAGTGGTGGAAACCCCGGTGAATTTGTCAGCCAAGCAGAAAGAGTTGCTTAAGGAACTGGACGAATCAATGGGCAAAGGCACAGACGCTGCCAAACACCGCCCGAAAGAGCAAGGCTTCTTTGACGGCGTTAAAAAGTTCTTCGATGATCTGACTAATTAGTCATCCGGCTTTTAAAATTAAACATTTAACGGATCAACTCTTGTTGATCCGTTTTTGTTTGTTCAGTATAAAAAACAGCAATAACAATTACGCTTACCAAGGCGATCCTTAAATAATCGGAGACCGTGAAATGAAATCAGTAAAGGTATTTACAGTGGGACTAATGGCAGCAGGAATGTTAACTGCTGCGAATGCAGCAACCGTTGCAAAGTCAGAAAAACAGGCAGAAGCGGCAGTAGAGTATCGTCAGGCATTGTTTCAATTGGTAAAAAGCAACGCGTCACCGATGTTCGGTATGGCGAAAGGCGCATTGCCTTTTGATACCGAGGTAATGCAAACCAATGCTACACGTCTGGAACAGTTAGCAGACATGATGGCTGATTACCTGCTGGTGGATACGACTGGTTTCGATGTGGATACAGAGGCCAAGGCAGCCCTGTTCAGCAATGAGTCAGACGTAATGGCTAAGATTGCTAAATTCAAAGAAGCAGCCACGGGTATCAAGAAAGCGGCGATGTCCGGTGATGAAGGCAGCTACGGCAAGGCGATTGGCGCACTGGGCGGTGGCTGTAAATCATGCCACGATGATTACAAAGAGTAATACTGTCGTTATACGTTTTAATTGGTAAGCCGGCATCAACCGGCTTTTTTTACGTATTAAACAAGTGAAATCTTGCATGGCTATTCAGCTTGCACAGTAAAATGATCAGGTTAAAAAACACAGGTGCTAATGGGGCCCTGATCCAAAGCATCAATTTAGATAAATCTCTCCTTTTGTTCGGTATTCATGATTGGTAGTATTCTGTAATGCTTTGAAATGTAAAGAAGTCGGCCGGACTTTTAACTTCGTTTCTATATTAGTTGTAATTCGGGAATAGTTTTCTAAGCTTACTTAACGAGCTGGTTAAATAAAGGCTCAATAGTATTTTTAATTATTAGCAGGACGCATCAGACTCCTCATGATGGAAAAGGTAGCCGAACTCGAATTTTTCACCATTGCTGAGCAGGCGATATCTAAGTCTGAGTGCTCAGGCGTTGCCGTGTTTGCGCTTAATGAGCAGGGCGCCCCCGCTAATCTGCTATTCTTGCTGAATAACGATGAAACCGTTGAGGTGACAGATTTTGAGCTGACGTTTAAGCGGTTTGACTGTCGCAATCAGGGGCCACAAAAGGTTGAGAAGTTCTGCGTAAACGGCAGTAATCTTCTTGCCAATGCTGTGGGGGTGGCGAAGGTGTTACTCCTCGAAGATACCAGTGCGGTTGGAGGGTTGGTATTTTTACTCGATAAACAAGGCGGTTCGGCCACCCAGGCTGAGCTGGCCATGGAACTGGCCGTTGAACGGCTGAAATTAGCCCTGGAACGGGCGCATACCTATAAATGCCCGGTTATCAGCACCAATACGCAGCTTAATCAAAAGCTCGAACTTCTCAATGAAATTGGCTCAATATCCAAAACCGGCGGCTGGGAAATCGATTTAGCCAGTGGCGTTATTACCTGGACCGATGAAATGTTTCAGATATATGGCTTACCTGTCGGCTCGCCGGTTTCGATTTCTTCGGCGATGGCTTATTTCCCCGCGGAAACCAAAAAAGCCATTATGACATCTTTTGAGAAGGTGGTAAGTACCGGTAAGGAATATTGCCATGAGGGCTTTCTGCGCCGGGCTGACGGTAAGGTATTGCGCATTAAAGCCACTGGTAAGCCGCGCTACACCGGGAAAAAGGTTACACAGGTATTTGGCGCGCTGGAGGACATTACCGAACAGTACCGGCTACTCGAAACCGAATACAATTATGCGGCGTATCTGACCGCTATTCTCGATAATTTAAACGACGTGGTAGTCACTATTGACACCAGCGGCACCATCATTACTGCTAATAAAACAATGTCGACAATCTTTGGTCATGAGCCTGAAGAAGTCATGGGGCAGAATGTCAACATTCTGATGCCTGAGCCTTATGCTAAATACCACAGTGAGTTTCTTAAACATTATCTGGAAACCGGCCGGGCCAAAATCATTGGTGTAGGGCGGGAGTTGCCGGGATTGCATAAATCTGGCCGGGTATTCCCTATAGAGCTTTCCTTATCAGAAGTGATACAGGATGGTCAGCGCCAGTTTATTGGTATTGTGAAAGATATAACCGAACGCAAGAAAGCCATGGAAGAGATCTACCAGACGGCATACTTTGACGATCTCACCGAACTGCCGAATATGCGTTCCTTTGAAATGGACCTGGCGCGGGTGCTTAATCAGGCATCCTCCCAGTTCAACGCCCTGGATATTTATTGTTGCCTGATCGACATGGACAATTTCACGCAGTACAACCTGAGCTTTGGAAAGCATGTGGGCGACAGAATACTGGCAACTATTGCACAGCGCATAAGCGCGGCGATTGAAGGGGATTTAAAGGCGTATCGCGGTATTGGTGATAACTTCCTGATCCTTTCCACTACGCCGGTTGATGGTGGAAATCGAGAGAACGAAAATACTATCAATACCCTGGAGTGGGCGATCCACAAAGCAATTGTTACGCCCATTGAAGTGGATGATTTAGAGCATTCAGTCACCGCAGCAATTTCCTCTTGCCGGTTAGAAGCGTCAAAAGCCAGTTACGAAAAGGTCAATGGTGTACTGTCCTTCGGTAAAAAGCGTGCAAAGAAACAAGGTCCGGGCAGCGTATTAACTCTTGATAACGCTGCCTTCGAAGACTACAACCGCTACAACACTATCACTCATTCTTTTCAGCGGGCGCTGCAAAACAATGAGTTTTACCTGATGCTACAGCCACAGTTTAATGCGTCTAACGAGGTCATTGGATCGGAGGCGCTAATCCGTTGGGAGCACCCACAACTGGGAATGATCAGTCCGGTAGAGTTTATTCCGGTAGCGGAAGAAAGTGACGCGATTATCGACATAGGTAACTGGGTGTTAAACGAAGCCTGCCGCCTGCTCCATCAATGCGAGCAGCAGGGTAAGCATACCCGCATTGCTGTAAATATCAGTGGCCGCCATATCGTGCGTGCAGACTTCGCAGAAACCATCACGCAGCTTATTGCAAAATGGGGGCTAACGCCCGATACACTGATGCTGGAGATTACCGAAACTACGCTGGTATCGAGCATCGATTTAGTACGCGAGCGCATGGATAAACTGGGAGACCTCGGTTTCTCATTCTCTATAGATGACTTTGGTACCGGGTACTCTAGCCTGAGTTATCTTAAAGAATTGCCCATTTCAGAACTTAAGATAGACCGCTATTTTGTTGACGAAATTAACTTCAATGCTCACGAGGTGCCAATTGTTAATTCTATTATTGATTTAGCTCATGCACTGGGGGTTAGTAGTGTGGCCGAAGGTATCGAGAATGCGTTCCAGAGAGAGTATTTGCGCCAACGCGGATGTGAGTATTTTCAGGGCTATTTTTATTCTCGCCCGCTGCCTGAGAAAGCCTGGTTCGACTTTGTTATGAACAGCCCGTTACGTACAATTGATTTAGATTAAAAAAATGCAATTACCTTAAAATTGTCGACATATAAGCCAATGGTCGTATGCGCAAACGACCCATTTTCTATTACTGTAATAGCATATAGAAGTTTTCAGTGAAGATTTCAAACCGCATAATAATAGTGTAGGAAGTGAATTTGTATGTCATACCAAGCCGAATATCAGCGTTCAATTGAGCAACCCGCCGAATTTTGGGCTGAGCAAGCCAAAGCTTTGCCCTGGTTTAAAGCACCACAGGACATTCTTACCCAGGACAACGAGGGTATTTACCACTGGTTTGACGATGGTGAAATGAATACTGCCTACATGGCTGTTGATTATCACGTTGAAAACGGCCGCGGCGATCAGCCAGCCATAATCTACGATTCACCGGTTTCTAACAGTAAGTCTGTACTTACCTACGCGCAACTTAAGGAACAGGTTTCGCTGTTTGCCGGGGTGCTAAAAGCCCAGGGCGTAGAGAAGGGCGATCGTGTTGTAGTGTACATGCCAATGATCACCGAGGCCGTGGTTGCCATGCTGGCGATTGCTCGCCTTGGTGCTATCCATTCAGTGGTATTTGGCGGTTTTGCGCCGCATGAATTAGCGGTACGTATCGAAGATGCAGAACCAAAGTTGATTGTGACGGCGTCATGCGGTATCGAAGTGGCCAGGGTGATAGAGTATAAACCGCTTGTCGACAAAGCCATTGAGCTATCGGCCCATAAACCAGAGTGTTGTGTGGTACTGCAGCGGCCACAAGCCAAAGCGGTTATGCGTAAAGGTATGGATATCGACTGGGCAGAGGCAATGGCTAACGCCACAGCAGCAGATTGTGTAGCGGTTAAAGGCACGGATCCGCTGTATATTCTGTATACCTCCGGTACCACCGGCAAACCAAAAGGCGTTGTGCGTGAAAACGGCGGCCATGCCGTGGCATTAAAATATTCCATGACGGCGGTTTACGATATGCAACCCGGCGAAGTGTTCTGGGCCGCATCCGATGTGGGTTGGGTAGTGGGTCACTCCTATATTGTGTACGGCCCGCTACTGCATGGTTGCACTACGGTTGTTTACGAAGGCAAGCCTGTTCGCACGCCCGATGCCGGCGCATTCTGGCGAATGGTAGATGAATACAAAATTAAAGCGCTGTTTGCAGCGCCTACTGCGTTTCGGGCTATTCGTAAGGAAGACCCGGAAGCGGCACAAATTAATAAATATGACCTTTCTTCCCTGAAAACTATCTTTATGGCCGGTGAGCGCCTCGATCCGCCTACTTACCTGTGGACGGTAGATAAAACCGGCAAGCCTGTAGTTGATCACTGGTGGCAAACCGAAACAGGCTGGGCTATCTGCGCCAACCTGATGGGGATTGAAGCCAAACCGGCCAAGCCCGGCTCATCAACCTTGCCAACGCCAGGATTTAACGTGCAGGTGCTTGATGCCCGGGGTAATGAGTTGCCTGCCGGTGAACAGGGCGCTATCGCGATTAAATTACCTTTACCACCAAGCTGTCTGGCAACCATTTGGGGCGATTTTGGACGCTTTAAGTCAGGTTACCTCAGCGACTTCCCCGGTTATTACTGTTCTGGTGATGGCGGTTACAAGGATGATGATGGCTACGTATTTATTATGGGCCGAACCGATGACGTAATAAACGTGGCAGGGCACCGTTTATCGACCGGTGAAATGGAAGAAATCCTGGCGGCTCACGATGCCGTTGCCGAGTGCACTGTTATTGGCGTTCATGATGCCTTAAAAGGGCAGGAGCCGGTTGGTCTGGTATTGCTCAAAGATGGTTACGACATCGACGAGGATGACCTGCAAAAAGAGCTGGTTGCCATGGTGCGAAAAGAAATTGGCCCGATTGCCTGCTTTAAGCGAGCGGTAGTGGTGCCAAGGTTGCCTAAAACCCGGTCTGGCAAAATACTCCGTAAGCTTTTACGCCAGATTGCCTCGAACCAGGAGGTGGCAGTGCCATCCACCATCGACGATCCGGCCAGTGTGCCCGAAATCGAAGCGATCATGAAAGAGCAGGGGCTGGTTAAGGAAGGCACCGATTAATCACACAGTTTCAGCATCAAAGTGGCTCTTGTACGTTCTTCGGGAGCAACTTTTTAGCCGGCGAAAGCCGGCTTTTTTCTTTGACTTCCCCGCAGCCCGCTTGCAAAATGCGGTCAGATTCATATCCGATAATGAGTAGTCCGTGATTGCATCTTTCACCACGCCGGTCAGTGATTTGCTGGCGAGTTATTTTAATGAAATGAGCCTGATGTTAATGGCAACCCTGCTGGTTGTTTATGGTGACATTATCAATAAGCAGGTTAAACGCAGCCTGAGCGGCCTGCACTTTATTCTTCGCAGCGGATTGTTTGTGTTGCTGTGTGCGTTTGGTTACGGTGCGCTTACCTTATATGGTGCGCCACTGCTTCATCATATTTTCAAATTTGTGGCCTACGAATACCGTGGTGTGGCATTTATTGTCGCTTTTGTTGCGCTTGGTGTGGCCGCTGAACGCAGAATGTATATCTGAGGTAAACAGTTAAATTCCCGCCAGGGAATATAATGCTTCGCCAATCTCTAAACGGCCTGCTGTTAAGCTCTTCGGCTTAATTGTAGTGCTAGTCACAAATATTCTGTCCTTTGGTTTAGTTCATCAATCCATGGAAGTGGAGCATACTTATATTGCATGAATAATTGTGCGTAATTTACAGAGGAGACTGACATGACTAATGAAAGTAATGGAATTCAAGAGCTTTGTGATGGTGAGTGTAAATCAATTGTTGGTGGTTACTGGCTTGATGAACCAAAATCGGAATTTGGCAAAACGTTAAATGACATTGGTAATCTTGGCGTGGATTTTGGAAGCTGGCTTTATGATGTAACTCATTAGTAATTTATCGATTCATAATAGAAGGCTAGTGGGGGAGATCTCATGATAAACCTTATGAGAAATCATCTGTGGATTCGGTTGTTCGGTATCTATCTGTGCGTGATAGTTTGTATGTTTATTATCCATGAAGCACTTTTTGTACAGGTTGAGTATCTCCTTTCGCCTTTTTCTGAGTATGGAGCCAGCATTGTTTTCAGAGCCTGTAATCTCCTGGTTTTACTACTATTTATTCAACAGTTTCATCGACATTGCAACGGCATTTCATTAACAGAAACGACATTTATGAAGGGCTGTGATCATCGCGAAGTGTTACGGTATGGTTTGCTAGGAATGATAGCTCTATTGCTTGTCGCTGGCCTGATGATGTATTTGGGTGTGTCAGAGCACAAATTTAACGGGTTCTCTGTTCAGAACATTGTGCAATTGCTCATACTTCTTTTTATTTCGGCCACCTTTGAACAAACCCTGATTAATGGCCTGTTTTTTACTACCTTGTCGAAAACGATGCGGCTGGGTTTCGCTTTGTTTTTGACCGGCGTATTGTTTTGTTATTTGCATTTAGACAACCAGAACTACTCTGTTCTTGCTGCCATAAATACCTTTCTTGCCGGATGTCTTTTCGGCGCGATTTATGCCAGAACACAAAGTATCTGGCCCGCTATTGCTTTTCATTTCTGTTGGAATACAACACAAAGCTTACTGTTGGGATTTAACGTAAGTGGTAACACTTTTGACAGTATTATGAAGACACATCTATCCGGACATTCTTTAGTAAACGGCGGGCATTATGGCCCTGAAGGTTCAATTTTAACGACTGTAGTTAACCTTGGCCTCATTTTAGTGCTGACCAATGCTCTGCTGTTTAACCAAACAAAAAAGGCAACCGTATCAGAGCACTTAGCTGCTCAATAGTCGCTATCCCACTGGAGACTTCAATTCTGCTGTTTTTATGCTCAATAGTAAGGCATAGTGTTAAGGTTTATGAGTTATGAGGTGCGTTAAAGCCTTATACAAAGCTCACACGTTTGCGATACAAAAAACAACAGGGAAAGTTGTATGAGTATACCAGTCAAAATTTATGTGGTCCCCGCCACTTTAGCCCTAATAAGTGTAATCGGCTGCTCGAACGGTACAAAAATAGAGCGAGGATATCCCTTAACTTCCATTGATAATTACCGGGTTAATATGCCCGACGCTGAAATTATGCCCTCTTTGGCAGAATTAAAGGGTCTGTCAAAATCATTCGCAATATTCCCGCTTAAAGTAGATAGTCGATTAAAAGTTGGAAGCGGAGTGGCGCGTCAATTTTCTACGGAGCTACAAAACGCCTTACATCTGGCTGGATTTGAAACGGTTGAATCGGGTACTGGGACTATAATGGCTAATGATAGTAAAATTGGCAAAAACGCGGGAGAGCTCACCGGGGCAGGTAATGACTCTGCCGATGCAGCCATAATGCCTACATTACAAGATTTTAGGCTTGTCAGGACATTTTCACCGGCATCAGAGTCGTCAGATGATGATGGGCAGAGGCTAAGTTTTCCCGCGAGCTGCCGTTATGAAGTAACGGTAGCCGGCAAAGTGACCATATTTGATTTTTCTGAAACAACGAAAACTGAATCCGTGACACAACAAGGTGAAGCAACAACTTCAATGGTGAGCAATGATGAGGCTTGCCCGCTTAACGAAGAAGATGCAGTTAACCTGACGTCACGAGCCATAAAAAATACCGTGCAGTTCATCATGCCAACAATACAGCAAAAGTTTAGTCAGCCTGGCTATGTTATGGAGTATCGTAAAAGAGGTGACCTGCATCTGGTAAAAATTACTCTGGGTAAGGAGCAAGACTTGAATGTAGGGCAGAAAATCTATTTTGCAACCCGATTACCAATGGCTAATTACTCTGGAGGTGAGCCCTATATCAAAACGTATCGATATGATTTTCAAGGCGTTGTCTCTGATATGATTAATGACAATTCCGCCTGGGTCGAAGTGGATAGAGAAGCGGAAGGACAACTTAAAAGAGGCGACCTGGCAAAGATACATGATGGTGTAGACTGTAATTACCCTTCTTTTCTTGTTCACAAGGGAATAGATGCGGTACTGCGCAACTTAAACTGAACTCTGGTGGGATGAGCAACATGCCCGCTTATTAAGCGGGCTGCTTACCTCGTTTAATAATACATATCCGCATCCACCGCCGGGGCGGGTGGGGCAATTTCAATGGCGTAGTACATTGCTGCAATGACTATGGCGACCAGTATAAGTGCCAGTAATAACCGGGAAGAAGAAATTCCTGGTTCATTGGTGGGCTTTTTACCATGCAGCATCGCGGGCACCAGCATCTGCTTTTTAAATCGGGCGTAAAACACTACTGCGATAATATGCAATGCAATGGCCGCCAGCAGAACATTAAAGGCCGTATGGTGAATAGTGTTCATGGTGTCGCGGGTGGCGTCGGACACGGCATCGTAATAAGGGCCGTTATTAATAATATCGTCGCCGATAAATAAGCCACTGATGCCCTGTAGCGCCACTAACAACAGCAGGATAATCACCATCCAGCCGCCCATAGGGTTGTGTCCGGCATGTTCTGGCGAATTTGGGTTAGTCATGGTTTTCGCATAGGAAAGCACTTTGCCGGGTCCGGCTAAAAACTGGCTGAAACGGGCGTAAGTGGTGCCTGTAAATCCCCAGAGTAGGCGAAACAAAATCAGGCCCAGCGTGAAGTAGCCAATTTTAAAATGCCAGTCAATGGCGTCGAATACCTCGGCGGTGAGGTATTGCGCCAAAATGCAGGCTACCAGCAGCCAGTGGAAGAGGCGGGTCGGAATATCCCAGATAAGACGTTTTTCCATTTCTATAAGTCCTGTAACAAACCTGTTGGTGTTAAGCGTAATTAGTTTATTTGCGGCGCAAAGGGCCTTCATTGAACCCGGACAGGCGGCAAAGTTCAACCATTTGTGGGTTTTCATCTGCACGGCTATCAGGCACAATTCGCCCATCAACAGTCACATTGCCCGGAAAACTGTCCCTACAGTCAATCAAGGGCACCTTAAATAAGCAAGCAGGTTTTCGATGAAAGTAGGTCTTTTTGGCGCCAATGGTCGGATGGGACGGGTATTGATTGAAGCGCTCAATGAACATGATAACGCCTCATTAAGTGTTGCATCGGTTCGTGATGACTCTCCGTGGGTCGGTATGGATGTGGGTGAACTGGCGGGCATAGGCAAGCTGGAAACTGCGTGTAGCGCTTTGTCTACCATTAATCCGGCAGACGTTGACGTGATGATCGACTTTACTCTGCCTGCCGCATTCGATAGTAACCTTAAGTGGTGTGTGACTAACAGCAAACCTGTGGTCATTGGTACTACCGGTTTGTCAGCCGCGCAGCTGGATTTGCTGGCTGATGCAGCAACCAGAATTCCGGTGGTATTTGCCGCAAATTACAGTGTTGGGGTGAATTTAATGTTATCCCTGGTAAAACAGGCTGCCCGTGCACTGGGTGCCACTGCGGATATCGAAATTTTAGAGGCGCACCATCGCTTTAAACAGGATGCACCGTCGGGCACCGCCATGGCGATTGGTGAAGCTATTGCCGACGAACTGGGCCGCGACCTTTCAACCTGTGCTGTGTATGGCCGCGAGGGCAAAACACCGCCGCGAGACCACAATACTATTGGCTTTGCCACCGTTCGCGCCGGTGATGTTGTAGGTGAACATACTGCTTTATTCGCCGATATCGGTGAGCGCCTGGAGATTACCCATAAGGCTTCCAGTCGCTTAACTTTCGCCCGCGGTGCAGTGCAGGCTGCAATGTGGCTGACACAGCAGGATGCTGGCCAGTACGGCATGAATGACGTATTGTCTTTAAATCAATAATAAATAGAAAACGGCAGAAAATGGCCCAATGAATTGCTTTTTTGGCATGTTTGCGTGAATTTATAGCTTAACGGGTTATTTTAATAATTTTTCCAGATCGGAATAGACCTTTAAAGTCTCTTAAGCTATAATCCACGGAATTTGCCAAAAATTAGTGTTGAAACCGCTGCCGCATGAGCTTCGGCGGCAGTTTGAGCACATATTCATTAGCTGCAAATTCTAGTAAACGGGATGTAAATTCAATATTACCTCCCGTTTTTTGTGAGTGTTATTTAAAACTCTCGGTTATCCTTAATTTGGAGGTTGACTTGGCTAATTCCGCCCTTCTGGTCTTAGAAGATGGTTCTGTGTTTAAGGGTACTGCTATTGGTGCTCAAGGTATGTCAGTTGGTGAAGTAGTATTTAATACATCGATGACCGGCTACCAGGAAATTCTGACTGACCCTTCTTACGCTGAACAAATTGTTACTCTTACTTATCCCCATATCGGCAATACCGGTACCAACCCGGAAGATGTTGAATCTGACAAAATCTGGTCAAAAGGTCTGGTTATAAGAGATCTTCCTCTCGTTGCCAGCAACTATCGAAACGAACAAACCTTGTCTGATTATCTCAAAGCCAACAATGTAGTGGGCATTGCAGATATCGACACCCGTCGTTTAACGCGCATTCTGCGCGACAAAGGCGCACAAAACGGTTGCATCATTTGCACCGACGCGCTGGATGAAGCGGCGGCGCTGGAAAACGCCAAAGCGTTCCCCGGCCTCAAAGGCATGGACTTAGCAAAAGTGGTTTCGACCACACAAATCACCGAATGGACCAGCGGTGTATGGGAGCTTGAAGGCGGCTATAAAGACGGTGCGGACTATAAATACCATGTAGTAGCCTACGACTATGGTGCCAAACATAACATACTGCGTATGTTGGTAGACCGCGGCTGTAAGTTGACACTGGTGCCTGCACAAACCTCGGCCGAAGACGTCCTGGCGATGAATCCGGACGGTGTGTTCCTGTCAAACGGCCCGGGCGACCCTGAGCCATGTGACTACGCCATTGAAGCGATCAAAACCATTGTCGATACCGGGTTGCCGGTATTCGGTATTTGTTTAGGACACCAGTTACTGGCTCTGGCCAGCGGTGCTAAAACGGTTAAAATGAAGTTTGGACACCATGGTGCCAACCACCCGGTGAAAGACCTGGAACGTGACGTGGTGATGATCACCAGTCAAAACCACGGTTTTGCGGTTGATGAAGCAAATCTGCCAGACAACCTTAAAGTGACGCACGTGTCGTTGTTTGATAAATCCCTGCAGGGTATTCATCGTACCGACAAGCCGGCGTTCAGCTTCCAGGGACACCCTGAAGCGAGTCCGGGTCCGCACGATGCGGCTGCATTATTTGATCACTTTATCGACTTAATCGAACAGTCAAAGCAGTAGGAACTTGCCCCAATGCCAAAACGTACCGACCTAAAAAGTATCCTAATCCTCGGCGCCGGGCCTATCGTTATCGGTCAGGCCTGTGAATTTGACTATTCAGGTGCCCAGGCGTGTAAAGCTCTTCGTGAAGAAGGCTACCGCGTAATTCTGGTTAACTCTAACCCTGCCACCATCATGACCGATCCGGAAATGGCCGATGCCACGTACATCGAGCCGATTCACTGGGAAGTGGTGCGCAAGATCATCGAGAAAGAGCGTCCTGACGCGATCCTGCCTACCATGGGTGGCCAGACTGCCCTTAACTGTGCGCTGGATTTGAACCGCGAAGGTGTACTGGACGAATTTAATGTAGAACTGATTGGCGCCACAGCTGACGCTATCGATAAAGCGGAAGACCGCGAACGATTCGATAAAGCCATGAAGTCTATTGGTCTGGAGTGTCCGCGTGCAGAAATCGCCCACACAATGGAACAGGCTCACGATGTGTTAAGCCGAATTGGCTTCCCGTGTATCATCCGTCCGTCATTCACCATGGGTGGCACCGGTGGTGGTATCGCATATAACATCGATGAGTTTAATGAAATCTGTACCCGTGGTCTGGATTTATCCCCCACCAACGAGCTGTTGATCGATGAATCACTGATTGGCTGGAAAGAGTACGAGATGGAAGTGGTCCGCGATAAAGCCGACAACTGTATCATCGTTTGTACCATTGAAAACTTCGACCCCATGGGTGTGCACACTGGTGACTCGATTACCGTAGCGCCTGCACAAACCCTGACCGACAAAGAATTCCAGATTATGCGTAATGCAGCCATGGCTGTACTGCGTGAAATCGGCGTGGAAACCGGCGGCTCAAACGTCCAGTTTGGTGTTGACCCGAAAACCGGCCGTCTGGTAATCATTGAGATGAATCCACGGGTATCCCGTTCATCTGCGCTGGCTTCTAAAGCAACCGGTTTCCCGATTGCCAAAGTGGCAGCCAAACTGGCGGTAGGTTATACGCTGGACGAACTGGCTAACGATATTACCGGCGGTTTAACGCCTGCGTCGTTTGAGCCGGCCATCGACTACGTAGTCACAAAAATCCCACGCTTTAACTTTGAGAAGTTTGCCGGTTCTAATGACCGTCTGACTACTCAGATGAAGTCGGTGGGTGAGGTAATGGCGATTGGCCGTAACCAGCAGGAATCACTGCAAAAAGCCCTGCGTGGTCTGGAAGTGGGCGCAGCCGGTCTTGACCCGATTCTCGACCTCGACGATCCGGAAGCACAAAACAAGCTGGTTTATGAACTGCGTCAACCGGGTGCAGAGCGTATCTGGTACATTGGTGATGCCTTCCGTTCAGGCATGAGCGTGGAAGAAGTCTTTAAACTGACTAACATTGATCGCTGGTTCCTGGTGCAATTAGAAGAGCTGGTGCTGCTTGAACAAAAAGTGGCTGAGCTGGGTGTGGCCAACATCGATGAAAATCTGATGACCACCCTTAAGCGCAAAGGTTTCTCTGATGCCCGTTTGGCAGACCTTACGGCAGTAGCCGAAAGCGATGTCCGCGACCTGCGTTTAGGCATGGGTATTAAGCCGGTGTATAAGCGAGTCGATACCTGTGCGGCTGAGTTTGCTACCAGCACAGCTTACATGTACTCAACCTATGATGAAGAGTGTGAAGCAGCGCCTTCAGACAAAGACAAAATCATGGTTTTAGGGGGGGGGCCTAACCGTATCGGTCAGGGTATCGAGTTCGATTACTGTTGTGTGCATGCGGCGCTTTCGATGCGTGAAGACGGTTATGAAACCATCATGGTTAACTGTAACCCGGAAACCGTTTCTACCGACTACGACACCTCAGATCGTTTGTACTTCGAACCGGTAACGCTGGAAGATGTACTGGAAATTGTTGCCGTTGAACAGCCCAAGGGCGTTATCGTGCAGTACGGCGGTCAGACGCCGCTTAAACTGGCCCGCGCTCTGGAAGCTAACGGTGTACCCATTATCGGTACTTCACCAGAAGCCATCGACCGCGCTGAAGACCGTGAGCGTTTTCAGCAAATGGTTAACAAACTGGCCCTGAAACAGCCCGCTAACGCAACCGTTAGTAACATGGAACAGGCGCTTGAGAAAGCCAAGGAAATCGGCTTCCCGCTGGTAGTTCGCCCTTCTTACGTATTAGGTGGTCGTGCGATGGAAATCGTGTACGACTTAAAAGACCTGAAACGTTACCTGAACGAAGCGGTGAAAGTGTCTAACGACTCACCGGTACTGCTGGACCGCTTCCTTGACGACGCTATCGAAGTCGATATCGATGCAGTATGTGACGGTACCGATGTAGTGATTGGCGGTATCATGGAGCACATCGAACAAGCCGGTGTTCACTCTGGTGACTCAGCCTGTTCACTGCCTCCGCACTCACTGTCAAAAGATATTCAGGACGTGATGCGCGAGCAGGTTAAGGCAATGGCTCTTGAGCTTGGCGTGGTTGGCCTGATGAATACGCAGTTTGCGATTAAAGACGGCGAAGTCTACCTGATTGAGGTAAACCCCCGAGCCGCTCGTACTATTCCGTTTGTATCGAAAGCCACAGGTGTTCCTCTGGCCAAGATCGCAGCGCGGGTAATGGCGGGCAAATCACTCAAAGAGCAGGGCTTTACTGAGGAAGTTATCCCACCGTTCTACTCTGTGAAAGAAGTGGTACTGCCATTTGCTAAGTTCCAGGGCGTGGATCCGCTGTTAGGCCCGGAAATGCGTTCAACCGGTGAGGTGATGGGCGTAGGTGATACCTTTGAAGAAGCCTATGCTAAGGCTAACCTTGGTGCTGGTGCACCGCTGCCTGCTTCGGGTAAAGCGTTGTTATCAGTACGTCAAACCGATAAGCCTAAACTGGCAGAGCTTTCTAAAGCACTGATCGCCAAAGGCTTTACCATTGAGTGTACCAGCGGTACTGCAGAGTCTTTGCGAGCGCAGGGCATTGAAGTGTCGGTGGTGAATAAGCTTTCGGAAGGACGTCCGAATATTGTGGACGCAATTAAGAATGGTGAATATTCTTACATTGTAAACACAACGGAAGGTCGTCAGGCGATTACCGACTCAGTGTACATTCGTCGAGAAGCGCTGGTGAATAAAGTTACCTACACCACGACCATGAACGCAGCATTTGCCACTGTTCAGGCAAAATCCGCTGACGATCGCGGTAAGGTAACGTCTGTTCAGGCGCTACACGCCAAAATAAACGGGTAATGACAAAAAGAAGGATTCTGTGTATTCTTCTTAAATAACAAAAAAGGGGTCAGAGTACATTAATGCCATTCATTAATGTACTCTGACCCCTTTTTAATTTTTATTAATTTCCAGGTAAGTGAGAATAACAACATGACTCAATATCCTATGACTGCACGTGGCGCTGAGATGCTTCGCGAGGAGTTGAATCAACTTAAATCGGTAGAGCGGCCTAAAATTATCGCTTCTATTGCGGAAGCCCGTGAGCACGGTGACTTAAAAGAGAATGCCGAATACCACGCTGCTCGGGAACAGCAAAGCTTCTGTGAAGGCCGCATACAGGACATCGAAGGTAAACTGTCTAATGCACAAATCATTGATGTCACTAAAATGCCCAACAATGGCAAGGTCATCTTTGGTGCTACGGTAACAATTCTTAATGTTGATAACGATAAAGAAACCACTTATCGCATTGTGGGTGACGATGAAGCCGACATTAAACAAAACCTGATTTCTGTTAACTCGCCAATCGCCCGCGGCCTGATTGGTAAAGAGCTCGACGATATGGTGAATATTCAAACGCCGTCCGGCACCGTTGAATACGAAATCATTGAAGTTGAATATATTTAGTTCATTTCCAGGAGCTGCTTTCGCAGCTCTTATTTTTTGTCCCTTTGTTTTACGCTCTGGATTAAACGGATTTATATGAAAGACATCAATTCCGACGAAATTCAAACCCTCGACTCCAAAGTGGTTTATCAGAATCGCTGGATGACCGTACGCGAAGATACTATTGGCCGTGATGATGGCTACCGCGGGATTTACGGGGTCGTCGATAAGCCTGACTTTGTCGTGGTGATCGCCATTGAAGGCGAAGATGTCTATCTCGTTGAGCAATATCGTTATCCGGTAAAAGGCCGTCATCTTGAATTTCCTCAGGGGGCTAAAGAGGGTGCGGAAGCCTTTGATGCACTGAGCGTTGCCAAGGCCGAGCTAAGGGAAGAGTGCGGTTTACTGGCCGCCGACTGGCAGTTTGTTGGCGAACAGTTTCTGGCCTATGGCATGTGTTCTCAGCGCTATCATATTTTTGTGGCCAAAACCCTCACCAAAACAGCTCAGGAGCTCGAAGTAGAAGAGCAGGGACTCACTGTGCATAAGCTGTCGCTGGCTGAAGTTAAAGCTCGCATCGTTAATGGTGAGATGATGGATTCAACTACCTGTAATGCATTCGGACTGGCAACGCTGAAAGGGTACCTTTAATCATGCCAGTCGAATCGTTGCAAATTTCGGTAGATGATTTATCCGGTGGTGATGTTATTGCATTGCTAGAGGAACATCTGGCTGATATGTATGCCACGTCACCGCCGGAGTGCGTTCATGCCCTCGATGTCGATAAACTCAAAGCGCCGGACATTACCTTTTTTGCGGCCCGTTCAGGTCATAAACTGCTCGGTTGTATCGCGCTAAAACACCTTAACGCCGCTCAGGTTGAAATAAAATCCATGCGCACACCGGCCAGTGCACGGCGCACCGGTGCGGGCAAACGATTGCTGGAGCATGTTATTGATTATGCAAAAAATACCGGCTATCAAAGCGTGTGGCTTGAAACTGGCAGTATGGACTTTTTTGCCCCGGCCCGGCAGTTATACCTGCGCTATGGATTTCAATATTGCGGGCCATTTGCCGGCTATCAGGCCGATCCCAACAGTTGCTTTATGAGCAAAAGTTTATAATCGTCTAACCTTATCGTCTTATCTGGTGAAATCGGGCGTGTTTAACCTGGCCTGTAAGCCTCTTTTCCATGAATTCAGATCAAGCATTACTGCACTTTACCTTGTGTTTGCCAGTGCTCTCCAGCACACTCATCTACAGACTATATATTAATCAGTTATACACCCCATAAGCACTGTTTATGGATGATGCGGCGTAAGTGGTTTGTTAATTTAGTTTGATTTAAGTATTCATGTAGCTTATAGACCGCATAAGTGAAACTTAATTTTATGCATAAAATGGAATATATATTGATATTTAATCGTAAAAAATGATTTTTTATGCAATTCAAACAGTTGTTTATATTGTCTTTTAGCAACTGCCGTGATACTAATCTGTTTCCAAAATAATGCCCGGGACAAGCAATGACTACACCAATTTCAGGATTACTAATCGAAGCTGGCAATTTACTGCTGGTGGGAATGGGCTTTGTTTTTGTGTTTTTGACCATCCTGATATTCGCGGTAAATGCACTCAAAGCCTTTTGTGAGCGTTTCCCCGGTCAGGAGCCTCCGGCGCCAGCAAGAGCGTCGGGCACGAAAGCCACTTCAACAGCTGCCGCCGATAACAATGTTATCGCTGCCATATCTGCTGCTGTGCACGCGCACAGAAACGCAAAAAAATAAATAACACACTTTAGGAGAACACATGTCTAAGCCACTGGCGATTACCGAACTGGTGCTTCGGGATGCGCATCAATCACTGCTAGCCACCAGAATGCGTCTGGACGATATGCTACCCATTGCTGAAAAGCTTGATAACGCGGGGTATTGGTCGATCGAGTCATGGGGTGGAGCCACCTTTGACTCGTGTATCCGTTATCTGGGCGAGGATCCCTGGGAGCGTATCCGTGAGCTGAAGAAAGCCATGCCAAAGACACCGCAGCAAATGTTACTGCGTGGTCAGAACCTGCTGGGTTATCGCCATTATGCCGACGACGTGGTTACCCGCTTTGTTGAGCGTGCGCACGACAATGGTGTCGACGTGTTCCGTATTTTTGATGCCATGAATGATGTGCGTAATCTTGAAACGGCCATCAAAGCCGCGGTGAATTGCGGTGCACATGCCCAGGGAACCATCTCTTATACCGTGAGCCCGGTGCACAACCTGGAGTTGTGGCTCGACATGGCGAAAAAGCTCGAGGACATGGGCGTTCACTCTATCTGTATTAAAGATATGGCAGGCCTGCTTAAGCCTTATGAGTGTGAAAGGCTAATCACCGAACTGAAGAAAACCGTTGATGTACCCATTGCCATGCAGTGTCACGCCACCACCGGGTTGAGCACCGCCACTTACCAAAAAGCTATTGACGCGGGTATCGACATTCTTGATACGGCGATCTCCTCCATGAGTATGACCTACGGTCACTCTGCCACCGAAACGATAGTGTCGATTCTGGAAGGCACCGAGCGCGATACTGGTCTCGACTTACCAGAGCTGGCCGAGATTGCCGCGTACTTCCGTGATGTGCGCAAGAAATACGCTAAGTTTGAAGGTAGCCTGAAAGGCGTTGATGCACGTATTCTGTTAGCTCAGGTGCCTGGTGGTATGCTCACCAACATGGAAAGCCAGCTCAAAGAGCAGGGCGCAGCCGATAAATTTGACGAAGTACTGCAGGAAATTCCGCGTGTTCGTGAAGACCTTGGCTTTATTCCTCTGGTTACACCCACCTCGCAAATCGTGGGTACTCAGGCGGTACTAAACGTGCTGACCGGTGAACGTTACAAGAGTATTTCCAAAGAAACTGCTGGCGTACTGAAAGGCGAATACGGCGCTACTGCTGCACCTGTAAACAGCGAACTGCAAGCACGCGTGCTGGATGGCGGCGAAGCAATTACCTGCCGTCCTGCCGATTTAATCGAACCAGAACTGGAAAAACTTGAAACTGAACTCGATAGTCTGGCAAAAGAAAAATCCATTTCTCTGGCCAAAGACAAAATCGACGACGTGCTGACCTATGCGTTGTTCCCACAGATTGGTCTTAAATTCCTCGAAAACCGCAATAATCCGGATGCCTTTGAACCAGTACCCACCGGTGAAGAAGTTGCTCCTGCTGCACCGGCAGCTAGTGCCCCTGCCTCAGAAGCGGCGGTTTACGATGTACGCGTTGATGGCAAGCTATATAGTGTGGAAGTGGGCGCACAAGGCGAGTTAGGCGCTGTTACTCCGGCCCCAACTGCACCGGCTCAGGCGGCACTTGCTGCTGCGCCTGCACCATCCGGTCAGACCATTAATGCGCCACTGGCGGGCAACGTGTTTAAGATCTTGGTATCGCCGGGCGACCAGGTGGCCAATGGTGACGTGGTGATCATTCTGGAAGCCATGAAAATGGAAACCGAGATCCGCAGTGCCTTTGACGGCACCGTGTCTTCAATTCAGGTAAAAGATGGTGACAGCGTTTCAAGCGGTCAGCCTCTGATCAATTTGGGTTAACCGGCCATGGAACAATTAGCCATATTGTGGGACAGCACTGCGCTAGCCCATTTTCAATCCGGCCAGTTAATCATGATGGCAGTAGGCGCACTACTGCTGTATCTGGCCATCGTTAAAAAGTTTGAGCCACTGCTGTTATTTCCGATTGGTTTTGGCGCCTTACTCACCAACATTCCACTAGCCGGTTTTACCGAGCCGGGCGGTATGTTGTATTACATCTACGAAGTGGGGATCCACTCCGGCGTTTTCCCACTGCTTATTTTTATGGGCGTAGGCGCAATGACGGATTTTGGCGCGTTAATCGCTAACCCGCGAATGCTGTTACTCGGCGCGGCTGCCCAATTTGGTATTTTTGCCACGCTGTTCGGTGCGATTGCGCTAAACTTTATTCCGGGCTTCGATTTTACCCTCAAGGACGCGTCGGCTATTGCCATTATCGGTGGTGCTGACGGACCCACGGCTATCTTCCTGGCTTCCCGGCTGGCGCCGGACTTGCTGGGTGCCATTGCGGTTGCTGCTTATTCTTATATGGCACTGGTACCTATTATCCAGCCGCCAATTATGAAGGCACTTACCACGCCGGAAGAACGTAAGATTGAGATGGCTCAGTTACGTCATGTTTCTGCCAAAGAGAAGGTGTTGTTTCCGTTGGCGGTGCTGTTCCTGACTATTCTGTTCTTGCCTTCGGCAACGCCGTTAGTGGGTATGTTCTGCTTTGGTAACCTGATGAAAGAATGTGGTGTGGTAGACCGTTTAAGCAAAACAGCACAAAACGAGTTAATCAACATTGTCACTATCTTCTTAGGTTTAGCCGTTGGCTCAAAGCTGTCAGCGGATAAATTCCTGACCGTTGAAACGCTGGGTATTCTGGGGCTGGGCGCCATTGCCTTTGCAATTGGTACCGCAACCGGCGTGATCATGGCCAAAATCATGAGTAAAGCCAGTGGCGGCACGATCAACCCGTTGATCGGCGCGGCTGGGGTATCAGCAGTGCCTATGGCTGCCCGGGTAGTTAACAAGGTTGGTCTTGAAGCTAACCCGCATAACTTCCTCCTAATGCATGCCATGGGGCCAAACGTTGCCGGCGTGCTGGGTTCTGCTGTGGCTGCTGGTGTGCTGTTAGCATTGGTGGGCTAACTTATTAATCGGGTTCCCGCATGGTTTGTTGTGGGATCAGCGACTGATAAGACATCACCAGTTTTTTGGTCATCTCATGCTGAGGCCATCGAAAGATGGTCTCAGTTTTACCACTTTCAATAATCTGCCCCTTATCCATCACAATCACCCGGTCGGCGATATGCCGGACAATCCCCAGATTGTGTGAAATAAAGATAAACGCCAGCCCCATCTCTTTTTGTAGTTGCAGGATCAGGTTTACTGTTTGGGAACGGATGGTGGGATCCAACGCGGCAAAAGGCTCATCGGCAATCAGTACCTTTGGGTCGGGTAAAATAGCTTTCGCCAGAGAAACACGCTGTTGCTGGCCGTCAGAGAGCATATGGCGATAAAAATAGATATGTTCCCGTAGCAACCCTACTTTTACCAATGTATCGCCTATGAGGGCTTTACGCTCCTCCTCAGCCATGGACGAATTTAACCGCAAAGGCTCATCGAGGATTTGGCCCACTGTAATGCCAGGGTTAATCGACTCGCTGTTATGCTGAAAAATCATGCGGATACCGGTTATGTCGGCTTTCTTACGCGCTACCCGGTGTTTTACCGACCAGTATCTTTCTTCCTGCAACTGAATATGGCCTTCATCGGGTTCCACCGCACCGGCCAGCATTTTTGCCAGTAAGGATTTACCAGAGCGGTTCTGCCCTATAATGGCAATGGTTTCGCCTTTGGTCACCTGCATATCAATCGGGCCGAGAGCAAACACCTCCGGCTTTTTCAGCCAGCGTTTTTTGCTGCTGTGACGAAAAGTTAAGCCGCTGACATTGAGGACTTTTGTCATACTTTATCCCGGTGAAGTGGAAAGTGGCAGCTGTAGCTATGGTCATGTATTTTGCGCACTGCCGGCACATTAACACAGGCACGCTGAGCGCGCGGGCAGCGGGGGCCCAAACGACAACCGATAGGCAAATGCTGCAGGGTCGGGATGGTACCCGCCAGGGTCGGTAACTGTGACTTGGGCGGTAAATCCTTACTGAAGCTGGGGGCGCTGTCCATTAAGGCCTTAGTGTAAGGATGCAGCGGGCGCTTCCTAATATGCTTCATTTTACCGGATTCCACCGTCTGGCCACAGTAAAGTACGGTCATAGAATGCGACATACTGGCAATGGCCAGCAGATCGTGACTGACAAATAATATGCCTAATGAACGGGTTTGATTCAGGCGCGACAGTAATTTGAGTACCTGCACTTTGGTAGTGGTTTCCATGCCCCGGGTAGGGTCATCGGCTATAAGCATTTTAGGCTGACTTATTAATGCCATGGCCAGCATCAGTTTCTGACCGATATCAGTAGGGATCTGATGAGGATAGGCGCGCAGATACTGTTCGTGGTCTTTGATGCCCACTTTGTGCACGGTGTTAATAACCACCTTGCGTCGCGATTGCGCCCGTTGCCAGAACCAGCTACCTTCAATCAGCTGATCCGGCAGGGATTCTTCCAGCTGTTCACCAAGAGTGACCGACGGATCGAGCGAAGCTATGGCATGTTGAAATACCACGCCGATATCCTTACGCAGGATTTGTCGACGCTTTTGCTCTGACATCGACAACAGGTTATTGCCGTTCCAGCTCATGCGGTCGGCGGTGATACTCCAGTTTGGCGGTGTGGCTCCGGATATCGCCTGCACAATCAGACTTTTACCAGAGCCAGACTCGCCCACCAGGGCACGGATTTCGCCCGAGTTAACGGTTAAATTAATTTTGTCGAGGGCTTTAATCACCTGGGTACCGGTATCGATTTCCAGGGTCAGGTTTTTAATATCCAGTAAAGGCATTAGCGATTCACCCGTTTGCGCAGTGCTGAGCGCAGTCCGTCACCGACTATGGTTATTGACAATACCATCAGAAAAATCGACACGCCAGGAATGGCAATATTCCAGGGGGCCAGATAACCGGCGTCCAGACCAGTCGCCAGAATAGCTCCCAGCTCAGGCAGCGGCGCTTGTGCCCCGAGGTTTAAAAAGCCCAGTGCGCTGATATCGATTACCGCAATAGATAGGGCCAGAGTGCCCTGAACTACCAGCATTTCAATCATATTGGGTAAGATTGAGTAGTAAAAGAGCTGCAAATTACTGGCGCCATCCAACGTAGACGACTGGATGTAGTCTTTTTTCATTTCGCCGCGTACAAAGGAGCGCGTATGGTGCACAAACTGCGGGATTAGCGCCAGCGTAATCGCCCACATACTGTTAACCAGACCACTGCCCAGAATGCCAACAATGATAATGGCAATCAGCAGGGTGGGGATGGCCATCAGCGCATCCAGCAGGTGGTTAACCACGCTGGAGCGAACTCCGCTTAACATGCCGGCGATGGTGCCAATGGTAACGCCAACCAGCATGGCAATAATGACTACCAGCAAACTGGTACCAAAGGTAACCCGGCAGCCATACATTATGCGTGAAAATAAGTCCCGGCCCAGCGCATCGGTACCAAACAAATGAGCAATTGAGCCGTTAGGTGCCCAGCTAGGTGGGATCAGTAACGCTTCGGTATTCTGGTAAGTAGGGTTGTATGGCGCAACCAGAGGGGCAAAAAAGGCGAAAAATACAAATAACAACAAGACGGCCAGCCCGACCAATGCAATATGACTGGATTTAAACGCCCGCCAGGTGTGTTGCCACGGCGACGGATGGGCTTCATCATCGTAGAGGCTAAATCGTGACACTTTCGTATTTTTCCCTGCTTGGATCGATTAAACGATTAAATAAGTCAATGGCAATGGTGATCATCACCACCAGCGTCGAAACGGCCAGCATACCCATTCGTAATGCTGAATAATCGCGCTGATAAATAGCCTGGATCAGCCAGTTACCAATACCGGGCCAGGAAAACAGGGTTTCTACAATCATGGCATTGGTTATCAGTGTGGTGATCTGCATGGCCATCAGCGGCAAAATGGGTAACAGCGCATTACGCAGTACATGGCGAAAAAATATCTGCTTACTGGAGAGTCCTTTAGAACGTGCGGCAATGATAAAGGGCTTGTTCAGCACGTCGATAATTGAGCGCCGGGTAATTCTGATCATCGACGCGGTAGAAATACATGCGATAGATAATACGGGCAGGATCAGATGCAACAGCGCATCGCTGAAAGCAGCAGCTCTGTCGACATTGTCAGCCAGTAAAATATCAATCATCAGGAAGCCGGTTTTTGGCGGAATATCAAAGAGCAGGTTAATTCGCCCGGACAGCGGTAACCATCCGAATTGCAGGCTAAAGGTTAAAATAAACAGCACGGCCAGCCAGAATACCGGGACGGAGTAAGCCGTTACGCTAATCGAGTTAATCGTAAAATCAGTCGTACTGTAGGCTCGCAAACCGCTGTAGCAGCCCAGTGGTATGCCCACTACAATAACAATAAACATAGCACAGGCACTGAGCTCAATGGTGGCGGGTAAGGCCAGCATAATTTCTTCTGACAGCGGCTGACCGGAAATTAGACTAACGCCCCAGTTACCGGCGAACAGCTCGCTGAGGTAGTCGGCAAACTGCACGATGATGCTGTTATTAAGATGGTACTGATTCATCAGCGCTTCGTGCTGCATCAGGTTTTGTGGCGTAATACCGGTTAAGGTGGTCACCGGCTCAGCCGGAAACAAATAGATCAGTGAAAACGACAGGGCACACAGTGACAATAAAGTCAGACTGAATAAAATAGCGTAGCGAGACAGGATCCTAATCACGTTGCTTGGTTACTCCGCCCAGTCTGATACCGCCATAAGGATTTATTACCATGCCGCTTAACTCCTCCCGGTAAGCCTGATACCGGTAAGCATGGGCGATTGGCACCATGGGCAGTTTATCGAATAGTAGTTCGTTAGCCTGAAAATATAATGCTTTGCGAATGTCCACGTCTTCGGTTTGGATTGCCCGGTCGAGGATCTCATCATACGCCGGATTGCACCATCGTGCGCGATTGGTACCGGAAGGAATGGCGTCACAGCTTAATAGTGGCCGGTAGAAGTTATCCGGATCACCGTTATCTGCCGACCAGCCAATTAATACCGAGTCGTGGTTGCCTTGTCGCAACTGGCGGCGGAAGGTTGACCAGTCGTAGCTGACAATATTCACCTCCACCTCAATGTCGGCCAGGTAACGCTGAATCAGCTCTGCCATCTTCTGTGCATTGGGGTTATAGGCCCGCTCCACCGGAATTGCCCACACAGACATGGTAAAACCTGGTGCTACACCCGCTTCATCGAGCAGTTGCCGGGCCAGAACCGGATTATACCCGGTATCCTGGGCATCCGCCTGGTAAGCCCAGCTGGCAGCGGGTAACAGCGATTTAGCCCGGGTTGCGCTGTCAAAATATACCGCCTCAATCAGGGTGTTTTTATCGATAGCGTAAGCCAGGGCTTTACGTACAGATGGGTTGTCAAACGGCGGGCGCTCAGTATTGAAGGCCCAAAAGCCAATGTTCAGGCCTGGTTTTTCGGCCAGTACTAAATCTTCCCGTTCGCGGATGATTTGGTGATCAACCCGGGCCGGAAAGGCCACTGCATCGCATTCGCCGGTCATTAGTTTTGCCAGGCGCAAAGAGCTCTTAGGGGTAATATCGAATATCAGCGCCTTACTTGCCGGTGTGCCTTGCCAGTAATCGTTATTGACATCATACCGAATGTAATGGTTTTTCTGGTAGTCGGCATACTGGTACGGGCCGGTGCCAATGGGTAATCGATCGATTCTTTCCGGGATGCCCTGGGACATCAGCACGTCCGCATACTCGGCAGACAGGATCACCGAGAAATCACTGGCAATGTTAGCCAGAAAGGAGCTGTCCCGTTGCTTGAGGCTAATTTCCACTTCATAGGGCGATACTGCTTTAATATCAGCAATATTGTCGGCCAGCCCCAGTGACTCAAAGTAGGGGTAATACCCGCCTGAAACATTGTGGAAGCTATGTTGGGGTAAACGCCAGCGGTTAAAGGAAAACAGCACGTCGCTGGCATTGAATGGTCGACCTGGCGTGAAGTAATCGGTAGTGTGAAATTTGACATCCCGACGCAGTGAAAAACGGTACAGTAGCCCGTCATCGCTAACCGACCAACTGGTTGCCAGAGATGGGCGGATACGACCGCTCTCGGTATCAAACTCAAGCAGTCGGTCGTATATCTGATGGGCGGTGGCATCGGCGGTAGTCGTTGAGGTATCGAGCTGCGGATTCATCGAAATGGGATCGCTTTCTGAACAATACACCAGACCATTAGTATAGTTAGCACTGTATTTTTGCGGCGAGCAGCCACCCAGTAATGTTAGCAAAGCTGTTGAAATCACCGGCCAGACCAACCACTTGTGCATGATTACTCTTCCTCGGTGGCCGCAGAGTCGAGCAGGTTGTACTTTTTAAGGTAGCCCCGCAACTGGTGATAGGTAAGGCTGAGTTTCTCGGCCGTTTTCTTTTGATTGTACTGGCTGTCGGCCAGGGCTTGCTGAATCAGTTCGATCTCATACTGCTGTGACAGATTTTTCAGGTCCACCGGATACTCAGTGGCAGGCGTTACCGGTGCCGCCGGGGCCACAGGTTCTGCTGCTACTGCGGTGTCGCTGATGCTGGATGTAGACTTTGCTTCTGACTGATCGGCAGGTGCAGATATCCGGTCCTGGGTTTTAACTCGTCCTTTTGGTCGATATGCCGACTCAAAGGGGTCGAGAATAATTTCGTGGACCGGCAAATGAGGGTTGTTGCAGCGGTATACGGCGCGCTCTACAACATTTTTAAGCTCACGGATATTTCCGGGCCAGTCATAGTCAAGCAGGGTGCGCTTGGCTTTTTCGGTAAAGCCGCTGAACAGCTCCATTTCCAGTTCCCTTGCCATGTTAATGGCAAAGGTCTCAGCCAGCAGTAAGATATCTTCCTGGCGTTCACGTAGCGGTGGGATGGTAATGACATCAAAGGCCAGTCGATCGAGCAGATCGGCCCGAAACTCGCCACTCTCGGCCAGCGCCGGGAGGTCTTCGTTGGTAGCGGCAACTAAGCGCACATCTACCTTGAGCGTTTTGTTACCCCCAACACGCTCAAATTCACCGTATTCGATAACTCGCAGGAGCTTTTCCTGAATCAAACCGGACGTATTGGCCAGTTCATCCAGAAACAGGGTACCGGTGTGAGCCAGTTCGAACCGGCCTTCACGGCGTTTACCTGCGCCGGTAAAGGCACCGGCTTCGTAACCAAAGAGCTCGCTTTCCAGCAAATTCTCATTCAATGCGGCACAGTTCAGTTTTACATAGTTTTGATCCCAGCGTTGCGACAAAAAGTGCAAACGTGCTGCAATCAGCTCTTTACCGGTACCACGTTCACCGATAATGAGCACAGGTTTATTGAGCGGTGCAATTTGCGAAACCTGCTCTAAAACCTCTAAAAAACTGTTAGCCTGGCCAAGTAAATTATCTTGCTGGCGAAACCGACTCATTAATTCCCTCAAAAAGTAGCCAAATCGACCAATTAATAGTGTAGATTAAAAGTATCGTTGATTACAGCGTTTATTGGCATTAAATATTATATAATTAATTCAATGCTTTACTTGGTTTTTCTGAGTTGGCGCGGTATTTGTATGTGTTAGTACAAGTTGAAACCAAGTTAATCCACATGTTTAACACGCGCTAGAGGTAAATAATTATGGGTATCTTCTCTCGTTTCACAGATATTGTGAACTCAAATATAAACGCGTTACTGGATAAAGCCGAAGATCCTGAAAAAATGGTTCGTCTGATTATTCAGGAAATGGAAGACACACTCGTTGAGGTTCGTTCTGCGTCAGCTAAGACCATCGCGAACAAAAAGGAAATTGCTTCTCAAATCAGCAAAATGGAAGCGGACGCTGCCGACTGGCAGAACAAAGCGGAGTTTGCCCTGAGCAAAGACCGTGAAGATCTGGCCCGTTCAGCGCTGCAGGAAAAGAAAAAGAGTCAGGAAGCCGCTGATGTGCTTACCGCTGAGTTAAAAGCGGTAGAAGAGCAAATTAGCAAACTGCAGGACGAAATTGTCCAGTTGCAGGAAAAACTGGCTGATGCCAAAGCCCGTCAGAAAACTATTCTGATGCGCCAGAAAACCGCATCATCACGCCTTGAGGTTCGTAAAACCCTCGACAGCGGTAAGATTGATGAGGCAATGGGGCGCTTTGATCAGTACGAGCGCAAAATTGATGATATTGAATCGCAGGTTGAAGCCTATGACCTGGGCAAGAAAACCCTGCAGGACGAATTTGCCGAGCTGGAAGCCGGCGACAAAATTAATGATGAGTTAGAAGCGCTGAAAGCGAAGATGAAAAAGGCTGATAAGCCTGCTGCAAAGACAGCAAAATCTAAATAACTGATTATAATTTATAAGCTGGGGGAACTCAGCACTTCTGACCGGAGGTATTAAAATGGACGGAGATATTGTTGCACTCATACTGGCACCACTGATCATCTTTTTGATTTTTGTGGCCCCTATCTGGCTAATCCTGCATTACCGCAGTAAAAAGCAAGTCAGCCAGGGACTGTCAGCCGAAGAGCAGGTTGCATTGCAGGAACTGGCGGGCAAAGCGGAAGCGATGTCAGAGCGAATTCAAACGCTGGAGGCTATTTTAGACTCAGAGGCACCTGAATGGAGGAACCGGGCATGAACAGTAAGAAAACCATTTACCGTGACGCTAAGCACGGTCGAATAGCCGGCGTTTGCGCCGGCATCGCAGAGTATTTCGGTTTGGAAGTGTGGCTGGTACGAATTTTAACGGTAACCGCGTTTTTCCTACTGGCTGGCCCATTTGTTTTAGTCAGTTACGTAGCGTGCTGGTTCATTTTTGACAAGAAGCCGCAAAACCCGGAAGCGATGAATTACAGTCAACCGGTTGAAGTAAGCGGTAAAGGTTGGAGAAATTCCGGTTCTGGTAATAACGACAAAGTGGAAGTGAAAACCCGTGTGTGGCAGGCAGGAGAGCCACCTCGTCAGGCCTTTCACGATATTACCAACCGCTTTCAGACCATTGAATCGCGGTTACGCAAAATGGAAACCTACGTGACATCACGTGAGTATCAGCTAAATCGCGAAATTAGCCGCTTGTAACCCCTTATATTTAAAAAGAAAAGCGCCGTACGGCGCTTTTCGTCTTTCTACTCAATAGAAATCAAGGGGTCAGAGTCCATGAACTCTGACCCTGAGGGAGCTCCAAAAGAATCCAAGGACTCTGACCCCTTTATTTTTTATTTTTAGATGGGATTTACCGGATTACCGTAAATATCCAGCTCCACCGGTTCTCCATAGCCAAGTTCTTTGATTCGCTCAAGCTGTGTCTCGGCATCACCTACCACCAGATAAATCATTTGCTGTTCATTAAGATGTTGCTTAATGACCTGATGAATATAGCTCAGCGATGCGTTCTGCACAAAGTCCTGTTGGGTTGCGATGTAATTATCCTCTAATCCCAGACGGCTGATTTCCTCGAGCATGCTGAGCTGACTATCCAGCGTTTCAAAGCGTCTTGAATTAGCTTTGATGACCATATTTTTAGCGGTGGCCAAATCTTCTTCCAGATAGGTGGGCTGGTACTGCCCAATCAGGTTTTTGAAAATTTGCAAGGATTCCAACGTTACATTGGTTCGCACCTGAGACGCTGCAATAAAGGGCACCTGATATTGTGCGGCAGGTAAATAAGAATACGCGCCGTAGGTATAACCTTTCTGGATACGCAATGTCTGGCCGAGGCGGGCACTCATTCCGCCGCCGAGCCGTTCATTTGCAAAATTAATGGCAAAAAAGTCAGGATCAGAAGCAGGTAATACCGGCTTGCCAACATAAATAACCGATTGTTTGGCATCTGGTACATCAACAAAGTAAACCACCGGTTTTTCTACCGGCGTGACTTCAGGTTGTGCTGGCAGTGCAAGAGCTTGACCCTGCCATTGTTTCACCGGTGCTGCTGCCGTGACAGCTTCCTCCGGGCTCACTGCACCTACCACATGCAAGGTGGCCTGCTTCGGAGACATCACCTTCTTATAATAGGCCTTAACATCCGCCATAGTAATACTTTCAACACTGGCCTGAGTACCGCCCATAGGCTGCCCGGCAACATGGTTATCGCCATACAGCAGGTGAGCAAATACATTGCTGGCAATCCGCGCTGCATTCCCTTCATCGCGCTTAATCCGGGTTAAACTTGCTGATTTAAGCCGCTCAAATTCATTTTCATCCCAACGTGGTGATAACAACATTTCTGCTGCCAGCTCCATCAGGGCGGGGTAATGTTTGGCTAATACGCGGCCGGATAACTCAATGCTTTCACGATCGGCAGAAATGGAAAGTTGGGCGCCTAACTGGCCAATCGCCTGTTCCAGTTCCTGTGGCGTTTTATTCGCCGTACCTTCGTTTAGTAATTGCGCCATCAGCGCAGCAGTACCGGCTTTACCTTTAGGATCCAGCCATTGCCCGCCATCGATTGTCAGAGAGAAGTTTACCACTGGCAACTCGTTGCTGGTAATTCCAATAACCTTTACGCCATTATTCAGTGACTGATTCCAGATGTCTGGTGTGGTTAGGGTCGGCAGCTCGGTCAGAGGCGGCTCTGAGCGGTCGTGCTCGGTGGGTGTTTTAGTATATTCGACCGGCTTTTCTTCAAATTCTGGCTCGCTGCCAGCAACAATTTCTTCTTCTTCCACCGGTGCTTTAGTCGAACCAGAGAGTGCCAGGTCTGGCTGATCCTTCGGTACAAAAGATGCCACAATAGCTGGCTGGTTATATACGTACTGATTAAACACGCGCATGATGTCTTCGCGAGTCACCGCCTGAATATTAGCAATGTCCTGCTCAATAAAGCCCGGCGAACCGGCATATTCATTGTAGATCCCCAGTTGCAGTGCTTTATCCAGAATACTTTCAATATCGTAATAGAATGCGGTTTCCTGCTCGGCCTTGATGCGCTGAAGCTGGGCGTCGCTAAAGCCGTTTTCAGCAAAATCATTAAGGGCCTGCTGTATACCGGCATACACCTTGTCGAGCGGTACATCGGCATTAGCTTGCACGTTAATCGCAAAACTGCCGGCAATTTCATTGGTGTCAGACCATGCACTTGGACGGGGCGCCAGCTTTAACTCTTCAACCAGTGTTTTATACAGCACGGCATTTTTGCCATCGCTGAGCAGGCGGGCCAGCGCATCCAGTGCATAAGCGTCGTCGGTATATTGCTCAACGGTAGGATAGGTCAGGCGCAGCAGCGGTAGCTTGGCAAAATTATCCAAATGATAGAGTTTTTTGTCGGCTTCAAGGCTAACTGGTTGCGGCTTAAGCGCAGGGCTTGGCTCACCAGATTTGATTTCACCAAACCATTTAGCCACTTTTTCTTTGGTTTTTGCAATATCAATGTCACCGGCGATAACCAGGGTGGCATTGGCAGGCATATAAAACTGATTATAAAACTCTCGAACGTCATCCAGCGTGGCGGCCTGCAGGTCTTCAAGATCGCCAATGACCGTCCAGTTATAGGGATGGCCGGTTGGATACAGCGCCTTTCTCACTACGTGGCCCATATGACCGTAGGGGCGGTTGTCTACCCGTTGACGCTTTTCATTTTTGACCACCTGTTTTTCGCGTTCCAGAGTACCCTGATCCACGGTATTGATCATATAACCCAGGCGATCAGAATCAATCCACAAAAGCTTATCAAAGGCATCTTTTGGTACTACTTCGTAATAAATGGTGCCGTCACTCCAGGTACCGCCATTGCGAGTACCGCCCAGCTCGGGGATCATCTTACGGTTAGCCCCTTTAGGTACATTTTCGGAGTCGTTAAATGACATGTGCTCAAAGAAGTGGGCAAAGCCGGTACGACCAGGCTTTTCCCGGTTAGAGCCAACATGCACCACGGTGGCCATGGCTACAATAGGATCGGACTTATCGACGTGTAGCACTACCGTCAGGCCGTTATCCAGTTCATAACTTTCATACTCGACACTCAGCGAGGCTGAGTCATTCTCAGCAGACTGTGTGGAGACGGATTCAGCGGCCGTATTGTTTTGCTGTGTACTAATGGTACTGTCGCTGCAGCCCAGTACCGCCATTATGCTCATGGCCAGTAAAGTGGTTTTTAGTTTTAACATTGTTTTTTCTGATTTTTCTGTCGTTGTGGATTAGCCAGCATAAACAACCTGTTGGGACGTTTCAAATGCCGTGTTAAGCGCTCTGCGAAAATCAACTTGTAAAATTAATGTTACATTCAGGTTCAATGTATCCTAATCCTAAAGGTTTAGTGTAGCGTTTAAAGGGGTAAACTTGAGCGGTCTTTAATAACCAAATTTGGTCTATGTCTAAACAATCAAAATATAATTCAAAAAATCCAGATATTAACGGAATGATTCAATGGAGTGACGAGGAAAATGCCATTTGGGGCGAGTTGTATCAACGCCAGATGGCGCTGTTACCCGGGCGTGCCTGCAAAGAGTACTTTAAAGGCCTGGATATGTTAGGGCTATCTCCTCAGGCTATCCCGCAGTTACCGGATATCGACCGTGTACTCAAGGCATCCACCGGATGGCAGACTGCCGCGGTGCCTGCCTTAATTAGCTTTGGGGAATTTTTTGAGCTGTTGGCCAGTAAACGCTTTCCAGTGGCAACCTTTATTCGCAGCCGGGAAGAGTTTCATTATCTTCAGGAGCCAGACATTTTTCATGAAGTAATGGGCCATTGCCCGTTGCTCACCAATCCATCCTTTGCAGCCTTTACTGAGACCTATGGCAAACTGGGGTTAAATGCCAGTAAAGAGGAAAGAGTGTTCCTGGCGCGATTGTACTGGTTTACTGTGGAGTTTGGTCTGGTCAAAGAGGAAGGGGAGCTACGAATTGTTGGTGGCGGTATCCTAAGTTCACCGAAAGAAACCTGCTATGCACTGGAGAGTGATGTGGCGGTTCGTCATCCTCTCAAAGTGCTCGATGCACTGCGAACCCCTTATCGTATCGATATTTTACAACCGCTTTACTACGTGCTGGACAATTTCAGTCAGTTAATGGAAATCTCCAGAATGGACATAATGCCGCTGGTCGATAAGGCCCGCGAACTGGGCCTGTTTGAGCCACTTTTCACACCTAAACAAAAGGCGGGATAACATCACTTTGGTGTCTGCCTAATCTTTATTCTGCGCTATTTGTTGAGTAAATGAACAATTAGCGTAGCTTTCGCGTATTAGACTTTAAAAGTAATGATATTGTGATATCTTGTAAAATATAGTTTACAGTTATTGAGTGTTCAATGCGTTTAGAAATCAGCTGTCAGGACCGTCTGGGGATCACCCAGGACGTGTTGGATATTTTGGTCACCCATAACATCGATCTTAGGGGTATCGAGATTGATGAGAGCGGCAAAATATTCCTAAATTTCCCTAATATTAAATTTGAAGATTTTCAGCATTTAATGCCCAAAATACGCCGTATAGAGGGCATTGAAGACGTAAAAACCACTTTGTTTATGCCTGGTGAGCGAGAGCGCAACCAGCTCTCTGCGATTGTGCAGACCTTACCGGATCCGGTGTTTTCCATTGATAACAAAGGCAAGTTGCTGTTGTGTAACGACGCCGTTACCAGTGGCCTGGAGATGGATATTAATGAACTGCTGAATACAGAAATCAGTGAGTATGTAAAAGGGTTTAATTTTGGTCGTTGGCTGGAGGGCAAAGCACCGGGCCATAAAAGCACCAAGGTAAAGTTTATTCAGCAGGACTTTGTTGCCGATATTTTACCGATTACGGTTCCCGATGCGGCCGATACCTCCATTCTGGCCGGCGCCGTGGTAATGCTGAAATCCGAAGTCAGACTGGGTCAGCAGATCAACGTGTTCCATCAGCACGGCACTGACAGCTTCGATAAGCTGGTTACTCAGTCACCGGTAATGCAACAAACAATCAGTGAGGCTAAACGGATTGCTGATCTGGACGCGCCGATCCTTATTTTCGGTGAAACCGGTACCGGTAAAGAAATGCTGGCCAAAGCCTGTCACCAAAGTAGTCGCCGCGCAGACAAAGCATTCCTGGCGCTTAATTGTGGTGCGCTGCCCGACAACGTGGCTGAAACAGAGCTGTTTGGTTATGCCGCCGGTACCTTTAATCAGACCGAGGGTAAGGCTGGCCTGTTAGAACAGGCTGCAGGTGGTACCTTACTGCTGGATGAAATTGCCGATATGTCGGTGCACCTGCAGGCAAAGCTACTGCGAGTGCTGGAAGACGGTGAGTTTCGCCGGGTAGGTGACGTTAATCCGGTGGCGGTGGATGTGCGCTTTATATGTACCACCTGCCAGGATCTGGGGCAACTGGTTGATGAGGGGAAGTTCCGCAAAGAATTGTATTACCGTCTTAACGTGCTCGGGTTGGTTGTTCCGGCGCTGCGGGAACGTCGTTCAGACATTGTGCCGTTGTCTGAGTCCTTTATTTTACAACACAGCGCCAAGCTGGGTCGCAGACCAGCTAAACTGAGTAAATCCTGTGTGGAGTTCCTCCAGCAGTATCCGTGGCCGGGCAACGTTCGTCAGCTGCAAAATGCCTTATTCAGAGCCTTATCACTGCTGGACGGTAATGAAATCACCAAAGAAGATATTCAGTTGCCCAGCTGTACGCCAAGCATGACCTACGTTGATGAGAACTTTGAAGGTACGCTCGACGAAGAGGTGAAAAAATTTGAACGGGATTTGCTGCGTAAGCTTTACCCGTCTTACCCGAGTACCCGACAACTGGCCAAAAAGCTGGGCTTGAGTCATACCGCTATTGCCAACAAACTGCGCGAATATGGCATCAATAAGGCTACTGTAAAGCTTTAATTACTTATTACACCTACCAAGACGGGCTGCCAGAGGCAGCCCGTCTGCGTTTCTGCCCCCTGATTTTTTATTGCTTCGCTAGCGTCATGTTTTATTTACAAAAAGTGTAAACACCACGGTTTCAGTCTGACTCTGCTGAAGCTATCGGTAAGCCCCTTTCTCTGGTTATATATGTTGCATAATTGTAAAATGGAGAAAGTGAACATGGCGAATAGCAATAATTATAATCCTTTGGGTACCGATGGCTTTGAGTTTGTAGAATACACAGCAGCCAATGAAGAAGGTATTAAGGCGCTAAAACACCTGTTCAGCTCGTTGGGCTTTGCCGAGGTGGCTGAACATAAATCGAAACGTGTGTGGTTGTATCGTCAGGGAGATATCAACTTTATCGTCAATGCCGAACCCGCCTCCCAGGCCGAAGAGTTCGCTCGTCTGCGTGGTCCAAGTGTATGCGGGATGGCTTTCAGGGTTAAAGATGCCCGCGCGGCCATTGAGCATGCCAAACAGCATGGCGGCAAAGAGTTCCACGGCAATTTAGGGCCAATGGAGCTTAATATCCCGGCCATCTATGGGATCGGTGAGAGCACGCTGTACTTTGTCGACTTGTATGGTAAGCACAGCATTTATGATGTGGATTTTCGTTTTTACCCGGACTGGCAGGAACGTATGGACAGTGCTGGCGCAGGCCTTAAGCTGGTGGACCACCTTACCCACAACGTAAAACGCGGCAATATGGCTGTCTGGGCGGAGTTTTACGAGAACATCGGTAACTTCCGCGAAATCCGCTACTTCGATATTGAAGGCAAGCTGACCGGTCTGGTAAGTAAAGCCATGACGTCTCCCTGCGGCAAAATCCGTATTCCGATTAATGAATCGGTGGACGATCATTCACAGATCGAAGAGTTCATTAAAGCGTATAACGGCGAGGGTATTCAGCACATTGCTCTGGCTACCGACGATATCTACCAAACGGTTACCGATTTGAAGAATCGCGGCCTGGCGTTTTTGGATACGCCGGATACTTACTATGAAGCGGTGAACAGCAGAGTGAAAGGGCACGGTGAGTCCATTGAGCAATTAAAGGACTTGCGGATCCTGATTGACGGGGCACCAGAAAAAGATGGCATTTTACTGCAAATTTTCACCGACACGGTGATCGGTCCGGTGTTCTTTGAAATCATCCAGCGCAAAGGCAATGAAGGCTTCGGCGAGGGTAACTTTAAAGCCCTGTTTGAAAGTATCGAACAGGACCAAATTCGTCGTGGCGTACTGAATGTTGAGGACGGCAATGCGTAACCCGGCGCGTTTTCCGCTAAAGGAGGGCTTGCATTCCCGGCAGGCCCATGCCGACTTACCCGAACAGGCGATTTATGAACGGGAAGTAGGCCGCGAAGGCTTTTTCGGTCCGGCCTCACATATTCACCACAAACATCCGCCCACGGGGTGGGTAGAGTGGGAAGGTGAGCTGCGCCCCAGAGCCATGGATTTGAACCAGCTTAATGAACTTGCCATGGCCCGCTCGCCATTTTCGGCGCCGGTGATCCTGCACAATGCCCACTGTCAGTATCGCTTCTGGCATTGCAATGAACCTATGACCGAACTGGCGCGCAACGCCGACGGTGATGATCTGCTGTTTGTCCATCGTGGTCAGGGTGAGCTGTTTTGTGACTACGGCTATATGTCCGTAAGCGAAGGTGATTACATTGTTATTCCACGGTCTACAATGTGGCGGCTAACGCCAGAAACTCCGATGCAACTGCTGATGATAGAAGCCACCGACGACAGCTACCAGTTGCCGGAAAAAGGCATGGTAGGCCAGCACGCGGTGTTCGATCCGGCAATGCTCGAGCATCCGCGCATCAATGACACCTTTCTTGCCCAGCAGGATGAAAATACCTGGCGGGTAGACGTTAAACGTCATCAGCGCTTATCACGCATTACGTATCCATTTAATCCGCTGGATGCACAGGGGTGGCACGGTGAGTTAACCGTGATGAAGATTAACTGGCGCGATATTCGGCCGTTAATGAGTCATCGCTATCATTTGCCGCCATCGGCGCACACCACTTTTGTTGCCAAACGGTTTGTTATTTGTACGTTTGTACCGCGCCCGATTGAAAGCGATCCCGGCGCGCTGAAGGTGCCGTTTTACCACAGCAATGACGACTTTGATGAGGTACTTTTTTACCACGATGGCGACTTTTTCAGTCGCGATAACATTGAAGCAGGAATGGTGACATTTCATCCTGCCGGCTTCACTCATGGTCCGCACCCCAAGGCATTTGCCGCCGGACAGGCGCATGCCAAAACCTTTACCGATGAAGTGGCAGTCATGCTGGATACCCGCGATGCATTGCAGGTAACAGCCGCGGCTGAATCGGTGGAAAACCCCGACTATGTCTACAGCTGGCGGGGCTAGGAGAAGAACAGTATGAAATTAGCAACGTATAAAAACGATTCCCGGGACGGGCAGTTGATGCTGGTCAGCCGGGATTTAAAACTCACCTGTAGCGCCGCACCGGTGGCAAAAACCATGCAGCAGTTACTGGACAATTGGGATGAACTGTTCGAGCCGTTGAATGAACGATATCAGGCGTTGTGTTCAGGTGAACTGCTAGCTGAGAAATTTGACGTACAACAATGTCATTCTCCACTGCCCAGAGCCTATCACTGGGCCGATGGCAGCGCTTATGTGAACCATGTTGAGCTGGTTAGGCGGGCCCGCGGTGCTGAGGTACCAGAAAGTTTCTGGCATGATCCGCTGATGTATCAGGGGGGGAGTGACGACTTTATCGGCCCTTTTGACGATATTGAAGTGCCGGATGAAAGTATGGGCATCGATTTTGAGGCTGAAATAGCGGTTGTGACGGCAGATGTGCCAATGGGCACCGCAGATGAACACGCAGGTAACTTTATTAAGTTGCTGATGCTGGTCAATGATGTGTCACTGCGAGGCCTGATCCCCGGTGAACTGGCTAAAGGTTTTGGCTTTTATCAGTCCAAGCCGGCCAGCAGCTTTGCTCCGGTTGCCGTTACGCCGGATGAGTTAGGCGACAGCTGGTTTGACAGCAAGGTGCATTTGCCACTGCTGACCCACTACAACAATGAATTGTTTGGTAAACCCAATGCCGGGGTCGATATGACCTTTAATTTTAATGAACTGGTGGCACATGCAGCGCGCACCCGAAACCTTGGCGCCGGTACCATCATTGGCTCAGGCACGGTATCAAATAAGCAAGGTACCGATCACGGCTCGGCCATTGTACATGGCGGGGTGGGGTATTCCTGTATTGCCGAAGTCAGAATGATTGAAACCATCCGCGACGGACAGCCCTCTACTGCTTTTATGAGTCACGGCGACACTGTTCGCATTGAAATGGCCGACAATAATGGTGCCAGTATTTTCGGTGCCATCGAACAGCGCGTAAAAATTAAAAAATGAGTTATGCTTAGACTAACAACAACGACAATAAGGTTGCGCAAATGAGCTTAAAACTTTACGGCTACTGGCGTTCGTCGGCAACTTACCGGGTTCGCATTGCATTAAATTTAAAGGGCCTTGAGTACGAATATGTACCGGTGCATCTGGTCATGGAAGGCGGGCAGCAACACCAGCAAGCCTACGACCGGCTTAACCCGGCGCACCTGGTGCCGACCTTTGTTGATGATGATGAAGACATTATTCTCAATCAGTCGCTGAGTATTATTGAGTACCTTGATGAGCGCTATCGCGAGCCTTGTCCGCTTTTGCCCTCCCACGCGGTGGAGAGGGCGAGAGTGCGCTCGCTGGCTCAGGATATTGCCTGTGATATTCAGCCGCTGGTTAATCTGCGCGTGCTTAATACATTGCAGGATGACTGCGGCTTATCCAGCGAGCAGTCTGCAGATTGGGCAAGGCAGTGGATAACCCGTGGCTTGAAAGCCATCGAGAGGCGATTGCAAACTCAGGCTGGTCGCTACTGTTTTGATTTTGATGTGACACTGGCTGATGTGTGCTTGATTCCGCAGGTGTTTACCGGTAAACGCTTTGATGTGGACATGAGACAGTTTCCATTGATAAGCAAAATTTATGATCAGTGTTTATCGCTGGAAGCGTTTCAGACGGCGCAACCCGAAAATCAGCCGGATGCCCCCTAAATTTATAATCAGTGAAGCGCCTGCTTCACTGATTTTTTATCGGTAACGAGGTGGTGTTTTTTACCTGTTTTAAGGCAAAAGTTGAACTAAGATGGTCAACGCAGGGCAGGTGAGTAAGCTTGGTTTTAAGTAAATACTCGTATTCTTCAATACTTTCCACAATCACTTTCAGTAAGTAATCTTTTTCGCCGCTGGTGGTGTGGCACTCAACAATTTCTTCAATCGATTGCACTGCATTTTCAAAATCGGTGAGCGAATCGCCGTCATGATTTTTCAGTGATACATAAATAAAGACCGATACGCCTAAATTGAGTTTTTTACCGTTTAATAATGTGACTTTGCGAAGAATGATCCCTTCTGCTTCAAGGCGTTTTACCCGACGCCAGCAGGGGGTGTGAGAAAGGCCCACCTGTTGGCTTAAATCCGCCATGGAGATAGTCGCATTTTGTTGCAGCACGCGCAGAATTTCGCGGTCAAATTTATCCAGTTTCATCGAAGGGTGCCTGTGCCGGAAATGCTTCCGGTGATTATGATAGTTATTGTGCGTTACATTATAATACTAGGATAACCATCCTAGAAAGCGGTGTAGTAAAAAAAAGCGCTTGCGAGGTGTAAATTTAATACCTGAAAGACGCAACGCTTGTCCTCACAAGGCTGCGCTACTATACACTTTTACTCTAAAGGAACTGTGAAGATAATGTCTGTGTTTGAACATTCAGAATTTGATGCCCATGAGCATGTTGCGTTTTACTCCGATCCGGTTACCGGGTTAAAAGCGATAATTGCGATTCACAACACCAATCTCGGGCCATCGCTGGGTGGCTGTCGAATGTGGCCTTATCTAAACAGCAGTGAAGCACTCACCGATGTCCTGCGCTTATCTAAAGGCATGACCTACAAAGCAGCAATGGCTAACCTGCAGCAAGGTGGTGGAAAAGCGGTGATTATCGGCGACCCGCGCAAAGAAAAAAGCGAAGCCTTTATGCAGTCGATGGGACGCTTTGTGGAGAGTTTAAGCGGTCAGTATATTACGGCTGAAGACTCAGGCATCACCGTTGACGATCTAAAAGCGGTGGCTACCCAAACAAGCCATGTGGCGGGGACGTCTGCACAGTACAATGCTCTGGGTGAAACCCCTACCGGCAATCCTGCCCCGTCAACCGCCTATGGTGTTTTTGTCGGGCTTAAGCAAACCGTGAAACACGTACTTGGCAGTGATTTGCAAGGCGTAAAAGTAGCCATTCAGGGCATGGGGCATGTAGGCTATCGGCTGGCTAAACAGCTGCACGCCGAGGGCGCAGAGCTGTATGTTGCCGATATTTTCCCCGAAGGATTAGCGCGTGCCCGGCAAGAACTGGGTGCCACGGTTGTGGCGCCAGAAGAAATATTAACCCTGCCGGTAGACGTGCTGGCACCTTGTGCCATGGGCTCGTCGATTAATGATGAATCGGTGCCGGATATCCGCGCTAAAATTATTGCCGGTGCGGCAAATAATCAGTTAGCCCGGGAAGAGCTGGGTACGGTCTTACATAAAAAAGGTATTTGTTACGCGCCTGATTATGTCATCAATGCCGGCGGCATTATCGATATCTATCACCAAAAACAGGCCGATAGTTCAGATCAGGCCATGCGTGAACATCTGGCTAAGATTGGCGATACGCTGATTGAAGTTTATCAGCGTGCTGAAGCTGAAAATGCGCCTACCAATCTGGTGGCTAATCGTATTGCAGAAGAGCGATTTGCAAAGCGGGGTTGAACTTTAGCTAACAAGTCGTCATAATGCGCCGCGCTCGTGACTTGTAATCAGGTCACGGCGCACAAGTTTCTATGGTGGGCTTTTGGTCCTCCCGCAATGATACTCTGTGAACCCGGTCAGGCCCGGAAGGGAGCAGCCGCAGCAGACGACTCATGTGCCGGGATGTGGCTGGAAGCCTGCCACCCAAATTTCCTCTCTATTCTTTACGTGTTTTTGGCTGATCGAGAAATTTAATGGCTTTTTCGATAGCATACTCAACGTTCATTTCCATTTGCTGACGTTCGCTTTGTGGCAGGTAGAAAGCCATATCGACTTCATAACGAATGTAGCGTGGTGGCACCTGGTTTAGTGCCAGGCAACATAAGTCGGCGAGATAATCGGAAGACTTAGTTTGATCCAGCCCCAGTTGCGCTATACGCTCTAATACCAGATGTTCATAGTAATTATGGATATCGTCATCTAATTTCACGGTAATTTCCTATTTTCAACAACCTGTTAGTATTCAGTTATAGCTATTCTGGCTCAGTTGTCGAGCATCTTGATGACAAAAAAGGTTAATTGGGCGTTTGTTACACGACGGAGCTCTCATAATATTCCGAATAAATGCAATGCAGCGTATAGGTTGCCAGCTAAAACCTTTCAACCAAGTGAAAAATTTGCAACGGGTAGGTGGTGGAATTTTAGCCTTTCAGGCAAAAGTTTCATCATACAATTGAGTAATTTTACTTAATGCGATTAATGACTGATTAACGAGGGTAAACAGCCGGAACCCGTTTCCCGGTATGGCCTTTCTGTTGTTAGTGTAAAATTTAAATTGTCTCGATGTAATAAAAGTGTAATGTGGTGGAATATATATAATACAAATTATACTTTTTGTTTAGTTTTTGGCCTCAATTTACTCCTCAAAAGACACCGTAAAATTGTCTGCACCTGGGTTTGCTGCTTAGTATGAGCTCGGGAAAATTCCCAATCTAAAGTCATAAGTCGTTATAAAAACGGCAGTTCTTCCAACCGCTTTGGTAAGCCGGTTGGTCCAGGGAGATAGAAATGTTTAATATGAAGAAAAGCATCGCTGCAGTAGCAGTTGCTGCATCACTTGGCATGGGCGCAAGCGCTTATGCAGGGAACAACGATGGTGGTATCGTGGTAAGTGTCAGCGATGGCAGCGAGGCACCACTTTCCAACGTATCCATTGTTATTCGTAATTCAAACACCGGTTTTCGTCGCACGGTCACTACCGACAGTGACGGTAATCTTCGGGTTGGCCTGCTACCCGTAGGCGTGTACGAAGTGGTGGCCGAGAAAGACGGCTACGATACTGTATCGCTCGGTGAGGTGACGGTCAGAATCGGCCAGAACACCAACGTTAACCTGACCCTTTACCCGGACAACGTAGAAACCATCTCAGTAACCGGTTCTGCTATTGCCAGTATCGATTTCACTTCTACTGAATCAGCACTTAACATCAGCGCCGTTGAGCTTGACCGCTTACCAGTACCACGGAGCGTAACCTCGGTTGCCCTGTTAGCACCGGGTACCACTCAGGGTGATAACCGCTTCGGTGGTGTGTCTTTCGGTGGTTCATCGGTAGCAGAAAACCAGGTTTATATTAATGGTCTTAACGTTACCAACTTCCGTAATGGACTGGGGTTCAGTAATCCTCCGTACGAGTTTTACGACCAGTTCCAGGTCAAAACCGGTGGCTATTCTGCCGAATTCGGTCGCTCGACCGGTGGTGTGATCAACGCCGTTGTCAAATCAGGTACCAATGAATTCCACGCCGGTGCCAGTGCTTACGTAGTGCCTTCTGATCTGCGCGAACAGGCGCCATCAGTGTTTGAGGAAGACGGCTCTTACTACACGTATCGTGACAACGATAAAAGCAGCACCATTAACTACAACGTCTGGGCGTCTGGTGCGCTGATTGAAGATACCCTGTTTTTCTACGCCCTGTATAACCCGCGTGATGTTGAATCACGCAGCGACCGTACATTATCAGACGGTAACCTGAATGAAAGCAACGATGACAATGCGTTCTGGGGCGTTAAGCTTGACTGGAACATCACCGATAATCATCGCCTTGAATTACTGACCTTCTCGGATGACTCAGAAAACGTAACCGATATTTACAACGTAGCAGAAGATGGTGCTAAAACTCGTATCGGCTCTTCTACGTCTTACAGTGGTGGTACCAACTGGTCATTGAAGTACATTGGTTATCTGACTGACGATTTAACGGTCTCAGCCATGTACGGTGAGAACAAATATGACCTGACTACCGCAACTGACTCTTCCTCAGAATGTGAATTGGCGCTGGATTACCGTTATTACTATGGCTTTGCTACAGACATCCCGGGTACCGGCGTAGTAAGCAACGGTTGTGCAACGACCAGTAACTACTTCCTGGAAGAGGGTGAAGATACCCGTGAAGCCATGCGTATCGACTTCGACTGGGCGGTTAGCGATGACCACTTACTGCGCTTTGGTATGGACAACGAAACGAATACGTCTTTCAGCAACCAGTTTTATTCAGGCCCTCGTGGCACTTACTGGCTGATTTACCCTGGTTTCGACGGTGAAACCGTAAACGATGTTGTACTGGATGCTGATACTGACTATGCAATGGGGCGTACCCGTACGGTAGGTGGTAACTTTGAGACAGAAGCCTCGGCTTTCTATATCGAAGATACCTGGACGGTCACCGACGAAATTACCCTGACCTTAGGTTTGCGTAACGAACAGTTCGATAACAAAAACGCGGCCGGTGAAACTTTCGCGAAAATCGATAACATGTGGGCGCCTCGTTTAGGTTTTGCCTGGGATATCGGTGGTATGGGCGAGCATAAAGTGTTTGCCAGTGTCGGTCGTTATTTTCTGCCGGTGGCTAACAACACCAACGTACGTCTTGCCGGTAACGAAGCCGACCAGCGTAACTACTATGTGTTTACCGGGTGGGAAGAGTTTACTTATAACGGCGGTACCTACTATACGCCAGGGCTGGGTGAGCAAATCGGTTCGACCCGCGTAACCTCTACCGGTGAAGTGCCGGATACCCGTTCAATCGTTTCGAATAACCTCGACGCCATGTATCAGGACGAAATCATCATTGGTTACCAGGGCATGATTAACGAAGACTGGAGCTGGGGTATTAAAGGAACGCAGCGTCAGTTGAATGGTGCTATCGACGATATGATCATCGACCATGCTATTGCCGAGCGCTTTGGTTGCGGCGATGGTTATCACCCGAATCAGTACGTACTGGGTAATCCGGGCAAGAGCATGGAAGTTTACACCGATACCGACTGTGACGGTAGCGTTGACGACTGGGCTACCTTCACGGCAGAAGAGCTGGTGTACCCGGAAGCCGAACGGACCTACTACGCCGTTGACCTGAACATCGCCAAAGCCTGGGATGGGGTATGGAGTTTAGATGCAACTTATACCTGGTCACACAGCTATGGTAATTCAGAAGGCCTGGTTAAATCGGATAACGGCCAGGACGATGCCGGCCTGACAACTGACTTCGACTTCCCGGAACTCATGGATGGGGCTTACGGTAACCTGCCTAATGACCGTCGTCATATGCTGAAAGTCTTCGGTTCTTACGCAATTAGTGAAAACTTCACCGTAGGTATTAACTACTCGCTGCAATCCGGCCGTCCGGTTAACGCTTTTGGTGTTGCTCACCCGGGCCCTGATGGTGAAGTGGATTACGGCTATACCTATTATCTGTCTACTGATAGCGGTGCGGTAAACGATGAAGGTGCAATCATTTATGATTATGAACAGGTCACCCGTGGTTCTCAGGGACGTACGCCATGGGTATCACGCGTCGACGTGAACCTGGCATACAGCACTGAGATCGCCGGATTGGATACGCGCTTCAAAATCGATGTATTTAATTTGCTCGACGCAGATAATGTTACCCGGATTAACGAAGTTGCTGAAAGTGCTCAGGGTCAGGCAAGCCCGCGCTATGGTCTGGCGCAGGCTTTCCAAACTCCACGTTACGTTCAATTAAGTGCTAATGTCACTTTCTAAAAATACCAAGCCCCTGTTTTTCAGGGGCTTTTTTTATTTTTATCAAAGAACGTTGAGATAACGAACAATAAGCACGATTTTGTTCAACAAGCAAACAAGTGTTTAAAAAAAGCGTTATCAAAGACATAAGTTATTGTGAATATTTATTAACACTCCGTAAGGAATTGTTTACGATAAGAATTATTTATTAGCAAAGTGGCGGAACTTTTTGGAATAGAAGCTCACCGTCTAGTTGATTCTTCCTGCGCTATCTGGTTATTATCGCCTGAGACGCGTTGCGTTTGTCGATAAAATTCGGCAAGTCGTCTGCTTTTTAAAGTAGCGTAGCGTCTGTAAAAAGGTGCCGCGTCTATTAAAAAAAGTCGTTATCAAGCGACAACCATAAAAGTAAATAGTGGTCCAGGGAGACAATTAATGTTTACAAACACTAAACTGGCTAAGTCAGTGAAGCTGGCTTGCGCCTTCGGTTTGGCCTCTTCTGCTGCAATCGCACCTAGCGCTGTAATGGCACAGGATGCTGACGAAGCCGAAGCCAAAACGGTAGAAAAAATTTCCGTAACAGGTTCTCGTATCCGCAGAGCCGACCTCGAATCAGCCAGCCCGGTTACAGTAATCAGCAGAGAAGAACTTGAGTTAACAGGTCTTACTGATGTTGGTGACTTTATCCAGAGCTTACCTTCAATGTCCGGTTCACCAATCGGTACTACTACCAACAACGGTGGTAACGGTTCTGTTCAAATCAACTTACGTGGTTTAGGTGCGGTTCGTACGCTGACACTGGTAAACGGTAAGCGTGTAGTTGACGGTGGTGACTACCAGGCTATTCCTTCAGCCATGATCGAGCGTGTTGAAATCCTGAAAGACGGTTCATCAGCGGTATACGGTGCTGACGCGGTAGCGGGTGTTGTAAACATCATTACCCGTAAAGATTTCGAAGGTGTTGACGTAACGCTGCAAACTGCAGACTGGTTCGACACTGACGGTGCTGGTCAGGATTCATTGTCATTATTATTCGGTCAGACCTTCGACAAAGGTAACTTTGTATTTGGTGTTGAGCGTGTAGACCAAGACGAAGCGTTCCAGGCTGATACGCCTTGGGACTTCATGCAAAACTCTTACTACATTTATCCGGCAGGCTGTGAGGCGCAGGTTACTGCTCCTTACGATGGTACGCCACAAGGTGGTTGTTACCCGGTTGGTTCATCACGTATCCCAGAGTCTCGTCTGCCTTTCTACAGCCAGGGTACTTTCCTGATTGGCGATCCGGCTTCTACACCAAACGAAGTAGGTCTGATGACGCCGCATGACGGCCGTACTTATAACTACGCGCCAGTTAACTATATTCAAACGCCATTTAAGCGTACTAACATTTTTGCTGAAGCAAACTATGAAGTTAGCGATTCCGTTCAGTTTAAAGCTGAATTCCGTGCTAACCAGCGTACTTCTGCACAGCAATTAGCGCCGCTGCCATTCACTGGCGGTGACCCAATGTACGAAGGTTTCTATGACGATCCAGCTACCGGCAACACTGTGGCGTTTACCGGTGTTTCTCAGGACAACTACTATCTGAGAAGAGCTGTTGATGCGTACAATGCGGCAAACGGTACTTCTTTAGTTTACGAGCCAGTGGTTAACCCACGTCGTCGTATGATCGAAACTAATCGTCGTTTCGAGCAAGACATCACTCAGTACCAGTGGAACGCAGAGCTGACAGGTGAGCTTGATAACGATATGTACTGGGAAGTGTATATCGGTGAAGGTCACAGAACTAACGTAAGCCGTGACTTCGGTCAGTTTGCTGGTTCACGCTTGTTTAATGCCCTTGGCCCATCAGCCGACTTAGATGGCGACGGCATCCCAGAGTGTTACGCAGATATTGATAATCCTGGTACGTTAATCCAGGGCTGTGTGCCATTAAACCTGTTTGGTGGTGGTTCAGTTGATGCGGCTGGTAACCCAACCGTTACTACTCTGACGCAGGAAATGCTTGATTACGTATCACTGGATACAGTTGATACTATTACTCAGAAGCAGCGTCTTGCTGGTGCTAACTTATCTGGCGTAGCGTTTGATCTGCCAGGTGGTGAGCTGGGTTGGTCTGTGGGCTGGGCTTACTGGAGACAGAGCCTGGACAGCATCCTTGATTCAGCGAAAACTATCGGTGCAGTAACGGGTAACGTTGGTGCAAGCACCACTGGTTCACTGGTAAACAACTCGGCATTTGGTGAGATTTACGCACCTCTTTTTGATAACGGTGAACAAACTCTGAGCCTGACTGTTGGTCTGCGCTACGATGACTGGGACGCGTTTGATTCTGGTACTACTTACCAGGTTGGTCTTGAAGGTACCGTAGTTGAAAACTTAAAACTGCGTGCTACCTACGGTACGGTATTCCGTGCACCAACTATCAGCGACTTGTTCGGTGGTGTGGTTGATTCATTCCCTCAGTACGTTGACCCATGTATCCCGGCTGCCGGCCAGGCGCTGCCTCCAGGCTGTGCCCAGGTGGGTGTTCAGTTAGATACTCAGGTTAACGCGAAAGTAGGTGGTAACCCTGACATTCAGCCTGAAGAAGGTAATACCTTTACTGCTGGTATCGTTTACTCTCCATCAATCGGCGAACATGACCTGACGTTCATCGCTGACTACTGGAAAGTTGAACTGGAAGACGGTATCACTTCACTGGGTGTAAACCGTATCCTGAGCGATTGTTACGTAAACGAAAACGATGCAGCTTGTGCGCTGATTACTCGTAACCCTGATTACTCAATCAACAACATTGTTGATACGCAACTTAACCTGGCAGAATTTACTGCTGAAGGTGTTGACGTAGAAGTTCGCTGGGCATACGAATCAGACCTGGGGCAGTTAAATGCCGCAGTTATCTATACGCACCTGTTAGAGCGTACTTCACAGCAAACAGCTGAAAGTGAAGTAGTTGATTTTGCAGGTATGTTTGTTGGCTCTAGCTTCCCGCAAGATAAAGCTAACGTACAACTGCGCTGGACTAAAGACGACCTGTCTGTAGCCTTACTGGGTGAGTACATTGGTGAGTTGGATAACGATAACTCTCCGTTTGCTGCGTACTTCCCTGAAGGTTACATGCAGAAAATCGACTCTCAGTTCTACACTGACGTAACTGTGAACTACGCCTTTGAGTCTGTTCGCATTACAGCTGGTGTAAGCAACCTGACTGACGAAGCGCCTCCATACATCGATGGTGGTTTCAACGCTTCAACCGATCCTTCTACTTACAGAATGTTCGGTCGTGGTTACTTCTTAAGACTGAACTGGTCTTACTAAGAACACTTTACTTGCCGAAAGGTAATTAATTAGGAAAAGCCAGTGACTTTGTGCACTGGCTTTTTTATTTTCTGGTGTTTGCTTCTTCCCTTAATAATGATTAGATACACCTAACGAAACAAAAAACGATAAAAAAGTAGTGTGCGCACAGTGAATGTAAATATTGAACAGCTTAGTCAAATAGCCCGGCTGGCCATCCAACAACAGGACTGGGCCCGGGTCAGTGAGTCGGCAACAGCCATTTTAAAGCAGCAGCCAAATAATCCCGAAGGCTTATTTTTAGCTGGTGTTGTGGAGCGGGTCGCGAATCGCCCGGTTAATGCACTGCAATATTTTAAGGCCGCACTGGAACAGGATGACAGTCGCTACGATGCGGCTATCGAACTGGCAAACCAGTATTCCGTGGCGCGACGCAACGGGGAAGCCGCTGAGTTATTGAGTCGCTACAAGGATAAGCTGAGCAACAGCTCGGTGTATTCTGATTTGGCCGGCACTATTTATACTGATATTGGTATGGCAGAAGAAGCCTATCCGCTCTTCCAGCAAGCAGTGAATTTGCAGCCACAGGTCGACTTGTTTCAGGCAAACCTCGCATCCTGCGGCGTTTTTCTGGGCAAAATTTCTGAAGCCAAAGCCATCTACACCCGCTTGTTGAAACGCTTCCCGAACCATCAGCGCAATCATTATCAGCTGGCCCGACTCGAAAAAGCGCAGGACGAGACCCACCTGCAACAAATGCTCAAGGTACTGGAACAAACCAATAACCCGCCCGACAGAAACATTTTTATTTACTTTGCCATTGCCAAGGAATATGAAGATCTTGGCCGCTGGTCAGAAGCGTTTGAATATTACAAAAAAGGCGGCGACGCGGTTTGCTCTGTGGCACGTTACGATGTGAAAGAAGACATTGAGCTAATCGATACGATTATTCGCTGTTGCAATAAAGAGTGGTTGAATGAGCCGGTAACCGCGGCGGAAAATAGCAGTGAACCAGTGTTTGTAGTAGGCTTGCCGAGAACTGGTACCACGCTATGTGAACGGATTATCTCCAGTCATTCAGAGGTGGAAACCTTAGGCGAGACGTTATTCTTTCAAATGATTTTACGTCGCGAGAGTGGGGTGCAAAGTACCCAGCCTATATCCCGTGAAATGATTGAAGCCCTTCTCGACAAAGAGCCGGCGGCTATAGCGAAAGGGTACATGGAACAAGTGGCTTATCGGTTACATGATAAGGCCTACTTTATCGATAAATTACCCTTCAACATTTTGTACCTGGGCTTTTTTGCCAAGGCTTTTCCGAAAGGGAAAATTGTTTATCTGCATCGTAATCCCATGGATGCCTGCTTTGCCATGTATAAGCAGATTTTTACCTGGGCGTATAAGTTTTCTTATTCGCTGGAAGATTTGGCGCAGTATTATGTGGCTTTCGAACGGTTAGTGACGCACTGGAAAGCAGTGTTAGGCGATCGTATTGTTGAAGTGAAATACGAAGACCTGGTTGACGACACGGAGCAACAAACCCGTCAATTGCTGTCCAGCCTGGACATGCCTTTTGAGCAGGCCTGTCTCGACTTTGATCAGAACCGGGCGCCAAGTGCAACGGCGAGCTCGGTACAAATAAGAGAGAAGGCACATAAAAACTCGGTGGATAAATGGCGGCGTTTTGAGCAGCAGCTGGCGCCATTAAAAGCCCGCCTCGAAAGTGCCGGTATCAATGTTTAATCCATCACGCTATTAACATGACTCAGCAATCCTTACATGAATACAGCCAGTATGCCCGAATGCTTATCGGGCAGAAAAACTGGCAGGGCGCTGCCAGCATTGCCAGCCAGATGCAGCAAACATTCAGCGACGAGGCAGAAGGTTTTTTTATTGGTGGTGTGGTAGCTAAAAATACCGGCAGACTCAGCGCCGCGCTGGAACAATTTGAATCCGCGTTGGAAAAAGACGAGGCTCGCCATGATGCAGCCATTGAACTGGCAGAGCTTTATACCTCTGAAAACCGCTTTGGTGACGCGCTCACATTGCTGGATAACTATCAGCAAAAGCTGGCTAACAGTTCCTACTATCTGCTGCTGGCTGCCAAGGTATTTACCTGGCTGGGATTACACGAAAGAGCCTGGCAGGCATTAAACCAGGCCAATAAGGTGCAACCTGAAACCGATTCCATTCTGGCCCGGCTCGCCGAATGCGCTGTGTTGTTGGGGCGGATTGATGTGGCAGAGCCCATCTATAAACGCTTAATCAACAAGTACCCGCATTTTCAGAAACACCATTATGACTATTCAAAACTAAAACGCGCTGAAAACGACGAGCACGTGCAGCAGATGAAGCAAATGTTGCAACAAAACGGGCAGCCACCGCAGAATAATATCTTCCTTTATTATGCCCTCGGTAAAGAGCTTGAGGATTTAGAACAGTGGCAGGAAGCTTTTAGCTATTACGAAAAAGCTGGCAACGCCATTTTAAGTAACGCCAACTACAGCGTTGATAAAGATATTCAAACCATCAATGATGTGATCGCGCTCTGTAGCCGTGAATGGCTGGCGAGTGAAGAAAATACCGTCTGTGACGAACACGCTACGCCGGTGTTTATTGTGGGCTTGCCAAGAACCGGAACCACCTTAATAGAGCGGGTGCTTGCCTCTCACCATGAGGTTGAGTCGGCAGATGAGACGTTCTTTTTCCCGACGGCGATTAATCTTGAAGCAGGCATTAAGCGTTTTAGTGAAATTGATGCTGAGGTGATTAGCAGAGGGGCAAACAGCGATTTACAGTCTGTTGCCAACCGCTACCTCGAAATGGTGAGTTACCGGTTATCGGGTAAGTCGCATTTTATTGATAAGTACCCGTTTAACTTTTTATTACTGGGCTTTATTGCCAAGGCTTTCCCCAAAGCAAAACTGATCTATTTGCACCGTCAGCCGCTGGATGCGTGCTTTGCCATGTTCAAACAGTCGTATTTTAAATTCTCTTATTCACTGGATGATTTAGCCAATTATTACGCGGCTCACGACCAGCTAAGAAAGCACTGGTTTGAAGTACTGGGGGACAGGCTGATTGAAGTCTCTTACGAAACCTTTGTTGCCTCGCCAGAAGCATCCACACGCCAATTACTCGATGAGCTGGGCCTGGAATTTGACCCTGCCTGTCTGGAGTTTTACAACAACCCTTCTGCCAGTGCTACTGCCAGCACGTTGCAGGTAAGGGAAAAAGTGCACACCCGTTCGGTGGGTAAATGGCAGCATTTTTCTAACGAAATGGCACCACTGGTGAATTTTTTAGAACAGAAAGGAATATTATCAATTAGTTGAAATTGAACGTTGGCGGATTGTTTTTCGCGCTGGCTCCTGCCTAGTATTAACGCTTGCTTATATACAAGCAGACGGAAATATCCAAGGGACTGAGAGCCACAGAAAAACAATAAAAAGGTACCGCTAATGACACAACTAACCGATTCCGCCAGGGAAGACACTGACGACTGGGACAAGTATTGGAGTGGGGTAGGGGGGATTGGCGCTTTCAGCGATGGCGGTGTCAGTCACCCGGCGATTACCGCGTACTGGCAACACTTCTTTCGTACATTGTCTGCCAGCCCAGCTAATGGTTCGTTAAAGATAATCGATATTGCCGGCGGTAATGGCGCATTGATTGAAACGGCCGGGCAGATTTATGGTGACGAGCAGCTGGCTTTTACATCGCTCGATTTATCCCCCGCGGCGATTCAACAACTCACTAAACGGTTTCCCCATGTGAACGGGCTGGTTGCCGACGCTAACGCCATTCCTTTACAGGATAACAGTTCCGATTTGGTGGTAAGCCAGTTTGGTATCGAATATGCTGGTGCTGATGCAATCGATGAAGCCATTCGGGTTGTTAATCCTGTTGGCAACATTGCGCTGATGATGCATTGCGAGAATGGCGTGATTTTTTACGAAAGCAAAGCCAATCTTACGGTTATCCAAAGAGTCCTTAATTCGCATATTTTGCCGCTGGCTAAATGTTTTTTTACCGCCCAGGCCGAGCTTCATCGGGACGGAGATAAACAGCGATCACGCTTCCAGGCTCAGGCTCAGCAGTTCTCCGTGGCATTGGGTGTGCTTGAACACTGTATGACAGAATTCGGTACTGGCGCTGCCGGCGGGTTTGTGCATAAGCTCTATAACGATCTGGCTAATGTGCATGAAGCGTTTGGGCAGTATGTGCTCAGTGAAGTGCTCGACTGGTTATCCGATATGGAAGTTGAACTGGAAGCCTATAAAGGCAGAATGCAGGCAATGCTCGATGCGGCGATAGCCGAGGATGAGTTTTACGAAATCACAGAAAAGTTCAGACAAAGTGAATTCACTCTTACACTTGCTGACAAGCTTTATAGCCCTGATAACGCCAATCCTCTGGCGTGGGTAGTTGCCGCTGGCGGGCGATAACTAATTGATGGAGTTCGCACCTTCAGCGTCTGCGTGATGAGGCCGGTGTGATTGTCCTGCTAATATCGATAAGTCGTACATACTAAAAACAGAGACCAACAACATCCCCAATGCCATCAAGCTATGTAACGATAAATGTCGATGTGGATGGAGATCAATAAATGACAATACCCGGGGCTGCCGCCCGGAGATATGACCAGCACATCTGCGCAATACCCGATTTTTCGGCGTTGATATAAACACGGCGCCGTGTAGTAGCACTGCTGAAACGATTTCACGGCCAGTGTATCGCTTCTCACACGCCACTTTCCCGAACATCTAAGCCTAAAGTATTGTAAAGATACAACATAAGTATGCTTAGAATGGGGTGCCTGAATTGCACTATGTTTATGGAACTGCTGAATAGGCTTGCGATAATAATAATGATAAGACAGAAATAATGTCGCTCAGGATGCAACACAGGGCGTTTTTAATGCCAAATTCAGATGATTAACAGATTATGTTAGTAACTGTCAGCTATCGACCGAAATCAAATCTGGTCGGACTTTGCCGTCAGAAATTAATAATCGATTAACTGTTGTTGTGAAACTTTTGTAATTTATTTACACTTTCGAAAGTTTTATAACATATGTTGAACAGTCGATTTGTTTAATCACTGAGCAAACGCAACGCGATATCCGGGGTGTAAAGAGCTTGTTACTTGACTCCCTTATTGATCTCGTGTGACTATAAGACGTTCGTAGTATTGGTGTCAGTATGGCAAATACTACCTTCCTAAATATAGATAAATTTTATACGCCCCTTGCGAAGCAGTATTTTTATTACAAGTCGCAAGGATTCAAATAAGAAATTGGTTGGGAACTATGTCCAAAATGAGCAAGAGAACTCTTATTGCTTCTACTATGATGGGTGCATTCGCACTGACTGGTAGCGCAGTCGTCTCTGCAACGAATCTGAACGATCTTCACACTGAAGAAGCAAAGATTCATGCGGCTGCAGCGAAATCTCAAGAAAAGATCAACGCGCTTTTCGAACAGTCACAAGAACTGTTAGTAGAATACCGTGGTGTTGTTGATGAAACTGAAAACCTGAAGATCTACAACGATTACCTGGCAAGCTTAGTTGCTGACCAGCAGCGTGGTATCGATTCTTTACAAAAGCAAATCGACAGCATTGAAGATACCAAACAAGGTATCGTTCCTCTGATGTTCCGTATGATCGACAGCCTCGAGAAATTCATCGAGCTGGACGTTCCAATTCGTCTTGAAGAGCGTAAAGAGCGTATCGAAAGATTACGCGATCTGATGGCTAACTCGAATGTAACCGTTTCCGAGCAGTTCCGTCAGGTTCTTGATGCATACCTAATTGAAACTGAATACGGCACGCGCATCGCGTCTTACCAGGGTACTCTGGATGACAACGGTACCGAAGTAACCGTTGACTTCTTTAACCTGGGCCGTACGGCAATGCTTGCTCTGTCTCTGGACCAAAAACACGCTTGGGTTTGGAACAATGACACCCGTTCTTGGGAAGCACTTGGTGACGAATACCTGGGCTCTGTAAACGAAGCTGTGAAAATGGCTAACGGTTTGGTCCCAGCAGAACTTATCAAACTTCCAATTAAAGCAGCGGAGTAAGCGTTAATGAAACCAGTATTTAAATCTCTACTCGCCGCTGCGACGGTAGCGGTTATGTCTTCAACTGCGGTAGCTCAGGAGCCAGCATCTCTGCAAGACCTGCTGAACTCTGTTAAAGCCAACCGTGCTTCTGAAGCAAAAATCAACGCACAGCGCGAAGCAGAATTCCAATCTGCCCGTGCCGACAAGCAAGCATTACTGCGTAAAGCAGAAAGCGAGCTGAAAGCTGAGCAAGATCGTGGTGACCGTCTGCAAAAGCAATTTTCTGACAACGAAGTAACGTTGAACGAAAAAGCGGCTGAACTGGAACAGGCTACCGGTACTTTAGGTGAGATGTTCGGTGTGGTACGTCAGGCATCTTCTGAAGCTTACGGCCGTATCGCAACGTCAATCGTAAGTGCTCAGTATCCTGGCCGTGACGAGTTCCTCGCTCGCATGTCTGAAGAATCCAAAGGTCTTCCTAACATCGACGAACTGGAAGAACTGTGGATTTCACTGCAAACTGAAATGACTGAACAGGGTTCAGTAGTTAAATTTACTACTGACGTAATCAACCTGGACGGTGGTACTAACTCACAAGAAGTACTGCGTGTTGGTACATTTAACTTAGTAGGTGACGAAGGTTACCTGACTTACGACGACGAGAATGACATTGTTCAGCCTCTGGGTCGTCAGCCAGACGGTTACCTGGTTTCTGCGGCTAAAGAAGCACGTGAAGCAAGCTCTGGTTTCGTACCTTTTTATGCTGACCCTTCACGCGGCCAAATCTTAGGCCTGTTGAAGCAGAAAGCCACTATGTCTGAGCGTTATCACGCTGGTGGCGTTGTAGGTTACGTAATCACTGGTATGCTGGCAATTGGCCTGTTAATTGGTCTGTACAAACTGATCACCCTGACTCTGGTTGGTGGTAAGATCCGTTCACAGCTGAAAAACCCTTCTGCTCCTTCAGACAAGAACCCGCTGGGTCGTATCCTGAAAGTTTACAGTGAAAACAAAAACGTTGACGCTGAAAACCTGGAACTGAAACTGGATGAAGCTATCCTGCGTGAACTGCCAAGCATTGACTCTGGCGTTAACGTAATCAAAATCTTTGCAGCAATCGCACCTCTACTGGGTCTGTTAGGTACAGTACTGGGTATGATCGCTACCTTCCAAACCATCACACTGTTCGGTACTGGTGACCCACGTATGATGGCAGGAAGTATCTCTATGGCACTTGTAACTACCGCGCAAGGTATTATCGCAGCACTGCCATTAATCCTGACGCACAGCATCGTTGCCTCTAAGAGCAAGCAAATCGTTCATATTCTGGACGAGCAAACTGCAGGCATCATTGCTGCTCACGCAGAGTCGGAGAAAGCATAATATGGTTTACCTGATTGGATTATGGGAATCGGTCAGGGACTTTATCGCTACCGGCGGTGACGTGTTATACGCCGTTGCTGCCGCGCTCTTTCTCATGTGGGTATTAATGATTGAGCGCTACTGGTATTTGACGTCAGTGTTTCCAAAAATGAAAAAGCAAATTATTCAGGATTGGAACGCTCGTGCAGATACTAAGTCATGGTATGCGCATAGAATCCGTGAAGCGTGGATCTCCGAGGCTTCAGATAACCTGAACGCCAGAATGCTTATCATTCGAACCCTGGTAGCTATGTGTCCGTTAATCGGTCTGCTGGGTACTGTAACTGGGATGATCAGCGTATTTGAGACGATGGCAACGCAAGGTACGAGTAACGCACGTCTGATGGCGGGTGGTATCTCGATGGCAACTATCCCGACAATGGCGGGAATGGTCGCGGCGCTGTCAGGGCTGTTTATCAGTACTCGTCTCGAAGCGAAGGTTAAGATTGCGCGGGAAAAGCTAGTTGATAGCTTGCCGTATCATTAGAGAGAGAGATTATGGCTCGAAAAGTCAGAACCGAAGAGGAAGATGCAGCGATTGATATGACGCCCATGCTGGACATCGTATTCATCATGCTGATCTTCTTTATCGTGACAACGGTTTTCGTTAAGGAAGCCGGTATAGAAGTTAACAAGCCCGATGCGAGCCGAGCGTTCTTACATAAAAATGCTAACATTTTCATTGCGATCACCGAAGATGGCAATGTTTGGTTAGATAAACGCGAGGTGTCTGTCGACAGCGTCAGGGCAAACTTAGAGCGATTACTTACGGAGCAACCAACTGATTATGTGTTTATACAAGCTGATATTAAGGCTAAACACGGGGTGGTTGTTGAAGTTATGGACCAGGTTAAAGCCGCAGGCATTGACCGCATTGCAGTAGCAGCGAGGAACTAGTATGGGTAGAATTATCGCCTCTATAGTCATCGGTGCAGCCGTAGCATTTGGTCTGTTCGTAGTAATGGCTAAACTTATTGAAAACTCCGCGCGTCCGGTTGATGAAATTCCGGATGCACCGGTTATCGATATCGTTATGCAGCCGCCAGAAGAGGATACGCAAACACGTACCCGTGTTCCGCCACCTCCTCCTCCGCCGCCACAGCAGCCGCCTAAAATGGAGCCTGTTGAGCCGGAAGAAGCTGAGCCGGATGCAGACGGATTCAGCCTGGATATTCCAGGTGTTGATACCGGTGGTGTTGGTGTAAACATTGGTGGTGTTGGTGCGATGCAGAGTGATGGTGATGCGACACCTATCGTTCGTATCGATCCTAAGTACCCGCCGCAGGCAGCACGTGATGGTAAAGAAGGCTGGGTTAAGCTTCAGTTTACCATTATGGAAGACGGCTCGGTTGATGACATCGATGTAATCGATGCGGATCCTAAGCGTATCTTCGACCGTGAAGCCCGTCGCGCTCTGGCGAAGTGGAAATACAAGCCTAAGATCGTAGACGGTAAACCTGTTAAGCAACCAAATATGTTTGTACAACTAGACTTTAAACTGGAGCAATAATCATGTTGAAATCCACAATGTTTAAAAAGTCACTGGTAGTAGCGGCATTCACTCTGGGCTCAGCAATTGCGTTGCCAGCAGCAGCGCAAAGCTCGGCACCGGTAGTGTGTCCAGGCTACGAGAAAGGTACAACCAACCTGGTTGGTGAGCGTGTAGGTAAAAAAGTACAGAAGGCTTTTGAAGCGTACAACGAAGACCTGATTGATGACGCGATCACAATCCTGTCTGAGATTGAACCGAAAGAAGACTTTGACAAAGCTTATGTAAACCGTTTCCTCGGTAACATCATGGCGACTAAAGATGGCATGGGGCCAAAAGCCCTGGAGCTATTAGTGTCGTCGGTGGAAACTAAGGTGTTAAACGACCTTGAGCACTCGCAAACGCTCAAGCTGGTTGCTGACCTTAGTCTGCAGGAAAAGGAATACGAGCAATCGGTTAAGTACTATCAGGCATATCTGGACTTTACCTGTAAAGAGGACCCTGAAGTTTACACCCGTATGGCTAACGCTTTTTATGAGCTGAAGCAATACGACAAGCTTATCGATCCGGCTGACAAAGCTATTGAGTTGTATGAAGAACCAAACAAAAACCCCTATGTACTGAAGTTATCTTCGTACTATGAGCGTAAGATGTACAAAGAAACCGTTGGGGTTGCTGAGGACATCGTTAATACGTTCCCTGAAGAAGGAAAGTGGTGGGTTCAGTTAGGTCAGTTTTATCTGATGATCGAAGACTATAAAAAGTCTTTGGCAACATTAGAAATTGCTTACAACCAGGGCTTTTTAGAAAAGCCTAACCTGTTAAAAATGTTGTCTCAATTGTATGCAACAAACAATATGCCTTATCGTTCAGCCAAGGTGCTGGCGGAGAATATTGCAAACGGCAAGATTGAGAAAACAGCTGATAATCTGGCGTCTGTAGCGAACAGCTATCACCAGGCGATGGAATACGAACTGGCTGCACAGTTTTATCAGGAAGCGGCAGAAATGTCGTCTGATCCGGAATTTTACCGTAAGCAGGGTGTACTGCTGCTGGTTGCAGAGGATTACAAAGGTGCTATTACAGCACTTTCTAAAGCTCTGGAACGTGGCGTAGAAGACCCGGGCAAAGTTCACTTTAGTTTAATGGAAGCTAACTTCTATGCCGGAGACTTTAAACAAGCCTACGAGCATATTAAGGAAGCGAAAAAGGACAAGACATTACGCAGAAACGCGAATGCCTGGGAACCTTACATCAAGCAGAAAGCGAAAAACCGCGGTATTAATATCTAATTGAAAAAGCGCCTTAACGGCGCTTTTTTTATCTCTGTTATCCTCTTTCTTTATTGCCTCATCTGGTAAAAACACGACCAAGATGGCTGATGATAAAACGCTCAGTTTCACGTTTGCCGGTTAGCCTGTAGCGCTCAGTAAGCTTATTGAGTGCGTTACTGTTTGCCACAAACTCCTCCAGTACAGCCTTGCTTTCGCTTTCTGCGATGTGCTCTGATTGTGTTTCAAGCAGCCATGCAACACTGCCACGGGCATGCTGAAGACTTCTGCTACCGTTAATCACCTGCTCCAGTATGACTAATGTGCACGCTCGAATGCTATCGTTCACTACAAAAGGTGAAACAGAGGGGGAATCGCCAAATGTTTCCGGTTCGGGGTGGAGTAATAGCTCCTGGCTAAAACGTTGAGCAATTAGGGTCTGAACATCAACCATTGTCTGACTTAGTGGCAGAAACATGAGTAAACTGTATTCACCACTTGAGGCGTCACGTTTTAGTCCCGGTTTGGCTGGCATAAAGTCATTGGTATTCCAAAAGGCAGTCAAAGAAGGCGTTGCACCATAAGAAGTCGTCAGAGCGTCCACTCCCGCAGTTTTTGCCCGTTTCAGCAACCTGTTAATTAAGTTGCTGGCGATGCCTGTGCGCCGGAAACGGGGCAGGACGGCGATTCGGTTAATACGCCAGTAGGTTGCCGTCGCCATAGCTGCAGATGCTAAAAGCACGCTTAACCCCTGGGCGGATAGGTGCCCATTCACCCGTCTGGCGCCACTGGCAATCTGAGATGCGACGTCCCTGAGCAATACGCCGCCTTCCTGCTGATAATTGAGTACACCGATCACCTGATTGTCGTTGATCGCCAGTAACGTATTATTGGCTGGCGAGTCATAAAGACGAACCAGTTCATCGGCAGTGGTTTGATAGTGAGCCTGCATGAGCAGGGGGAGCAACTGGAGATTAGTGTGACTATCGAACTGTTCCTTATTAAGTGTCTCATAATTGATAGTACTGCCGCCGTGAGACTCCGCAGCCGAGACTTCACGCATATCTATAGCGGTGGTGTCCATACACAGCGCGCGGTACCAGAAGTGCTCCAGCGGATCGTTTTCAAACCAGCGAATCGGTGTATGTAACGCAAAATGGCGGATGTCCGGGCGGTGGTGTTTAAGCCAGGGCATAAAGCGGGTAATAAAGCCTCTTCCTGACCCTTCATAGCCTCTTACCGTCGTACTAAGCAACAGGTGTTTAGCCTGGTTGCAAAGTGCTGTGAGCTGCGGCACAGGAATGCTTGCAGCTTCGTCAATAAGTAGCAGTGTAGGTTCGCTCAGGGTGTTCAATGAGGGGTGGTCAAGGGGTAGCCATTGGCATGTCATATCATTTAATGTCACCCGGTAGCGATCGGTCTGCATTGCCTGAGGACAGGTTAACAGTACACCGGCCAATACCTGTTTTACAGACTCTGCATAACGACTGGTGATAATCACAGACTGCGATTGTGTGGTCATATAGTGCCCGGCAATCATGCCCAACAGGGTTGATTTACCTCTGCCACGGTCGGCAGTGAACAGTGCGTTTTCAATAAGTTGGCCTGCAGTAATAAGGTTGAACAGGCGTTGTTGTTCTGCCGATCTGAATGGTAAAGGGGGCGCAGCCGGTGGCTCTGCAGAAATTATTTCAGGTAACTCAGGCGCGAAATTCTCGCGTAATATGGCAACGTTTGAAGTTTGTATGAACTGACTGCCAATAGCGGCCCGCAATTGACTGAATTGCAGTTGTTCCCCGTAACTTAAATAGTGGCCGGTTGATGCCTCGCGGTAAACGGGCCATTCGTTAAGGTGTGGACAACACACAACCATCAGGCCACCCTGAGTAACCGTGCCAGCCACTGCCAGAATCGCATTAGGGCGAAACGCCTCAAAGGTATCAACAACGGCCAGACGGTATTCGGCGCCAAGAATTTGCCGGTAAGCGGCGATAGTCAAAGAACTGTAATCAGGGCAAAGTGATTTACCAAGAAACAGGGTTTCCTGGTTACTGTACCCTTGTATTAATTGGTCAATGACGTCTTTGCAGTAGTGCGCAGAACCGCTCACTACCAGCAGTTGGCGGTGAGCATTGGGAGTCTGTAGTAGCGCATTATTCCAACTGGATAGTGCGGCTAACGTCTTCGCGGTAGGCATAGAAGCAAAAAGTCATCACGTAAAACAGTTATTGTACCTGTTTGTGGTGTGGCCACCAATTAAGCCACAATTATTACAAGAACATTACCACTTCGTCAGCAGCTCCATGGCTTCGGTTAGCTGCTGCTCTGACAGTACGGTGCCTAGTTGTTCGTTGTGGATCGGGGCCTGATTAAAACACAAACTGTTAAACGCAAGCTCATGACAACAACGGATCCGTTGATTCACTTTTGCATCCGGCTCCTGACACAACCGCCACAAGGTTTGATTTACCTTACTGGTAAAGCCCCATCTGACCAACAACAGCGACGAGGCACCATACAGGCACAGATTATGTTCTGCAGCCAGCGCAGACTGAAATTCATCAAAACTGGCCGCATGTTGCCACTGCTCAAAAAACAATGAGGCATCTAGGTGTTCGGAATGGAAAATTAATAATAGCGCCAGGGGGCCAAACAGTATGAGCTGGGTAACCAGGGCTTTATCCTCGTTGCTGTATTCGCCGGCAAATAACGCTTCGAATAAGGCATTGCTTAACAGCATGGCGTCAATCAGCCGCTCGATATTCGGGTGGACACTCTGAACTGTGAGGTATTGCTGGGCGGCAAAAAGCACCGCCAGGTTTCTTACGTTGTTGACGCCGAGGTTGCGGCCGATAGCCTGCTCAAGTGACTGAGGCACTGAACCGTACAGCGCTTTGCTGGCTTTACCAATGATGTGCGCCAGAAATACCGGGTCTGGCTCGATCAGTTTTACCAGTCGGCTAACGGTAAGCTGTTCATCAGACAAATTCACAATATGACTGATGGTTTCGGGCAAGGGAGGGAGGTTCTCGGTCACTTCGATCAAGGCCTGGTTACCCCGCTGGAAGCGCAGACGGCTTCCCACCTGACGTAACTGACCAGGGCTTATACCGGTAAACTCTTTAAAGCTGCGGTCGAAGGAGCGGCGATCGGAAAAGCCCAGTGACTCAGCCAGAGTATCTACTTTCTCGCCGCTCAGTAAACCATTTATGCTGCGTTCGTGAATGTGGGATTTTAGTAAGGCGCTGAAAGACAGCTTCTCCTGTTTAAGTTTGCGTCGAAACACCGATTCTGACATGCCCAACAGCTCACCAACCGCTTCAGAGCGAATTCTGGCCGGTGTATCGAATTGTTTAAATGCATCGACCAGATCTTGTTTGAACCCCGCTTCACCGGCAGGCTGAAGGTTTTTCACCAGCACCTGCTGCAGTTTAGGACTGTAAAAAAACGATGGGCAGGATAGCCACTCTACATTGAAAGTAACGGCCAGTGCAGGTCGCTGATCATCACAGCGGGCCTGACTTACTGATGCTAACAGCCACTGCTGGTGACTGTGCATGAGTTCAACGTGACTAAAATCGAAATGTCGGCCAGCCAGGTGACGGAAAAGCGCCAGTAGATATGCCACCACAAAGGGTTCCATGTTGGGTAGGATGCCCGCTTTTACGGTGAGGGTTACCTGTTTGTCGGTTTTATTGATTTGCACTGCTTCAGAAGCTTCAAACAGAGGACTATCAAAAGTATGCAAAGCATCCAGAGCCGCGCTGATATCACGGGCCATAGACAAAAAACAGTGAAAAGTACCCATCTTGTTAAAATCAAGGTACCCCAGCAGGGACTGACCAATCTTGTGTGGTGAGTCACATTTACTCAGCAGTGCTAATTTTTCATTCAGGGCTGTAACCGGGTAGTCACCGCTTTCAATGTCTCCAAGGGCCAATAATGCCGTAGACTCGTCTTCCGTGGTCAGGCTCTTATCCCGGCGTAATGACAGTAGCGCGCGTGTAACGGCTGACCAAAACGTTCCTGTATAGGTAACAGACATAACAGATTTTTATCCCTTGCGATTCTCCCACCATAATAACGACTTTTGCCCGGGTGTTAAGTGAGGACAGACAAAATTGTCCTATTGTTCGATAAAATGTGTCCTATTTTGATTTTTTTGCTGCGTTACCATTAACTCCGAAGTTTGATGATGCATAAAGCCAAACTTGTTGTGAAGCAAGGACGGAAAGCCACGGACCTTTGAGGATAAAGGTGGCCGGGTTACTCAGAGTCAGTACAGCATTAACGTATTGATTAGTAGTTAAGGATTAAAGATGAAGTTGGCCAGAAAATTATGTTCAGTAATCGTCGCCTGCGGTATGGCAGCCTCTGCCAACGCTGGTGTTATCAATTACGAAGTGGACTTCGATACCGCTACCTTTGAAGGGATGAGTCGTCAGAATAACGTCGACAGTGATTATTTTGTACAAAACAATGGCGCGATTCGAATCTACTCAGATTCCTGGTTTGCCATAGATCTGGAAGATACATTCGGCATTGACACCGTCAATCTGGATGATCCACTGACCAACTACACGCTGGATTTTAAATTCCGCTTATTCCAGCGCATTGGTGATGGCGGTGAGGCCCGAGGTGTGCCTACTTCACTGCCAGAAATTGCCGGTTTATTCTTTGCTGATTTTTCCGGTGGTCAGACTGACGCAGTTTCCAGCCAGTCGTTTAACCTGATTGGTACTCAGAATTGGGGACTGGATGATTTTTCATATACCAACGATCGCTGGCAGAGTTTCTCTATCGACCTGGATAATTATCTGACTGGCAGCTTTACCCATATCGTACTGGTTAACGATTGTGATGATGAGTGTGGCAATACTCAAGTACGTTTTAGAGATATGACGATGTCTGAGGTTAGCGCGCCAACCGCTTTGTCGCTGGCAGTACTCGGACTCGGCATAACAGGCTGGCGTCGTCACCGCCGGTCTGTATAACGCTCTTTATCCGGGAGCAATTAAGTAACGCCCACCACGTCACGGTGGGCGTTCTTATTTCTGCTGCTAACTACCAGACCGCAACAATCAGTTAAACAGTTGCAAATCTCTTAAGTCTTGGTAGACTCCATCGCGCATTCATAATGCATTCACCAAGGGGTGCCGGAAACGGCTGAGATCCATCATGTGGGAACCCTTAAACCTGATCCGGATAATACCGGCGTAGGGATGGTTACAATCAAGCCTTATCACCTGCCGTTAAAAGCCGGATCTTTTGGTCATCATTGCACAAGAGATCCAGTATGAAATTACCTAAAACTCTGTTTTCTTTATCTTTACTGAGTTTATCTTTCAGCGCTTTAGCCGCTGAGCAACAAGACATCGAAAAAGTCACCGTGTATGGCGATTTTCATCAGCGAGCTCTGGCTCAACTGAGCGCCAGTGCCTCAATCATCGATAATGCCCGTATTCAAAGCCGTCAGGCGATGCACATCGAAGACTTACTGCGCATAGCGCCAAACGTTAATTTTGCAACGGGTGCCTCGCGGGGACGTTTTGTGCAAATTCGCGGCATTGGCGAGCGTAGCCAGTACGCCGAACCGATTAATCCGTCGGTTAGCATTATGGTTGACGATTTTGACTTTACCGGATTAGGCGCTGCTGCACTGCTGTTTGATACCCAGCAGGTCGAAATTTTTAGGGGCCCGCAAGCCACGGTATTCGGTACCGGCGCGCTGGCAGGTGCAGTATTAATGAAATCCACCCAGGCCGAGGATAGCGCTGCCGATTACGTGCAGCTTACTGCCGCTACCAAGAGCAGCTATCGCGTGGAAGCGGGTAAGAGTGTCGAGGTGGCCGACAATCTGGCCATACGCGGTGCGTTGGTGCATAACCAGAGTGATGGTTTTGTGCGCAATACCTTTCTTAATCGCGACGATACCAACAACATTGACGAAAGCGCCATTCGGTTAGCGGCAAGCTACGACTACAGCGATGAAGTATCATTAACCGTTAATTATCGCTGGTACGATATCGACAACGGTTTTGATGCGTTTTCTTTAGATAATACCCGCGAAACTTTGTCTGACGAACCTGGATTTGATCGCCAGCAAACCCATGCTATCAGCGCTAACCTGCTAACCCGGCTGGATGGCGGCGACCTGCACTTTATCGTTACTCACGCCAGCCACAATATTGGTTATGCCTATGACGAAGACTGGACCTATGATGGTTTTCATCCGTGGGGATACACTTCTTTCGATGCTTATTACCGCGATGTCGATACCAATACCGTGGAGTTACGCTTTGTCAGCAGCGATCAATGGCGTTTATTTAATGACACGACTTCCTGGGTTATCGGCACGCGGGTTAAGAATAATAAAGAGGATTTACTCCGTCAGTACACCTATGCCGATGGCGATTTCGTCAGTCAGTATCAGCCCATCACCCAGGCCGTTTACGGTCAGTTGGAAAGCCAGTTGAGCAATGACTTATTACTGACTTTTGCTTTACGTGCGGAGAACTATGACTTTTCTTACGGCGACAACGCCGGCCTCAATGGCGAGCATGATTCCACTATGCTGGGCGGCAAGCTGGCACTTAGTTATCAACTGGGTCAGCAACTTGTGTATGCCAGCGTTTCCCGTGGTTATAAAGGCGCTGGCATTAACCCCGACCAGAATGTGTCTACCGACAACCGCTTCTATGACGAAGAGTACAACTGGAACTATGAAATTGGCATGAAAGGGCGACTGGCTGACCAGTTAACCTCCCGCGTGGCATTTTTTGTGATGAAGCGGGAAGATACGCAGGTTAGTGACTACGAACTGCAGTATCGGGATGACGGCTCGGCGGAATTTATTGATATTATCAGTAACGCCGATTTAGGTGCCAACCAGGGTGTTGAGGTTGAGCTTAGCTGGCAGGCAACTGACCACTGGAACCTGAGCTTCTCGGGTGGGTATCTGGATGCCTATTTTGAAGATTATACCCGCGCTGATGGTACCACTGTCACAGAACAGCAGCAGGCTCAGGCGCCCGAGTTTACGGCCAATTTACTCAGCCAGCTGGATATCAACGAGTCAATTCGCTGGAATGTTGAAGTAGATTTTGCCGATCGCTATCGCTTTTCTGATGGCCATGATGTGACGGCACCTTCGCGCACCTTAGTGCATACCCAGCTAAGCTGGCGAATGGAGAACTGGGAAACACAGCTATGGATCAATAACGCGTTTGATGAAACCTATTATACCCGCGGATTTGGCGGATTCAGTAATGATCCCCGCGATTTTTACGAATTTGATGAACCCTATTATCAGTTGGGTAACGGTCGTCAGACCGGTGTTACCGTTCGTTATCAATTCTAGGAGCGCATTATGCAGGTGATGGTGGAGTTATCGCTGTACCCTTTGGTGAATGACTATATCGGGCCCATTAAGGCCTTTATTGAACGACTGAACAGTTACAGCAACCTTACAGTCATCACCTGTTCTACCAGTACTCAGGTGCATGGCGACTACGCCGAGGTAATGCAGGTGCTGGGCGCAGAAATGCAGCGAACCCATGAAGCAGTGGGGCAGGCGGTGTTTGTGGCGAAATTTCTTAATTTTGATGCCATGAGCAGTAAGTAGGGCAGCATGGAACAAGTCCTTTCTCAACTGGTTGAACAAATCTTAGCGACCACGCTGGCAGAGTGGCTGGCCGTGGTACTGGCCATCGCCTACGTGCTGCTCGCTGCCCGGCAAAGTGCCTGGTGCTGGCTGGCAGCTCTCACCAGCACTGCCATTTACACCTGGCTATTCTGGCAGGTGGCGTTACCGTTTCAATCGGCACTAAATCTGTTTTACATGGTGATGGCAGTTTACGGTTACTGGCAATGGCATCATAAACCGGGAGAAGATAAATCAGTGCAGTCCTGGCCATTTAGCTGGCATGTGCTGGCGGTATTTGGCTTAACGGCCGTAGCGGTGGGCTTGGGAAAATTAGCGGCAACGCAGTTTAACAGCGAATATCTGTGGCTGGATGCGGCCATCAATGTTTTCAGTGTGGCTACCACCTTTATGGTAGCGCACAAAATACTGCAAAACTGGATCTACTGGTTTGTGATCAATACCGCCGCAGTGTTTCTGTACTGGCAAAGCGGATTAATTTTGTCTGCCTGCCTGTTTATAGGGTATGTAGGCTTTTCAGTTTATGGATATAACCAATGGAAACAGGAATGGTCAGAAAGGTCTCTGACAAACAGCTAAGCGATTTTATCGCTGGCGCGTGTGGAGCCTCGCAATTAACCTTTGAGCCGGTTCGTCAGGGCCTGGCTAACAGTGTTTTCCGTGCAAGTAGTGGCGGGCAAAGCTGGGCCGTAAAATTGCTTGGACCGGCTACCTTCAGTGCCGTAAACTACGTTGTCGTCGCTAAATTACAGCAGCAACTGGCTGTTAGTGGCCTGGCGCCGGTGGTTACCGCTTATGATCCCGCATTACGCGTTTGGATCGAAGAGTGGGTCGACACGCCTGAGCAACCATCCCTGGATATAGATCGGTTGGCGCATGCGCTGGCCAACATCCATCAATGCGATATTAGCGCGCCAACCTTGGCGCTGTTACCATGCTGGCAACATTACCTCGAACAATTGCCCACCAGAGCGGCGCGTTCCTTCTCAGCACAAAGAGATAAGTTGCTACCGGTAATTTCTCAGTTTAGCCATTATCAGGATTTCTGCTTTTGCCATAACGATCTGTCGTTTGCTCATCTGGTCGGCACCGCTCGCAATAAAGTAGTCGACTGGGAGTACGCAGCTACCGGAAACCGTTACTTTGATATTGGCGCCTGTATTCTTATCAATGAGCTTAACAGTCAGCAGCAACAGCAGTTATGTGATGAATATGCACACCAAACCGGTCATTCGGCTGGTTCAGTGGAAAAGGGCGTAGCTGCTTTTTTACCGGTAGTGGATTTTACCAACCGTTTGTGGACGGCGGCGGCCGAGAGAAATCCGGCTTAATAATTCGCCGTAGCGTTTAATATTTGCGCGCTTAAACGCGATTTTAGTTATTTATTATAAAAATACTTTACCTTTGAAGGTGCATACGTATAATTCACAGCGCGCTAGGGGTGTAGTTCGAATTGGTAGAACAGCGGTCTCCAAAACCGATGGTTGGGGGTTCGAGTCCCTCCACCCCTGCCACTTTCCTCTTTGTTCTGATAGACTCTTGTAATTCATTTCCTTACACAGAAAAATCATCGCTTATCATGGCATTCGCGTTAACTGATTATCAAATTGCTGCATTACAAGCAATGCAAATTCCGGTGTGGCAGCCGCAAGACAAGCTGGCAAAACCAGCCGGTGAAGTGCCCGATGTTGCCGAAAAAGTAAAATCAGAACCAGTGTCTCAGGATACCGCGCGCTCCCATCTGCAGCGAATAAAAGACAGCGTAGCCGCCAAGCCAGCGCCCTCTCAAACGACTAAGACTGATGAACCCGTAGCACCACAGGAAGCCCCTCCAGTACTGCAGGTAATCAGTGCACAGCAAGCGCCACAATTTTTTGCTGATCTGCTTATCGCGGTGCAGGGGCTGGCCATGGAAACAGTGCCACCGGTTAAAGTTGGCGCGCCGGTATCAGTCTCGCAAACGGCGATCACATTGCCGGTAGCACCGGATGCACTTACCAAACAGCATAAAATGCAGCTCTGGCAGGCATTGTGCGCACTGAGCTAGATTTATCACAGTTAACTATTACTCAGGCAGATGAAGCGCTCGCCATAGCTGCCCATGTCATTCACTGTGAAGCTCAGTATGCGCCGTGGTCGCAGGCAACTTTTGTGGATTGCATCACATCACCGTACGAATGTTGGGTGCTGCTATATAACAGGCAAGTGATTGGGTTTGCTATCCTGCTGGTGGTGCTGGACGAAGTAACCCTGATGGACATAGCCATCAGTGCCGATCGGCGTGGACAAGGTGCCGGTAAACGAATGCTGGATTTTGTCATTAACCGTTGCAAACAGCTGAATGCTTCAGGTTGTTTTCTGGAAGTGCGCGAGTCGAATCTGGCTGCTTACACACTTTACTTAAATAACGGTTTTAAATTACTGGAACGCCGCAAAGGCTATTATCCCACCAAAGATGGCAGGGAAGACGCGCTCATGATGTCATTACCATTGAGCGCTGCAAGCCACCACGCCAATTCTGTTTAAAAATCCATACTGGCGAAAATCACCACCGAGGTTTTTTCTGCCGACTGAACATCATTTGAATCATTTTCCGGATAAAGAGTAACGCCGGTTATCGCTTCCACATAACGCACATCAGCATATCGCACTTTACCGTCGCCTTGTTTGGCATACACGCCCAGGGTAAGCGGGTAGCCCATTAGTTTTGTTTCATAGGCAACACTGATCCCCCGGGTATCGATAGCCTCTACGCGCTGGAAAGGTATGTCAAAATCGATAACGCCATTGCTGTTGTCGGTGAAAAATCCAAATTGCAGGGCGGTATCGTGAGACAGCGGTATACGTAGTCCCAGGGAATAATTAGTGACCTGTTTTAGTTCACGGGTTAAATCGATGTCATCAAGTACCACATCCTCATTTTCAACATGGCTGTAATAATCTATCTGGCTTGATACCACCCAGCCGCGATGATGGTAAGCGGCGCCAAAAGACAACAGGGAAGGTTGGTCCTGCTCTTTATCCGTGCGAATAAAGTCCGGAAATGTGGTATCCGGTGAACCGTTTATCAGAGTAATAATAGGCGCAACAATCAGGTTATTAGAACGGTAGTTACGGTTGATAGACACGCTGTGAACGTAATGCGCCCCAACACTTAAAGCATCATCCTTGTATAGCACACTCAGAGATGGCTCAATCAGATACTGCTTTTCATTAATACGTCGCCGGGCATCGAATCCGGAAGTAAAGGAACCGGTTGGCGTATACATGGTAATCGCCGCCCCGGAAGTTTGAGATAAAACCTGTTCTATGTATTTTAGCGATAAGGAAAAGCCCAGCGCCCACTGGTCATTAAGGCGGTAGGATAGGGCGCCGCCGAACTTGTAAGCGGCATTGTCAAAATCGTAGGTCACCGTTTCAATAACACTTTGCCCGGGCGTAGTTGGTGTGGCCGGTAACTCGTAGTTGGAACTGCTATCATTCCGTTCCTGAGAATAATCAGTAACGGTAAAATAACTGCCATAACTCCATCGCCCGGAACTGGTGCTGATGCCAAGGAACCCGGGCACAACTGAGAAGGAGGTTCGGGCAAAGTCAGAGCCGTCTGTATAAACGTTTTTAAATTCAGTATCTTCAAACGCCAGGGTGTTCACTGACGCTGACTTTGCATTCGCCTGAAAAGACAGCCCGGCAGGATTGTAGTGCATCGCAGACTGATCGTCCGCCAATGCCACATAGGCTCCACCATAGCCAATGGCTTTACCGCCTACCAGCAGGTTGCCGTAATGATACTGGTCAGCCACTACGGTTGAAGGAAGAGCGAACAAAGCCCCGAATAATCCCACTGACGAACATAACTTCATAAACTACTTCCCCAAAACCGGTTTACCACATCACAGGCCAATGACTGCACATTACAACTAGATTATAAAATGACCAAAATGATTGCCACATTTTATTTTAAATTTGTCAGTAAGTTAGCATCTTGCCCGCCATAAAGTGCCCAAACATGTCACCCGTCACTGACGCTATTAACCGCAACGGCGCAGGGAAAATCTTGCGCACCGTGTTGCGCGAACAGGTTGTTCATTTGCGGGCACAGCACTCACTGTCTTTTCAAACCTTTCAGTACCGGATAAAGCGCTAAATCCGGTGCTGACCTCCCGGCTTTACTACCATTAAAAAGCAAAAGTCCGTATAATCCCGCGAAAACGTAAGGCCTGGGTTTTGCCAGCAAGGCAAGGATTACTGTAATCACCGCTCAGGGCCAGCACCCCGAATAAAAATCAGGTTTAGTGAATGACCCAGCTGTTAGAAGAAATTAAGCGTCGCCGCACGTTTGCGATCATTTCGCATCCGGACGCCGGTAAAACAACCATCACCGAAAAAGTGCTGTTATACGGACAAGCATTGCAGACCGCCGGTACCGTTAAAGGTAAAAAGTCTGGCCAGCACGCTAAATCCGACTGGATGGAAATGGAAAAAGAGCGGGGGATCTCCGTTACCACGTCAGTTATGCAGTTTCCTTATGGTGATAACCTGGTTAACCTGCTAGACACACCGGGACACGAGGATTTCTCTGAAGATACCTATCGTACCCTGACTGCTGTTGACTCCTGTCTGATGGTCATTGATGCGGCGAAAGGGGTTGAGGATCGTACCCGCAAACTGATGGAAGTGACCCGCTTAAGGGATACGCCGATCATCACGTTTATGAACAAGCTGGACCGTGATATTCGTGACCCCATGGAATTACTGGATGAAGTGGAAACTGAGCTCAACATTGCCTGTGCGCCGGTGACCTGGCCGATTGGCTGCGGCAAACAGTTTAAAGGGGTTTACCACATTCATCGTGACGAAACGATTTTGTATAAAACCGGTCAGGGCCATACCATTCAGGACGTTCAGATCATCAAGGGGCTGGATAACCCGGAGTTGGATGTCGCGGTTGGCGATGGCCTGGCGACAGAGTTCCGGGATGAACTTGAGCTGGTAATGGGGGCTTCTAACGAGTTTGATCAGGAGCTGTTTCTGGCGGGTGAAATAACCCCGGTCTTTTTTGGTACCGCACTGGGGAACTTTGGTGTGGATCATATGCTTGATGGCCTGGTGGCCTGGGCACCGCAGCCCCAAGGTCGCGAAACCGATAAAGGCAGTGTGGATGCACTGGAACCGAAATTCAGCGGCTTTGTGTTTAAGATCCAGGCTAACATGGATCCCAAACACCGTGACCGTATTGCCTTTTGCCGCATCGTGTCAGGCAAATACGAAAAAGGCATGAAAATGCGGCATACGCGGATTGGTAAAGAGGTACGTATTTCCGATGCACTCACTTTCTTAGCCGGCGATCGGGCCTTGCTTGAGGAAGCTTACGCTGGCGATATTATCGGTCTGCATAATCACGGCTCTATCCGCATTGGTGACACTTTCTCCTCAGGCGAGGATTACCGCTTTACCGGGATTCCTAACTTTGCGCCGGAACTGTTCAAACGAATTCGTCTGCGCGATCCGCTGAAAATGAAGCAACTGCAGAAAGGCCTTATTCAGTTGTCTGAAGAAGGCGCGGTGCAGGTATTTCGCCCGCTGGCGAATAACGACCTGATCGTTGGTGCGGTCGGGGTATTGCAGTTCGACGTGGTAGTGGCACGCCTCAAAGCCGAATATAACGTTGATGCTTTATATGAGCATGTCAGTGTGGCAACCGCTCGCTGGGTGTATTCTGACAGCGAGAAGAAGCTCGATGAATTCCGCCGTAAAGCCGAGCAAAACCTGGCGCTGGACGGTGGCGATAACCTGGCTTACGTTGCGCCAACTATGGTGAACCTGTCGCTGGCACAGGAACGCTACCCCGATATTGAATTTAGAACGACTCGCGAGCACTAGAGACCACAATGAATATTCACGCACTTCTTATTTCTCGTTTTTCTCAGGCCTTAAGTGATATGGGCATTAACAACGCACCGATTCCGGTAGCGCGCAGTGGCCGACCTGAGTTTGGTGAATATCAGTTTAATGGTGCCATGGCGCTGGCCAAGCAGCTTAAACAAAAGCCCCGCGATATTGCCACCAGTATTTTAGAGCACGTAAAACTTGACGACGTGGCCAGCAAACTGGAGATTGCCGGACCTGGCTTTATCAATATTCATCTGGCCGACAGCTGGCTGGCACAGCAGTGTCAGCAGGCGCTGGAAGATACCCGCTCAGGCATTCCTGCGCAGGACGCACAAACGGTGGTGGTGGACTATTCGTCACCTAACCTGGCCAAAGAAATGCACGTTGGTCACCTGCGTACCACCATTATTGGTGACGCGGTGGTTAAACTGCTGGAATTTCTTGGCCACAAGGTTATCCGTCAGAACCACATGGGCGACTGGGGCACTCAGTTTGGTATGCTGCTGGCGCACTTAAGCGACAAACTCAGCGCTAATGCCGTGGCCGAAACCGCACTTTCTGATTTGGAAAACTTTTACCGGGAAGCCAAAATCCGTTTCGATGAGGAAGAAGGCTTTGCCGATCGGGCCCGCGAATATGTAGTGAAACTGCAAAGCGGCGACCAGCAGTGTGCCGAGCTATGGCACCTGTTTATCGACGTGTCTATTTCGCACAGTGAAGAAGTTTATGAAAAACTCAATGTCAGCCTGACCCGCCAGGACATAATGGGCGAGTCTGCCTATAACGAAGATCTGCCTCACGTGGTAGCCGAGCTGAAAGAGAAGGGCATTGCCGTGGAAGATCAGGGCGCCCAGGTGGTGTTCATTGAAGAGCTGGCCGACAAAGAGGGCAATCCGGCAGTGTATATCGTGCAAAAATCCGGCGGGGGTTACCTGTACGCGACCACGGATTTGGCGGCAATGCGCTATCGCAGCGGTAAATTAGGCGCTGACCGCACCCTGATCCTGACCGATGCCCGCCAGGCTCTGCACTTTAAACAAACTGAAATTGTCGGCCGTAAAGCCAGCTTTATGCAACCAGAACAAACTTACGAACACTGCCCGTTTGGTATGATGCTCGGCAGTGACGGCAAGCCGTTTAAAACCCGCAGTGGTGGTACCGTTAAACTGGTGGAACTGCTGGATGAAGCGGTTGAGCGTGCGCGTAAATTGCTGGCCGAAAGAGATACCGGTTTAAGCGCTGACGAACTTAGCGACGTTGCGCGTAAAGTAGGTATTGGCGCGGTTAAATACGCCGATTTGAGTAAAAACCGTACCACCGATTATGTATTCAACTGGGATACCATGCTGAGCTTTGAAGGCAATACTGCGCCTTATCTGCAATATGCTTACACCCGGGTGCAGAGCTTGTTCCGCAAGGCTGAGGTGAGTCCTACCGCACTCAATGCGACCATAAGCCTTGAACATGCTCAGGAGCATGCGCTGGCGGTGCAGTTGTTACAACTGGAAGAACAACTGAATGTGGTCGCTCGTGATGCAACGCCTCATGTGCTGTGTAGCTATTTATATGATTTGGCCAGCCACTTTATGAGCTTTTATGAGGCTTGCCCGGTATTAAAGAGTGATGTGCCTGAAGCCACCCGGAACAGTCGTTTAGCCTTGTCGGCACTGGTTGCCAAAGAGCTGAAACTGGGCCTTGATCTGCTGGGCATCGAAACGTTAGAAAAAATGTAAGGCTGATAAACGCCCACACTCACTTTGTTTATAAGGAAGACATCATGGTTAAAGTACTGGCATTCTCAGGTAGCACCCGTAGCGGCTCATTAAATCAGGCGTTGGTGGAAAATGCCGCCGATGCTGCGCGCGAAGCGGGCGCAGAGGTTACGGTTATCAACCTGGCTGACTACGCGATGCCAATCTTTAATCAGGATGAGGAAGATGAGTACGGTATACCTGAGCGGGCCCAGGCATTTAAACAGCTGCTTATCGAGCATGATGCCTTTTTAATTGCCAGTCCGGAGTACAACAGCAGTTATCCGGCGGTACTGAAAAATGCCATCGACTGGGCATCGCGCAAAGCCGGTGATGAAGCCATGCTGGCCGCTTATAAAAACAAAGTGGTTGGCTTAATGGCTGCGTCACCAGGCGCGTTGGGCGGTATGCGTGTACTGGTGGTACTTCGTATGTTGATGCAAAACCTGATGTGTGTGGTGACGCCTGCACAGGTGTCGGTAGCCAAAGCGGCCGACAAGCTGGACGACGCCGGCAAGCTTACCGACGAAACGGCTAAGAAGCAGTTAACCAATTTAGCCTCGCAAGTGGTCTCCATGGCTGAAAAGCTCAAGGATTAACAGCACTCTGTCTGCGCACTTTGCATACAAAACGACTGTTAAAAGCAGGCCAAATCCGGTACTATCCGTGCCCTTAAAAATGAATCAGTTAAAAGGTCATTATGTTTGAAGTAAACCCTGTGCTAAATGCGATTCGGGATATCCGTGAGCGTACTGCAGCGCTTCGGGGGTATCTTTGACTTTGATGTAAAGTCAGAGCGCTTAGAAGAAGTTAACCGCGAACTCGAAAGTCCCGACGTGTGGAATGAGCCGGAGCGAGCTCAGGCCCTCGGCAAGGAAAAAGTTGCCCTGGAACAGGTGGTCGAAACCATCGTTAACCTGGAGCAGGGCGCCGAAGACGTAGACGGCCTGGTCGAGCTTGCCGTAGAAGCCGAGGATGAAGAAACCTTCATCGAGGCACAGGGGGAGTTGGATGGCCTGATTGCGCAACTGGAAACCCTTGAGTTTCGCCGTATGTTTGCCGGCCCGAATGATACCTGCGATTGTTATCTTGATATCCAGTCAGGTTCTGGTGGTACCGAAGCCCAGGACTGGGCCAACATGCTGCTCAGAATGTATCTGCGCTGGGGTGAAGAGCACGGCTTTAAAACCGAACTTATTGAAGTTTCTGACGGCGACGTGGCTGGTATTAAAAGTGCGACCATCCGTTTTGAAGGTGATTATGCCTTTGGTTGGCTGCGTACTGAAACCGGTGTTCACCGTCTGGTACGAAAGTCGCCTTTTGATTCAGGGAACCGCCGCCACACCTCTTTTGCATCGGCGTTTGTTTACCCTGAAATTGATGATGATATTGATATCGAGATCAATCCGTCTGATTTACGCATCGACACCTACCGTGCCTCTGGTGCCGGTGGTCAGCACGTTAACCGGACCGACTCGGCGGTGCGTATTACCCACGAACCAACGGGCATTGTAGTGCAGTGTCAGAACGACCGTTCACAGCATAAAAACAAAGATCAGGCGATGAAGCAGTTAAAAGCCAAACTCTATGAGTATGAACTGCAAAAACAAAACGCTGAAAAGCAAGCCATGGAAGACAACAAATCCGATATCGGCTGGGGCAGTCAGATCCGCTCTTACGTGCTGGATGACTCGCGCATTAAGGATTTGCGCACCGGTGTTGAAACCCGCAATACCCAGGCCGTTCTGGACGGTGGGTTAGATAAATTTATTGAAGCCAGCCTGAAATCGGGGCTGTAGTAACTCAACTTAAAGTGAACAGACTATGAGCGAACAACAACTCGACGAAAATAAACTGATTGCCGAGCGCCGCGCCAAATTAAGCGCTATCCGCGAAAACTGTCGCGCTAACGGTTTTCCGAATGGCTTCCGTCGCGAAAATTACGCCGAGGAACTGCAAGGTCAGTTCGGTGAGCTGGATAAAGAAACTCTCGAAAGCCAGGACAACCAGGTAAGTATCGCAGGCCGTGTAATGGCCAAGCGAGGCCCGTTCCTGTTGTTACAGGACATGACCGGCCGCATTCAGGCTTATGCTGATAAAACCACGCAAAAAGACATCAAAGCTCGCTACGGTTCACTGGATATTGGTGACATCATTGGTGTGGCCGGTGCATTGCACAAATCCGGTAAGGGTGATTTGTATGTAAACATGGCCAGCTACGAACTGCTGACCAAATCACTGCGCCCGTTACCTGAGAAGTTTCATGGTTTAACCGACCAGGAAACCAAGTATCGCCAGCGTTACGTGGACCTTATCACCAGCGAAAAGACCCGCGAAACCTTTGTGGTGCGCAGTAAAATTGTTAACGGTATCCGCAATTTCCTGACTACCCGTAACTACATTGAAGTAGAAACCCCCATGTTGCAGGTTATTCCGGGTGGGGCAACAGCGAAGCCGTTTGTGACTCATCACAACTCGCTGGATATCGATATGTATTTGCGTATCGCGCCGGAACTATACCTTAAGCGTCTGGTTGTTGGTGGCTTTGAACGAGTGTTTGAGATTAACCGTAACTTCCGTAACGAAGGGCTATCTACCCGACACAACCCGGAATTTACCATGCTGGAATTCTATCAGGCCTATGCAGATTACAACGATCTGATGAACCTGACCGAAGACATGCTGCGTACGCTGGCTGAAGACATTTTAGGCACCACCGAACTGGTCAATACCGTACGTGACACGGAAGGTAACGTAGTAGAAGAAAAACACTACGACTTTGGCAAACCGTTCGACCGCCTGAGCATGGGTGAAGCCATCCTGAAATACTGGCCAGAAGCAAACGAAGCCGCGATCCGTGACCCGGAAGCGCACCTTGATGAGCTGAAAGCCATGGCAAAACAGCTGCACATTAAAGAGCCCGAAGTCGATGGGATCTGGGGCGCTGGTAAGTATTTGTGCGAAATTTTTGAAGCGACTGCCGAAGAAAAACTCGAACAGCCCACGTTTATTACTGAGTACCCGTGGGAAGTTTCACCGCTGGCCCGTCGAAACGATGCCAATCCGTTTATCACCGACCGTTTTGAGTTCTTCGTGGGCGGCCGCGAACTGGCCAATGGTTTCAGCGAGCTCAATGATCCGGAAGATCAGGCTGAGCGTTTCCGCAAGCAGGTAGAAGAAAAAGACGCCGGCGACGATGAAGCCATGCATTTTGATGAAGACTATATTCGTGCACTGGAGTTTGGTTTACCACCCACAGCAGGAGAGGGTATCGGTATTGACCGTCTGACTATGCTGTTTACTGACAGTCCGACGATTAAAGACGTTATTCTGTTCCCGCACATGAAACCCGAAGTGCAGGCGCAGGACGCTGAATAAGCGCTAAAGCGCGTTAATGGCTTTGTATAAAAGGGTATTGATGGGCACATCAATACCCTTTTTCTTTGCCTGTTTAACAATGTAACCGTTGATGCCCTCTATCTCGGTGGTGCGTTTGTGGATCACATCCTGATGCATGCTGGAAAAGTTCTCCGCAGTACGTTCGATCACGTTAAATACCAGTGCAGCGAGTGTATTTACCTCAAGCTCTATCCTGCATGCGCTGGCAACGGCACAGACTTCTTCACAGACGCCTGTAATGGTTGCAGTGTGTTGCGCTGCCAGCAGGCCGCCGTTGGGGATCTTGTTGAGCGCGGTTAACGGGTTGATGGCACAGTTAACCGCGAGTTTTTGCCAGAGTGCAGTTTGGATATCATCACGCCAGGTTACCGGGCCGATACAGCGATTGATGATTTCGGCGATATGGGTATTCAGTGGCGTTGAGGTGGTGTGGCAGGGAGAGCTACCCAACATGGTTTCACCCTTGCCGGTATGCCTGATGCTGGTCGCCGCGGTTTTGAATGCACCATGACTGGTGGTGGCCAGAAACACCGGATTATCCGGCAGATATTTGGCTGCCAATTCCATCCCGCCCATACCGTTATGCAGCAGGACCACTGCTGTTGATGCTGACAACTTATGCCGCCAGGTTTTAAGCGCTTCTTTTAGTTGGGTCACCTTCAGCGGTACTATCAATAAATCGGCGGCGGTGAGTGCCTTATCATCACAATCTTGCGATTCCAGGTTTACCGTTTCCCCGCTCAACAACTCCACATTGTTAAGCGCGGCGCTACCAGGCCTTGGCCACAATCGGTAGGGGGTAGCGGATAACTGTGCACCGGCGGCGCATAGCCCGCCAATCGCGCCACTGCCGAGAATATTCACGGTCATAGTCATATCAGACCTCCTCAGCAGCCCGGGGGTTACCGGCAGATTTGGGCCAGTTGAGCGTTTTGGGGTGGGGGGCCTGAGCGAGCCAGCCCGCTATGCTATGGTGTGCAAAATATTCGCCTCCAGGCGGCGAACAGAATACGCTCACCGGTTCACCTTCATATTCGAATTCAAGGCCCCAGGCATGCAGATACAATCGGTCTGCCGGCGCGGCGCTGTAAAGGGTATCGCCAACAATGGGGCTGCCCAGGCTTTTCATGGCAACGCGGATCTGATGGGTTTTACCACTTAGCGGTTTCACCAGCATCAAACGTGGCGCATCGGCAAAGCCATAACTAAAAAACTGGGTAACAGCGGGGTTATGCTGCGACTTTAATAAAATATGCTGACCGTTGCGACGATTTTTCATATCGCCGGTTATGGTGCCCTGTTTCTTTTTGGGTTTCTTCTCTACCAGCGCCAGATAATACTTTTGTATCTGTCGGGTGCGAAACAAGACTTCAAAGCGCGCCGCAGCTTGAGGAGTGCGAGCCAGGATCAGACAGCCGGAGGTGCCGTCATCAAGCCGGTGAACCAGATGTAAGTCAGTTTCTCCTAAAGCCTTACAAACAGCCTGCACGATGCCGTGTTCAGCGTCGTGCATGGTCATTCCGGCAGATTTATTAATAATGAAGAAATCGGGATGACTGAAAATAGCTTCAGTCATCAGGCATTAGTATCTTCTAAGATAGCCAGCGCCTTGTCATATTCCAGCGACGACACTGCATCAACCAGCTCCTGTTGATCACTGCTATTGAGGTTTAGCGTTTTCAACCAGTTATTGAGTTTCTCGTCATTAATATATTCGTGGTGCTCCAGTGCCTGACAAAGTGCCCGATAGGTTTGCTGCTTTTCGTCTGATGGCGCTGCGTTAGTACCAGCATTTATTGCAGAATCGTCTGGCAGCTCGTCAATGACCCTGATTGTTTCTGCCAGGCGCTGGATTAACTCCTTCAGTGAGGATTGTTCTGGTTTACCCAGTTTGAGTTCTTCATTGACCAGCCGGCTTGATTGATAAACTGCCGAACAGCCAAGGTTGCCCGAAACGCCTTTTAAGGTGTGTACCAGGTTCTCGGCTTCTGTCATCTCCTGTTGGGCTAACATGGTTTGCAAGCGGGTATCCAAAGACCGATACTCAGCCGCAAACTTGCGCAACAGGCGATATAACAGGCTACGGTTGCCATTAAGTTGCCGTAATCCGAAGTCAAAATCTATTACCATTGGCTGTTCTTGCATAAGTTCCTGTAATCTCGATATATCTGTAAATACGAAAAAATGCCGACGAGGCTTTAACCGTACACATTTACGTGTAATTATTGTTAATGTTGTCACCTAAACTTAACGTACCTTCGCAGATGGATGCTATATCCACCAATTTCCGGAATGTTTAATGTTGTTCAGATTTATCCTTTTGGGTTTGATTGCCCATTTATTGTATGGTTGCGCTCAGACATCCGATCTCTCACCGGCCGATACAAAAAGTGTAGCACAACCTGTTGCTATTGCTTATGAGAAATATCAATTAAAAAATGGACTTACCGTTATTCTTCACGAGGATCACTCTGATCCGCTGGTGCACGTGGATGTGACCTATCATGTAGGTTCAGCCAGAGAAGAGCCTGGTAAAACCGGCTTTGCTCACTTCTACGAACACATGATGTTTCAGGGCTCCGCTAATGTGGCGGATGAACAACACTTTAAGCTGATTACCGATGCCGGTGGCACGCTTAATGGATCTACCAATCGTGACAGAACCAATTACTATCAGACCGTACCGGCCAATCAGTTAGAGAAAGTGCTTTGGCTGGAGTCAGACCGGATGGGCTATTTGTTATCGGCTGTGACACAGGAAAAGTTTGAGATCCAGCGCGAGACCGTTAAAAACGAACGGGCCGAGCGCATTGATAACCAGCCTTATGCCCGCCGCCATGAACGAATTGGTGAGGTGTTGTATCCGGCGGGGCATCCGTATTCCTGGCTGACGATTGGCTACACTGAAGATCTCGACCGGGTGGATGTTAACGACCTCAAAGCGTTTTTTAAACGCTGGTACGGGCCCAACAATGCGGTGTTATCTATTGGCGGAGATATTAATGTCGCTCAAACCAAAGCCTGGATTGAAAAGTATTTTGGTGAGTTGTCGGCTGGCCCTAAAGTGAAAGCTCAGTCGCCAGCGCCCGCCTCGCTTAACGAAAACAAATTCATCACCATGCAGGACAACGTGCACCTGCCGCTGGTGCAAATAGTCTTTCCTACCGTGTATGCACGGCACGAAGACGAAGCCGCGCTCGACGTGCTGGCCAGTATTCTGGGCAGTGGCAAAACATCGGTGTTTTACGAACAACTGGTGAAAACCGGCAAGGTGGTTCAGGCCGGCGTTTCCCATCCCTGTAGTGAACTCGCCTGCGAATTCAATCTGGTGGCTCTGGTGTCGCCGGGATCCGAACACTCACTGGCCACGATTTACAGCGAAATTAAAGCCATACTGGCAAACTTTGAAAGCCGCCCTTTCGACGATGATGCCCTGGCCAGAGTCAAAGCGAATATTAAAGCGTCTACTATTTATGGCCTGCAGAGTGTTAGCGGCAAGGTGTCGACCCTGGCCTATAACGAAACCTTTTTTGGCAAGCCTGATTTAATAAACGAGGATGTTCGCCGTTACAGTGAAGTCACCAAGAAAGACGTATACCGGGTTTTCAAACGCTATATTAAAGGCCGGGCGGCGGTTGTTCTCAGTGTAGTACCCGAAGGTGAGACGGACCTGGCAGTAAAGCCTGCCACGGTGATGCGGCCGGCGCGCCAGCTGGCGGCGAGTACCACCGAGCAGCCGCTGAATAGCGACGAAACGCCAACATCCGATTTTGACCGTAGCCAGATACCTGAAGCCGGAGAGCCGCCGGTGGTGACTATTCCCAGTTTCTGGCAACTCAAGTTGCGCAATGGAATTCAGGTACTGGGTGTCACTAACGATGAAACGCCCACAGTAACCATTACATTAGACCTGGATGGCGGGATGTTGCTGGACCCGGTGGATAAAGCCGGCTTATCGTCATTTGCGGCGCTGATGATGAACGAATCGACGTTAAATTATTCCAATGAGGATATGTCAAACGCGCTGGCCAAAATGGGCTCTTCCATTAGTTTTGCCAGCAACGGCCGTTATACCCAGGTTTTTATTTCCAGTCTGACTGAGCACTTAAATGAGACGCTGGCGCTGTTGGAAGAGAAACTGTTCAACCCGGCGTTTAAAACCGAGGATTTTACCCGTATCAAACAGCAGTTGCTCGATAACATCAACGCTCAGAGCAAAGAGCCGGGCGCCATCATGGAGCAGGTGAAAACGGCTGTGTTGTGGGGGGGTGAGAACCGTGTTGGACTGCCTCCCGGCGGCACTGCAGAAACCGTTGCCCGAATTACTCTGGACGATATTAAAGCGTTTTACCAGCAATACTATGTGCCGGCAAAAGGCACCATTGTGGTGGTGGGAGACATGACTCCCGGTCAAATCACCACCTACTTTGACTTTATTAATAGCTGGCAGGGGGATGACTATCAGATTGCCGATTACGGCGACTTCCCTGAGTACGACGGTCAGCAAATAGTGCTGGTGGACGTGCCCGGTGCAGCCCAGAGCCTGGTTAGAATGGTGGAGCGGGCGATGCCCTATGATGCGACCGGCGATTATTTTCGTGCCCAGCTGATGAACTTTCCACTCGGTGATGATTTTAACAGCCGAATTAATCTTAACCTGCGTGAAGACAAAGGCTACACCTATGGGGCATTCTCCGCGTTTAATGGTGGCAAAACCCTGGGCTGGTTTGAGGCCGGTGCCGATCTGAAACAGGAGTTCACCGCAGCTGGTATTATGGAACTACTGGGTGAAATCAATCATTATCAGCAACGCGGTATCACGGATGCAGAGCTTAGCTATATGCAAAATGCCTTTACCCTGAGTGAAGCGTTAGAATACGAAACGCCGCTGGATAAAGCCTCTTTTTTACGACGCCTGCTGGCCTATGATCTACCGGTTAATTATAAAAAAGCACAAAAAGCTATATTGCTGAATATCAGTAAGGCTGAAATTGATGCGGTGGCGGCTAAGGCTTTGCACCCGGAGTTATTGCAAATTGTTGTTGTAGGAGACAAAAATGTAATCCTGCCTCAGCTTGAAACCCTTGGTATTGCTATTAAGGAAGTAAGTCCTGCAAGCCTGCATTAACAGGGGGATTGGGGCTCAACCAGGGCAGAGGTGCCATAAATTAACCACTCTGTGCCATGAATTATGCTTGGGTCGATATAAATATTTGATATTATACGGCCCATAGCTAACCGTCTTGCAACCAATGTAAGTCGCAACCGACATTATGGAATCGACATTGCGCCCACTGACTCACGACCTTTCTTACGATTTTGAGGCCCTTAAAACATCTTCAGCGTTTTCTGCACTCAGTGCCATTAAACGTGGGGTTGAACGCGAATGCTTACGGATAAATCCAAACGGGACGCTGGCAATGACGCCGCATCCCAAGGCGCTGGGAGCAGCTCTTACCCACGAAAGTATCACCACCGATTACTCTGAATCGCTGCTTGAATTTATTACTCCGCCTGAGTCTGACGTGAATACTACAATGGCGCAGCTTGAAGACGTGCACAAATTCACCATCGATAATATTGGTGATGAACGGCTGTGGCCGCTGAGCATGCCTTGCTTTATTGAAAATGCGCAGGATATCCCTATCGCTTACTTTGGCGAGTCTAACGTGGGTAAAATGAAAAAAGCCTATCGGATGGGGTTACGTAACCGCTACGGCAGCATGATGCAGGTAATCTCCGGGGTACATTTTAACTTTTCTGTACCCGATACATTCTGGCAGCATCTGGCCACTCAGAAAGGCGTGCAAGCCACCCAGGAATGGGTGTCTGAACAGTATTTTGGCCTGATCAGAAATTACCGCCGCAGCTGCTGGTTAATCCCGTATTTATTTGGCGCGTCTCCGGCGTTGTGTAAGTCTTTTGTTGAAGGGCGTGAACACGGACTGGACTTTAAACAGCTGGGGCGCGGCACGTTATATTTACCTTATGCTACATCATTACGCATGAGCGGGTTAGGTTACACCAGCAATGAGCAGTCTTCTTTGCGTATATGCTACAACTCAATCGACACGTATGTACGCATATTGCGTGAGGCAATGTATTCGCCGTCAAAGAATTACGCCGGGTATGCCGCCGGCGAAGGCGGAAATTATCAGCAGCTCAGTAAAAATGTACTGCAAATTGAAAATGAGTTTTACTCACCAATCCGGCCCAAACAGCCCACCGCATCCGGCGAAAAACCCACTGATGCACTGGCTCTGCGGGGCGTAAGTTACATCGAGATCCGGGCACTGGATGTGAATCCGTTCAGTCCGGTTGGTATCGATAAAGAGCAAATGCACTTCCTGGATGTATTCTTGCTGGCGTGTCTGCTTACCGACAGCCCTAAGTTTGATGCAGAGCGCTATAAAGAAACTGAGGTTAACCTTAACCGTGTGGTGCTGGAAGGGCGTAAGCCTGGCTTAACCTTACTGCATGATGAGCAGGAAGTTGCCATGCAAGACTGGGCAGAAGCCCTGTTTGCCAGGTATGCCGAAGTGGCGGCCATCATGGACCAAAACTATGATGACAATCGCTACAGCGAAGCGGTAAAACGCGAATGGTTAAAAGTGCAAGATCCAGACTTAACCTTTTCGGGACGCTGGCTGAATAAATTGCTGGCAGAAGGTGATAACGCGGTAGTGGGTCGTGAATTGGCCGAAACCTATCGTCAGCAAATCGGTGATTTTAATTATCACTATAAATCGGCAGAGGACTTTATGGCTGAAGCCGAGCGCTCTTTTGAGGCTCAGCGTGAAATTGAAGCCAGTGATAAGTTGTCGTTCAGCGAGTTTATTACCGATTATTTTGCCCGGGAACCAGCCAAAAAAAATGCCTGACAGTTGTCAGGCATAAGAATTTGTTCCAGGGAAACACACTTTCGGAACATTAAGTTGGACAGCATATGTACAAAAAGTTCAAACAAATTTGCATCTTTTTTTCTGGCTGGGTAATTTTTTTACCGATAGTGATCACAGGTTGCGCCACCACGCCGCCAAAAGACACCAGCAATCTGTGTAAGATCTTTTACGAAAAGGAAGACTGGTACGACGCGGCGGCCGACATGCGCGATAAATGGGGCGTACCCATCCACGTACCCATGGCCATGATGTACCAGGAAAGTTCATTTCGCCACGATGCATTACCACCCCGCGATTATATTCTTTTCGGGCTTATCCCGTGGGGCAGAGTGAGTTCGGCCTACGGCTATTCTCAGGCTAAAACACCTACCTGGAGCGACTATGTTCGTGAAACCGGCAATACTGGTGCTGACCGCGATGATTTTGAGGATGCGATGGATTTCATGGGCTGGTTTATCAGTAAAACACATAAAATTAACGGCGTGTCAAAATGGGATGCCTATGCGCAGTATCTCAATTATCACGAAGGGTGGGGCGGATACCAGCGGAAAACCTATCTTAAAAAGGGTTGGCTGGTAAAAGTGTCCCAGCGCGTGAAAGCCCGTTCACTGCGTTACGCTACGCAATTAAAAACCTGTGAAGAGGATTTGCAGAAAAGTTGGTTCTGGAAGCTCTTTGATTAACGCCCGACTGGCTGTTGATACCTTACTGATGAGAAAAAAACAGGCGGGCAAACTGCCCGCCTGTAAGAAGTGGGATTCCGTCCAAGACCGTAAAATTTCCGGAAACCCAACAGGCATTTTTACTGTAATCTAAATGATAACTATTATCAATAAAAGTTTTTAAAACTTTGCGGTGAGGATAGCTCCACTCTATTGATCCAGGTCATTCTTTGCGTCAGGCGGACATTTTGATATTGATTTGGATCAGCGTTTTTTCTGCCCTATAAGCGCACACTGTCACCATAGAAACAGCAAATAAAAAGGTGATTGTTATGTGGTCAATGTTATTAAAAGATCCAGTGGTATGGGGCTCATTACTTGGCATTTTTATCGTATGCGTAATGATGGCGTATTACACTTACTTATTCATCCACAACAGCGGTGATGACCATAAGTAAACCCATAACGCAGAAACAGGATTGTGTTTAACGTTTTTTGCTAAATGGTGACTCGACTTCCAGCAGTACCAGTAAGGCACCCTGACCACCGTATTCCAGTGGTGCCTGATGGAAAGCCATTACCCTGGGGTGTTGGATAAGATAGTGGGGCAGCGCCTGTTTGAGGACACCTGAACCTACGCCATGAACGATACACACACAGTCAACATGCTCCTGCCAGGCTGTGTGCAATAAAGCGGCTAATTCATATTTAGCCTGCGCCTTGGTGAGACCGTGTAAATCAAGAATGTAATCCGGGCTGTAATCGCCCCGACGTAATTGTTTGAGTTCGTAGCCGGGCACATCCTGTCGGCAGTAGCGGAGTGCGCCTTCTGGCGGTATAAACCCTTCAAAGGCGTCAGAAAACTCAAAGCTGGCCTGGGCTTGTCGGTTAGTTTTTTGCTGGCGACGAATTTTTACTTCCGGACGGGTGGTCTCCGGCACATAAGTATCCTGCTTCAAAGGCGCTACGCCTTTAATTTCTTGTCGAAATAACGCCATGTCATCACTGTCTTCGGTGTCTTGCTGGGCGCTGACAGGGGGAAATTGCGACTTAAATTTCACAGGCCAGGTTTCCTAATCTTCATTGCGGCTGATTTTGCACTAAATTAAGCATGTCCGAAGCGGACAACATTATGTATCATACCAGCTTTATCATTTCAGGACATTGTAGCCCGTATGACCGACAAGTTTTACCTCGACGAAGCCATTGCTGATCTGCACTCCATGTTAGATATGGTGCGCTGGGCGGTTAGCCGGTTTAATGATGCAGAACTGTTTTACGGTCATGGTACCGACAATGCCTGGGATGAGGCGGTAAGCCTGGTGTTTTATGCTCTGCATTTACCTCACACATTAACGTCTCAAACCGGTGACGGTGTGTTTGCGGCGCGGCTCACCAAGAGTGAACGCAGCAAGGTGGCTGAGCTGGTGCTGCAGCGAGTGCAAACGCGTTTACCACTGCCTTACATTACGCATGAAGCCTGGTTCTGCGAGCTGCCGTTTTATGTGGATGAGCGGGTGCTTATTCCACGCTCACCCTTTGCCGAACTGATCCAGAGCAAGTTTGTGCCCCATCTTGAAGGCAATCCAACGCGCATTCTGGATATGTGCACCGGTGGCGGTTGTATTGCTATTGCATTGGCTTATGCGTTCGATGAGGCCCAGGTTGATGCGGTGGATATCAGCGGTGATGCGCTGGCCGTGGCAGAACTGAATATCGAAGAGCACGGGCTGAGTGAACGGGTTTTTCCTTTATACTCTGATTTGTTCAGCCAGCTTGAAGGGCAACAATACGATTTAATCGTATCTAACCCTCCTTATGTGGATGCTGAGGACATGGCCGATTTGCCGGTAGAGTTTCAGCACGAACCGGAACTGGCGCTGGCCGCTGGCAACGATGGCCTCGATTTAGTCGAGATCATGATTGCCCGGGCTGGAAATTACCTTACCGAGCAGGGGGTAATGTTTGTCGAGGTCGGCAATAGCCTGGTACATATGGAAAGCAGATTCCCGGGGCTGGATATTGAGTGGGTCGAACTGGCACAGGGTGGCCATGGTATTTTCGCTGTAACCAAAGCAGCATTAGACAGTTACAACCAACAGGATAAATAGAGAGATGGCGGGTAATACTTTCGGTAAAATATTTACGGTATCCACCTTTGGTGAGAGTCACGGTATCGCACTTGGCGGTGTGGTAGACGGTTGCCCTCCGGGACTGGAACTCACCGAAGAAGACTTACAGGTAGATTTAGACCGTCGTAAACCAGGTACATCACGCTATACCACAGCCCGTCGCGAAGACGACGAAGTGCAAATTTTATCTGGCGTGTTTGAAGGCAAAACTACCGGCACCAGTATTGGCCTACTGATTAAAAACAAGGATCAGCGCAGTCAGGATTATTCCAATATCGCCAACCGCTTCCGTCCGGGTCATGCCGATTATACCTACCAGCAAAAATACGGTCTGCGCGATTATCGCGGCGGCGGTCGGTCTTCGGCACGTGAAACGGCCATTCGCGTTGCCGCAGGCGGGATTGCGAAAAAATACCTTGAACAGGTTCACGGGATTAAAATTCACGGCTTTCTGTCGCAGCTGGGCCCGGTTGCTATCGACACGGTTGACTACAGTATTATCAACGAAAACCCGTTTTTCTGCCCGGATGCATCGAAGCTGGAAGCGCTGGATGAATACATGCGCGACCTGAAAAAGTCCGGCGATTCAATCGGCGCAAAAGTATCGGTAGTCGCTACCAATATGCCGGTAGGCCTCGGTGAGCCGGTGTTCGACCGTCTTGATGCTGACATAGCTGGCGCTATGATGGGCATTAACGCGGTGAAAGGCGTGGAAGTGGGTGATGGATTTGATGTAGTGACCCAAAAGGGCAGTGAGCATCGTGACTCACTCACACCCGATGGCTTTACCTCTAATCACTCAGGCGGGGTGTTAGGCGGCATTTCTACGGGTCAGGATCTGGTGGTACACATGGCACTTAAGCCCACCTCCAGTATTTCAGTGCCCGGCGAAACCATTGATACCGAAGGTAATGCTATTGATATCGTTACCAAAGGACGTCACGATCCTTGCGTAGGCATTCGTGCTGTCCCCATCGCCGAAGCCATGTTAGCGCTGGTGTTAATGGATCATTGCCTGCGTCATCGTGCACAAAATGCGGCTGTTCATTGCACTACGCCGATTATTCCGGGTTCAGCCAAATAAGATGCTGAATCCGATACTCAAGTAATGGCGGCTTCGTCCAGCCGCTTTGCTCTTATAGCGCTTAGCCTTACCTACGCTCTGTATTTTGGTCAGTTAGGGGTTATCACTCCTTACCTTGGCGTCTTCCTTGATGGGCGTGGTTTCACGTCAGTAGAAATTGGCGAGTTGTTTGCGGTTATCACCCTGGCACGCATTATCGGCCCTTCGCTGTGGGCAGGGGTTGCCGATCGCACCGGCAAAATACTGTTTATTTTAAGGCTCGGTAGCGGTTTAACCGTACTGAGTTTTATTGGTGTATTCTGGGCTTACTCATTCTGGTATCTGACGCTCGTCATGGGCCTGATGATGATGTTCTGGACCGCGGTATTGCCGCAGCTCGAAGTACTCACCTTGCAAACCATCGAAGGCGACTCTAAACGTTATGGTCGTATTCGTTTGTGGGGCAGTATTGGCTTTATCGTGCTTACTGTATTAGTGGGTAAGGCGCTGGATTTCTTTTCTACTGATGCGCCAATTTATGCTTCGATGCTGGTTTTAATCGGGCTCTTTATCAGCAGCCTCACGCTTACGCAGCCGCAAAACCTTAAACCTAAAGAAGCGGTCGCAGTGCGGATATTGCCTTTTCTGCGGGATAAAGTGGCGATGCTGTTTTTACTGTCTAATGCCTTACTGCAATTGAGTTTTGGGGCGTATTATGGCTTTTTTGCATTGTACATGCGGGATTTGGGTTATTCCGGCATGCAAACCGGATTACTGATTGCGCTGGGAGTAACCGTAGAGGTAGGCATTTTCCTGGTCGCCCAGCGGTTAATCTCCCGCTTTGGTGTGTGGCGTTTAATGGTATTTTGCCTGCTGGCTACTGGCCTGCGCTGGCTGGTTCTTGGCACTCTGGCAGACATGTTCTGGCTGGTGTTCTTCAGCCAGTTTATCCATGCTTTAAGCTTTGGCTTAAATCACTCGACTTCGATGCATTTTATCCATCATTATTTCCCTACTCCGATCCACGGGCGAATCCAGGCCGCCTATATCAGTCTGGCGTTTGGATTGGGTGGCGCCGTGGGCAATTATGCCGCCGGGTTATTGTGGCAGCAGGGCGCAGGTTCGATGATGACTTTCTCTGCAGCCGGCGCTTGTGCTGCGGCAGGTGGATTGGTATTACTGCTTGTTAGGCCGCAGCAAATGGACAAGCGTCGGGATTGATCAAGGGGTCAGGTTCTTTGAAAATACTTTCTCATAGTGAGGTAAAGCCTTAGTTCACCGCAAATAAAAAACTGACCTGTTGACCAGTATAATTTGGTGGGCTTTCAAATAAGAATTAAGCCAGTTTGTTTTCAGGGAGAATTTAAATTGGCTCGTCGTCCGAGGGTATTGGTTCCAAATATGCCCGTACACGTTGTTCAACGCGGGAATAATAAACAAGCATGCTTTTTTCAGGGTAAAGATTATGCAGTTTACCTTAAAAAGCTTAAAGCGTGTGCAGAAAAATTTAATGTGCAGATACATTGTTTTGTCTTAATGACAAACCATGTTCATTTACTATTGCAAGCATCAGACTATGAGGGCATTAGTCATGTTATGCAGAGTTTAGGGCGTTATTATGTTCGCTATTTCAATACCACTTACAACCGAACTGGCACGCTTTGGGAAGGCAGATTTAAATCAAGTTTGGTGGACTCTGATGAGTACCTGCTGCAGGTTTACCAATATATAGAATTAAATCCGGTCAGAGCAAAAATGGTAGATCATCCAAAAGATTACGTATGGAGTAGCTATCATGCAAACGGAGGTAATAAAAATATTGCTATGATAGAGCCTCATTCTCTCTATTTATCCCTCGGCATTGACGCCGAGAGTCGAAAATTGGCTTATAACCGTCTTCTCGACAACTCGTTATCAAAAGAGTTATTGAACAAGATTAGATTATCAATAAATAAGTCCAGGGTGCTGGGCGATGATAAATTTGTAAAGCAGATATCCGCAAAGCTTGAACGCTTTGCCGGATATCTTGAACACGGAGGGGATAGACGCTCTGAAGAGTTTAAGGAATGGTTTCAAAGAATCTGACCCCTTGATCGCTATTGCCTGATACAGCGGGCTATAACACCAGGCTCACCATCTTCCTGAATTTGTTCGAGTTTTACGTCGAATTTCCATAGCCGGTGGAGGTGGCGCATCACCTCGTCTTTACTGTCGGCCAGAGGGATCCCATTTTGCGGTACATATCTTAGGGTGAGAGATCGATCGCCGCGCACATCCACGTTATACACCTGAATATTAGGCTCTAAATTACTCAGGTTGTACTGGGCGGAGAGCTTTTCCCGAATCGCACGGTAGCCGCGTTCGTCGTGAATGGCTGATACGCTCACATAGGGTTTATCAGAATCATCTTCTACCGCGAACAGTTTAAAGTCCCGCATGACTTTGGGTGATAAAAACTGGCTGATAAAACTTTCGTCTTTAAAATTATGCATAGCGAAATGCACGGTTTCCAGCCAGTCCTTACCGGCAATGTCCGGAAACCAGTAGCGATCTTCTTCGGTCGGCGCCTGGCAAATACGCTTGATGTCCATAAACATATTAAAGCCTAAGGCATAAGGATTAATACCGCTGTAATAAGGGCTGTTGTAGTCGGGTTGAGTGACCACACTGGTATGGCTGTGCAGGAATTCCAGCATAAACCGGTCGGTTACCAGCCCCTCATCATAAAGCTTATTTAAAATATGGTAATGCCAGAAACACGCCCAGCCTTCGTTCATTACCTGAGTTTGTTTTTGCGGATAAAAGTACTGCGAAACCTTGCGCACGATGCGCACAATCTCACGTTGCCAGGGCTCCAGTAAAGGGGCATTTTTTTCAATGAAATAAAGCAGGTTTTCCTGCGGCTCCGCCGGGAATCGCATAGCCTTGGGCTGATTCTTTTCTTTGCTGTCGGGCAGGGTGCGCCAAAGTTCATTTACCTGCGATTGTAAATACTTAGCTCGTTGTTTCTGGCGACTCTTTTCTTCCTGCAGCGATAGCTTTTGCGGGCGTTTGTAACGGTCTACCCCAAAATTCATCAGCGCGTGGCAGGAGTCCAGCGTTTGCTCAACTTCTTCGTAACCGTATTTCTGCTCGCACTTAGCAATGTAGTTTTTGGCAAATACCAGATAATCGATAATCGAACTGGCATCAGTCCAGGTTTGAAACAGGTAATTACCTTTAAAGAAGGAGTTGTGCCCGTAACAGGCATGCGCCATTACCAGCGCCTGCATGGTAATGGTATTTTCTTCCATCAGGTAAGCAATACACGGATTGGAATTAATCACTATTTCGTAGGCCAGGCCCATCTGACCACGGCGGTATTGCTGCTCGTTTTGAATGAATTTTTTGCCAAAAGACCAGTGAGTATAATTGATAGGCATGCCAATACTGGCATAGGCATCCATCATTTGCTCGGCAGTGATCACCTCAATCTGGTTGGGGTAGATGTCGAGCTTGTATTCCTTAGCAATACGGTCTATTTCAGCTTCGTACTGGGCCAGCATGTCGAAGGTCCAGTCGGGGCCGTCGCTGAGTGTCTTTTTTACTTCTGCTACTTCAGCCGTCATTAGCTTCCTCCGCTGGTTTCACTGGTTTTTTCAAACAGTTCACGGAATACAGGATAGATATCGCTGACCGAGATAATGTGTTTGCAAACAAAGTTACTGCAGGCTTCCTCCACACTTTGGTATTCACGCCACAGACTTTGGTGCTGGCGTTCGGTGATTTCGATGTACGCGAAATAGCGCGTTACCGGCAGTAGTTTTTTCATCAGAATTTCGCGGCACTGAGGTGAGTCGTCGGCCCAGTTATCACCGTCGGAGGCCTGCGCGGCATAGATGTTCCAGTCGCTGTCCTGGTAGCGTTCGGCAATAATTTCGTCCATCAGTTTAAGCGCGCTGGAGACAATGGTACCGCCGGTTTCCTGAGAGTAGAAAAACTCCTGCTCATCTACCTCTTTGGCCTGTGTATGATGGCGAATGTATACCACCTCAACGTTTTTATAGGTGCGGCTTAAAAACAAGTAGAGCAGGATATAAAAGCGCTTGGCCATGTCCTTGGTAGCCTGATCCATCGAGCCGGAGACGTCCATCAGGCAAAACATGACTGCCTTGCTGGTGGGTACCGGCTTTTTGGCGTAGTTTTTAAAGCGTAAATCGAAGGTATCAATAAACGGAACACCAGCAATTTTGGCTTTTAACGCGCCAATGGTTTTTTCCAGTGCAATAATGGCAACGGTGTTATCGTGCTTATCCGCTTTAAGCTTTTCAAGCTCTTCTTCGGCCTCGCGCAACTTTCGCCGGTCTGCCGCAGTCAGAGCTACCCGTCGGGCCATTGAGCCCTTGAGTGAGCGCACAATATCCAGATTAGTAGGCACGCCATCGGTTTGATAGCCCGCCCGGTACGTTTCGTATTGTACTACCTGGTCGAACTGACTGTTTTTTAAATTGGGCAGGGCCAAATCTTCAAACAATAAGTCGAGGTATTCGTCTTTGGATATGGAGAAAGTAAAGTCATCTTCTCCTTCGCCACTGTTACCGGCATCGCCCTGACCTGAGCCCTGGCCGCCCTGAGGCGGCGGACGGTCAATACGATCACCGGCGGTAAACTGGTCGTTGCCCGGGTGAACAACGGTGCGTTTGCCGCCTTTACCGGTGTGAAATAATGGTTCGGAGATGTCCTGTTTGGGTATGCTGATATGTTCGCCAGACTCGACGTCGGTCACCGAACGTTGACCGACGGCATCTGACACAGCGCGTTTGATTTGTTGCTTATATCGTTTTAAAAACCGCTGACGGTTAAGGGTGCTTTTCCCTTTGCTATTTAACCTGCGGTCTATGAAATGTGCCATACAACCCCTTCACGCTAAATTGCACCCTAAGATGCTTTGCGGACACGCAGGTACCATTCGCACAGTAACCGTACTTGTTTTTGTGTATACCCTTTTTCCACCATCCGGTTCACAAAGTCGTCGTGTTTCTTACGATCCTCGGCAGACCCTTTGGTGTTAAACGAAATCACCGGCAGCAAATCTTCCGTATTGGAGAACATTTTCTTCTCAATTACGGTGCGCAGTTTTTCGTAGCTGGTCCAGTTAGGGTTTTTACCCCCATTATTGGCCCGGGCACGGAGCACAAAATTCACGATTTCATTACGGAAATCTTTCGGGTTACTGATACCGGCTGGTTTTTCGGTTTTTTCCAGCTCCGCATTCAGCGACGCGCGGTCAAACAGCTGACCGGTTTCCGGATCACGGTATTCCTGATCCTGGATCCAGAAGTCTGCATAGGTTACATAGCGGTCAAACAAATTCTGGCCATATTCAGAGTAAGACTCCAGGTATGCGGTTTGAATTTCTTTGCCGATAAACTCCACGTAATGGGGGATCAGGAAACCTTTTAAAAATTCCTTATAGCGATCGGCCGTATCCTGAGGGAACTGTTCGCGCTCAATTTGTCGCTCCAGCACGTAAAATAAATGTACCGGATTAGCCGCGACCTCGGCGTGATCGAAGTTGAACACGCGGGATAAAATTTTAAAGGCAAAACGGGTAGACAAACCTTCCATGCCCTCATCAACACCAGCGTAATCACGGTATTCCTGGTAGGACTTGGCTTTGGGATCGGTGTCTTTCAGGCTTTCACCATCGTAGACCCGCATTTTCGAATAGATGCTGGAATTCTCAGGCTCTTTAAGTCGTGACAGCACAATAAACTGGGCCAGACTCTTTAACGTATCTGGTGCGCAGGGTGCGCCGTGTAATTCGCTGTTTTGTAATAGTTTGTCGTAGATCCGCATTTCTTCAGAAACACGCAGGCAATAGGGCACTTTAACGATGTACACGCGGTCGAGAAAGGCCTCATTGTTTTTGTTGTTGCGGAATGTTTGCCATTCAGACTCGTTGGAGTGCGCCAGAATCAGCCCGTCAAAGGGCAGGGCAGAAAACCCTTCAGTCGGGTTGTAGTTGCCTTCCTGGGTTGCAGTTAACAGCGGATGCAGCACCTTAATAGGTGCTTTAAACATTTCCACAAACTCCATCAGACCCTGATTGGCCTTACACAGAGAACCTGAGTAGCTGTAGGCATCCGGATCGTTTTGAGCGAATTGTTCCAGGCGACGAATATCCACTTTACCCACCAGCGACGAAATATCCTGGTTGTTTTCATCGCCCGGCTCGGTTTTAGCAATGCCCATCTGATCGAGAATGGATGGGTATACCTTCACCACTTTAAATTTAGTGATGTCACCATTGTATTCATGCAGGCGCTTTCTGGCCCAGGGTGACATGATGGTTTTTAAATACCGTTTTGGAATGCCGTATTCTTGTTCAAGAATGTTGCCGTCTTCATTTAAATCGAACAGACAAAACGGATGGTCGTTTACCGGTGAGTCTTTGATCATGTAAACCGGCACTTTCTGCATCAGCTCTTTAAGCCGTTCAGCAAGCGATGATTTACCGCCACCCACCGGCCCCAACAAGTACAGAATTTGCTTCTTCTCTTCCAACCCCTGGGCAGCGTGACGCAGGTAGGACACTATCTGCTCAATCGCTTCTTCCATGCCAAAAAACTCATGGAATGCCGGATAGCGTGCAATCACGCGGTTAGAGAAAATGCGGCTGAGTGCCGGATCGGTGGATGTGTCTATCATTTCAGGCTCACCAATGGCCTGGAGCAATCTTTCCGCGGAATTTGCATAGGCCATCGGGTCGTTTTTACAGATGTCTAAGAATTCCTGAATGGTAAACTCTTCTTGCTTATGTTTTTCATAGCGCTCTTGGTAATGCTCGAAAATACCCATAAATACCCCTGTATAAAAAACGGTCTCCCGTACTTCCAGCATAGTCCTATAATTTCAGAAAACAATGGGCAAAAGGTGTAATTCGTCGTTTATTTTTGCAACAAAAATGTTAATGAAATCATGAGGCCCAAGTGAGATAAGGGCTGGCAAAGGGCAACAATAAACAGAAAAAAGTGAAATTTATCAGAGGGGGAGAGAAGGATCGTACCCGCAGTGAGCGGGCACGAAAAGGGGATTACGCGCCGAAGTTAGCGGCTGCAAACTCCCAGTTAACCAGTGCCCAGAAGCCACCTAAGTACTTAGGACGCAGGTTACGGTAATCGATGTAGTAAGCGTGCTCCCACAGGTCAACGGTCAGCACTGGCGTCAGGCTGTCGTCAGTCAGTGGCGTGCCGGCATTGCTGGTGTTAACGATATCCAAACTACCGTCAGCGGTTTTCACCAGCCACGTCCAGCTTGAACCAAAGTTATTTACGGCTTTGTCGTTGAATGCAGCCTGGAAGTCTTCAAATGAACCCCATTTTGCAACAATCGCGTCAGCCAGAGCACCAGTTGGTTCACCGCCGCCATTCGGGCTTAAGCTATGCCAGTAAAACGTGTGGTTCCAAATTTGCGCCGCATTATTAAATACACCGCCTTCAGAAGTCTTTACGATTTCTTCCAGGCTCTTTGATTCCAGATCAGTACCTTCCACCAGACCGTTCAGTTTGGTTACATAAGTAGCGTGGTGTTTGCCATAGTGGTAATCAAGCGTCTCAGCAGAAATGTGCGGCTCCAGAGCATCTTTTTCATAAGGTAACGCTGGTAGTTCAAAAGCCATATGAGTCTCCATTTTCTTGGTTAGTTGTACGTAGTCTGTTATCAGAATAAGTCTTATTATCTAACGGTCATTTATCCCGACACCCTATGATATAGGGACGGATTTATTTAACCCAATGACAATTAGATGAAATTTTTCTTTTTTTGAGTTAGTTGGCGGCGGTGGGAAACCATAACATCGCGGTCACAAAACCGGTAACCAATCCAAATGCTGTTGCGTGTCGTAACAAGTTCACTGACCATTTGTATTACAGATTAGCCTAAGCGCTTGTGAAACTCCAACACCAGCTTGCTATATCATAGGCATAAATGCACTTATCGGATCACTTAAGATAAGACAAACTGTGAATTCAGAATTTATGCGCGGCACAGATTAATGGTATAATCATCGCTACTCACCACTTGAAAAGTGGCGTTCATGCATACATATCCCTGCAAAGGTAAAAAGTTAAGAGGCATTCATGGAAAACAACGGTGAACAAACCACATTAGAGCGTATTCAGCAGCAAATCTCGGAAAACCCAATTCTGCTGTATATGAAAGGCTCTCCGAAATTACCCAGCTGCGGCTTCTCAGCTCAGGCATCTCAGGCACTGATGTCCTGTGGTGAGCAATTTGCTTATGTTGATATTTTGCAAAACCCCGACATTCGCGCAGAGTTACCAGCGTATGCTAACTGGCCTACGTTTCCTCAGTTATGGGTCGACGGCGAATTAGTCGGCGGCTGTGACATTATTCTGGAAATGTTCCAGCAAGGTGAGTTACAGCCACTGATTAAAGAAACCGCGGCGAAAACCAAAGCCGAATAGTCAGTCTGTATCATTGAGAAAGCCGGCTTAACACAGCCGGTTTTTTTATACCCGCTAAAGCAAAAATGAACCTGAAAAACACCCCAAACCGGCGCTTTTTTTAGCTGGCCAAATACCTATAGACAAGTCACAAAACTCAATCCTCCATGACCTGAAAATATATTTTTAATTTGGCATTTTTTGTTTGTTTATTAGCTGTTTAGAGTCTATAAAACGGTTGCTGTCAGGGCATATCCAGGCAGTGTTGAAGGTAATAATAAACAGATAAAAAGGCCAGTCTTTTGATTAAATATAACAACTGGAAGCACTGGCCAGAAAAAACAATCCGGGAAACCATTATGAAAACAAGTTTGACGAGAATTTCAGCGCAACTTCGTCTGGTGCTGGCAGCTTCTGTAGCAGCCACCAGTGTCGTTGCTACCCCTGCACTGGCTCAGGATGATGCCGACGCCAAATCGGTTGAGAAAATCGCCGTCGTCGGTACCCGCGCAGCACCGCGTTCAATTGGTGATTCTGCCGTACCCATCGATATTATTTCCGAAGAAGAGTTTGTTAATCAGGGCTCTACCGACATGGTTTCTATGATGCAAACCGTTGTTCCGTCGTTTAACGTTAACGATCAGCCCATCAATGATGCTTCCACCTTGGTGCGTCCGGCTAACCTGCGTGGAATGGCCTCAGATCACACGCTGGTGCTGGTTAATGGTAAGCGTCGTCACCGTTCGGCGGTCATTACCTTTTTGGGCGGCGGCTTGTCTGATGGTGCGCAGGGACCCGACATATCAACGATCCCGGCAGCAGCCTTGAAGCAGGTTGAGGTGTTACGGGACGGTGCAGCAGCTCAGTATGGTTCTGATGCTATCGCCGGTGTGGTCAACTTCGTGCTCAAAGACAGTGCTGAAGGCGGTATGTTTGAAGCCCGCTACGGTTCACACTATGAAGGCGACGGCGACATGATGCAGCTAAGCGGTAACATCGGTTTACCTTTGGGTGACGATGGTTTCGCTAACTTCACTGGTGAATACCGTACCGCTAATCCAACCTCGCGCAGTGTACAGCGTGATGATGCTGCCGGACTGATTGCCGCCGGCAATACCGCGGTTGCCGATCCCGCTCAAATCTGGGGTAGTCCGGAAATCAAAGATGATCTTAAATTATTTGCCAACCTGGGAATGGATTTAAGCGATGATTCCCGCTTGTACCTGTTTGGTAACTACGCAGAGCGTGAAGTCGAAGGCGGATTCTACTACCGCAACCCACATACTCGAGGCGGTGTTGCAGATGGCGGCACGGATGAAGACGGCACGCCACTACTACTGGTGGGCGACCTGGATGGTATTGGTACGGGCGTTGAGTGTCCGCAAGTGCGCATTACAGACGGTAATGTGCTGGATGACGCGGATTATGGCCTGATAGCGGATAACTCTACCGCGGTAGGCGCCAACTGTTTCGCCTTTAACGAAATGTTCCCAGGCGGTTTTACCCCGCGTTTTGGCGGCACAGTGGAAGACATGTCACTGGTGTTTGGTACCAGCGGTGAACTGGGCAATGAAATTGGTTATGACGTGAGCCTGAACTTCGGCCAGAACTCCGTTGACTTTGCTATCAGCAATACCATCAACCCTTCTCTGGGGCCGGATACGCCAACCTCATTTAAACCGGGTACTTACACCCAAACCGAAAAATCACTGGATATCGACTTAACCAAGCCGATTGAGATGGGACTGTCTGAGCCGGTCTATCTGGCCGGTGGTTTCCAGTATCGTCATGAGACTTACGAGAGTGAAGCGGGCGATCCGGCATCCTTTGCTATTGGTCCGTTGGCGTCACAAGGATTTGGTATTGGCTCAAATGGTTTCCCTGGCTTGTCTACCCGAAGTGCTGGTGAAGCCTCGCGCCACAATATTGCGCTGTACCTGGATGCAGAAGCTTATCTGACTGATGATCTGCTGTTAACGGCGGCCGTTCGTTATGAAGACTTCTCAGACTTCGGTGATACCACCAAAGGCAAGGTGTCGCTGCGCTATCAGGCCACCGATGCTATTGCATTTCGTGGTGCATTCAGCACTGGTTTTAAAGCGCCAACCATTGGTCAGAGTAATGTGCGTAACGTAACCACTGCATTTGGTACCGATGGTCGCCTTATCGACCGCGCAACGCTGCCGCCTACCGATCCTATTTCAGTACAGAAGGGCGGTACTCAGTTAACGCCGGAAGAGTCTGAAAGCATGAGCGTTGGTATGGTTGCTGAGTTTGACAACGGCTTGTTCCTGACTGTGGATTACTACCACATTGAGGTGACCGATCGGATCAGTACCACTTCAGGGATCCGCTTAACAGAAGAAGACATTGAAGCCTTGCTTGCTCAGGGCGTAGAGGATGCATCGAGCTTCTCGGAAGTGAGCTTCTTTACCAATGACTTTGATACCACCACTGAAGGTGTGGATATTGTCGCTAACTATTCTTTTGACATGTACGGCGGTGAAACCAAGCTTGCGCTGGCTTACAACTGGACATCAACCACCGTCGATGATGCGTCAGACAATATCTCAGCCGAACGGATCCATATGCTGGAAGATAACCTGCCGGCCATTCGTTACAGCCTGACAGCAAATCATACTAATGGTGACTGGCGTATCCTTGGCCGCATGAATTATGCTGGCAGCATCTATGAAGATCACCTGGATTCCGGATTGCCTATCGATAATGTCAGCGCTGAGTTCACTTTTGACATGGAAGTGGGCTATCACTTTACTGATAACCTGCAGCTGGTGGTGGGGGCCAAAAACCTGTTTGATGAGCGCCCCGATCGCAACGTGATGTGGGATAACGAAATTGCCGGTTCTAAATACCCGACTACATCGCCAATCGGGATCAACGGTGGCTTCTATTATTTAAGAGGTATTTATACTTTTTAAGGTAGAATAGTGCCATTAGCCGGTCGGGGCAGCCCCGGCCGGCTGTTTGTTTAAAGTAATAGTAGCCATGTTGCCAGATACAGAACAATGAGCGGACACTCTAAAATTGCCGCAACGTATTTGAAATACCGTCATCGCCTGATGCGAGCGGTAGCAAATATTGTGGACGATAACGACGTCGAAGATATAGTGCAGGAAGCCTTTGTTAAAAGTTATGAAGCTGAATTAAGTCAGGAGATTCAGTACGAGCGGACTTACATGTTAAAAACGGTGCGTAATCTCGCTCTTAATCATGTGTCCCGGGCGGCGCATAAGCTGAATGATCAGGTCGATAATATGGACCTGTTGTCACACAGCAATATGGATGCGCCACTGGAAAAACAGTTTGAAAGTAAACAGCGCTTTATTCATTTCTGCCAGGCAACGGAAGGTTTGTCGGCGCAAGTGAAGCGCGTTTTTTTGCTGAAGAAAGTGTACGATATGAGTCAGCGCGATATCGCCGAATTACTGCAACTCAGCGAAAGTACAGTGGAAAAACACGTGGCTAAAGGGCTTCTGCAATGCGCGCAGTTCCTGGCACGACAACAGCAGCCTCAGCGGGCTGACGACAGTCAGTCAAACCTGGGGTAGGTCAGTAGTAGTTATGAGTAATGTAAGTCAATTTAACAGTAAAGAAACCATACAGGCTACCGCATGCGACTGGATAGCCGCTATTGATCGCGGGCTCACGACGCAGGAAACCGAAGCGCTGAAAGCGTGGGCCGCCAGCAACCCTTCCCATCAGAAAGTGCTGATAGAAATGGCCGCTTTGTGGGATGACATGAGCGTGATGAACACGGTACGTGAACTGGCACCGGTGCAAAACAACGTGAAACCGTCATCAACCAGACGCTGGCTGGTTAGTGCTGCGGCCGTTTTTATGCTCACCGGTTTAATCAGCTGGCAATGGCTAAGCAGCCCAGGCGAATCTGTGCAGCCGGTTATGCTAACGGAGCACAGCCAAACACTGGTTGGCGAACAAAAAACAGTTACCCTGGCTGACGGCTCAAAAGTATATTTAAATACAGATACCGAAATTCATGTGACCTTCTACCCCGACTCCCGTCAGGTAGCACTAGTCAAAGGCGAGGCGCATTTTGAGGTTGCTAAAGACCCGGCAAAACCCTTCACGGTATCGGCCGGTAACAGCGCGGTAACGGCGGTAGGCACCGCGTTTAATATGCAGTTTACCAGAGACAAAGTGTTTGAGCTGACCGTTACAGAAGGCAAAGTCAGGGTTTCCTCGCAGTTAAGTGAATTGGCGGGTAAGCAACACCCGAAGCCGGTGATTGCCCGGGAAGGCGTAATGGTTTTCGCCGGCGAAAAAGTGCTGGTCAGTGATAAAGTCTCGCCCAGAGAGTCGCTGACGCAATCGGAAATCGCCCAGAGCCTTGCCTGGCAAGATGGCCAGATTGTTTTTACAGGCGAGCAATTGCCCCAGGCGTTACAGGAAATCAGCCGCTATACACAGGTTAAGTTTGTCATTGATGATGAAGCGCTTAAGGCGACCCGTGTTGCGGGCTACTTCCGGGTAGGGGATATAAAAGGCTTATTAGCGGCGCTGGAAAATAGTTTTGCTATCAGCTCCTATGAAGGGTCGGATAAGACTATTCATCTGCATACCACTACGGGGTCGTGATAAAAAAGTGCACGGCCTGCCGCTTTGTGTAACTATTAGCGGAATTTTACCTAACCTTAACAAGTAACATTGCGCAAACGTAGTTTTTGTTGTTGGCCTATTACTTTTTTGCTGGTGGCTACCGGGCTGGCAGTGCCTGTTTTTGGCGCCGCTAAAGAGCACTCTTCAGCGCCGCAGCACTTCTTTTCAGTGAGGCCTCAAACCGCCGATAAATCGCTCATCGAACTGGCCGGTCAGGCCAGAACTACGTTGTTGTTTCCCTTTGAGCTGGCTCAGCAGGTTGTGTTGCCGAAAATTGAGGGGCAATACACTCTCGAGGAAGCGCTCAAGCTTTTATTAGAAAACTCTCCTCTTACCATTCACAGGGATGACAAAGGTTACCTGACCATTGTTCCCAGACCGAGTAAGGTGCCAAAAAATGAACTCCCTCAAGCAAGCCCAACTGTAACCATTGATGAAGGGCCGGTTTACGAGCGTATCTCGGTCCTGGGTAACCGGGCATCGGCGCGAGGGGCATACGATTCGTCGGTGCCACTGGATATTATTGCTACTGATAATCCTTTTTTTGCCGGCAGTCAGACCATGCTGGACGCGTTGACGCAGGTGATCCCATCATTTAATGTCAGTGCGCAAACCACTAACGATGCAGCCATGCTGGTGCGACCGGCAAATCTTCGCGGGCTGGCATCTGATCATACGCTGACACTGGTAAACGGTAAACGGCGCCACCGTTCTGCGGTGATCACATTTCTGGGCGGCGGGCTGTCTGATGGTGCCCAGGGGCCGGATATTTCGGTATTGCCGGTAAGTGCCATTGAACAGGCCGAAGTACTGCGCGATGGCGCCGCCGCACAATACGGTTCCGATGCCATTGCCGGGGTGATGAATTTTAAACTGAAAAGTACGCCGGGACAGGGAAGCATCACGCTAACTGGCGGTCAGTACTCAGCCGGTGACGGCGAGCAAGTGGGTGTACAGGTAACTCAGGGGCTGGCCATCGGCCAAAGCGGGGTTCTGCAACTTAGCGCAGAGTATCAGCAACAACAACCTACCGACCGTAGTGTGCAGCGTCAGGATGCCCAGGCACTATTGGATGCTGGCAATCAGGCTATCGAAATACCCGCGCAACAGTGGGGCAGTGCCGCCATGGACCGTGACGTTAAACTGGCGGTGAGTCTTGCCGTGCCCGTTTCCCGGCAGCATGAAATTTACGCTTTTGCGCTGGGTACCAGCCGGGATATGGAGGGTGAGTTTTATTTCCGTAATCCTCAGCGGCGCCAGGGTGTATTCGTTGCCGGTACGCAGCAGCCCGCTGAATTATTAATTGCCGATCTGGATGGTTTAGGTGAGGGGATTGAATGCCCGACAATATTGGCCGGGGAAGGAAATGTGCTGGCAAGCGTTGAATACCAACAAATTGCCGATGAACAAAGTGCGCTGGGCCGTAATTGTTTTGCGTTTAACGAATGGTTTCCTGGTGGATTTACACCGCGCTTTGGTGGCCGGGTAAAAGATGGTACATTTTACGCTGGCAGCCGCGGCGAGTTTGCCGATGCCTGGCACTACGATATCAGTGTGGGAGCGGGTTATTCTGGTATTCACTATTACATAAATAATACGGTTAATCCCTCATTAGGGCCTGCGTCACCCACAGCGTTTCAGCCCGGAGGGGCTGCACAAATCGAGCGTAATGCCAGTCTCGGGCTGCTCAAGAGTTTGCCAACCGGCTTTTACGAACCATTTACCCTGGCGCTGGGAATGGAATGGCGCAGCGAGCGTTACCGGCAAATTGCTGGTGAGACAGCCTCTTACGAGGTCGGGCCTTTTGCGCAAAATCGTCAGGGCGTGAATGCCGGGTTTTCGGTGGGCGCCAACGGCTTTCCGGGCTATCGGCCGGAAACATCCGGTGAATGGCAGCGCGAAACACGGGCGGTTTATGTGGATCTAACCATGCCTTTTAGTGACACCTGGTTATCCACGGCAGCCTTCAGAGCAGAGGACTTCTCTGATTTTGGCACCCATGTAGACGGTAAGTTGAGCCTGCGTTGGCAGGCAACCGAAACGCTGGCTTATCGTTCATCGGTGAGTTCCGGGTTTAAAGCGCCCACTGTCGGGCAGAGTAATATTATCAATATCAGTACTAAGTTTGGGCCGAATGGTCTGGAAGATCAGGTCACCTTGCCGCCCACCAATCCCGTGGCAGTTAAACTGGGAGCCCGGGAATTGACCCCGGAAGAATCGGTTAATTTTAGTGTTGGCCTGTTGGCAAGTCTGTCGCCTACTGCGCAACTCACGCTGGATTTCTATCAGATCTTTTTAGCCGATCGGATTAGCACAACGTCGGCCATCGAATTAGATGAAGAAACGGTGCGGCTGTTGCTTGAGCAGGGGTTTGAAGAGGCAGAAACGTACCGCAGCGCGAAGTTTTTCACCAATGATTTTGATACGCGCACCCGGGGACTGGATTTGGTATTGAACTGGCAGTTCGACTGGCAGGGATGGCAACATCAGTTGTTGGCCACCTTGAACTGGACTGATACCCGGGTGATCCGTGTTACAGCTCAGGATTTTGAGCGGCGGGACGGCGCCGTAAATCTGACGACCCAGCGGATCCGCATGCTTGAAGACAATCTGCCAGCTTACCGGGCGAATATAAGCCTGACGCAATCGTTTGGCGCGCACCAATTAGCCTGGCAAGTTCATTATTTTGGTGCCTTTTATGAAGATCATCTCGATGCTTCCGCCGGCTACGATATCGAAGCGCCCGGGCGTTACACCCTGGATGCGCGATGGTCGTATAAAATGGCTGATGGCTGGGAGCTTATGGTTGGGATGAACAATGTATTTAACAGCCAGCCTGAGCTGAATCCTCATCGCTTCGTTGCCGGAGCGAAATACCCGTCGACGAGTCCGGGCGGATTTGATGGGCGTTATGGATTTATTGCGTTAAAAGCGGCATGGTAATATCGCGGGATATAAAAAAGGACGTTAGCCAACGTCCTTAAATAAACTCTCATTAATGATGGTTGAGTCGATGACCTGTTGGGCCATTTGAATGCATTTACCGCATTGTGAACCCAATTGCAGCTGTTCACGCAAATCACGTAGATTGCCAACGCCGCTGTCGGTTACAGCTTTGCGTATCGCAGTGTCTGTTACACCGTAACACATGCACACATACATAAATCACAAACTCCAATCCTAATATGCAAATGATAATAATTGCTATTTGAGGTTATTGCAAATATTTTGTGCAGATTTATGACGATTCGGTCACAGTTTGACGATATTAATAGGGATGCTGGTCTGATGAGTTTAAAAAACACGGCAACGTCAATTGTATTTTCTTTTATTGCACTCACTATATCAGGCAGCAGATACTGATGTGATACAGATCACAACTACTGCCATTCACATAATGAAAATGGAGAATAGATATGAGCGTACTCGTTGGACGTCCAGCCCCGGATTTTACTGCAGCAGCCGTGTTAGGCAGTGGTGAAATTGTTGACAGCTTTACCCTGAGCGAAGCCATTAAAGGCAAAAAAGCAGTTGTGTTTTTCTATCCACTGGACTTTACCTTTGTATGTCCGTCAGAACTGATTGCTTTTGACAAGCGTTACGAAGAATTCACTAAACGTGGCGTTGAGGTTATCGGTGTATCAATCGATTCTCAGTTCTCGCACAATGCATGGCGTAATACCCCTGTAAACGAAGGCGGTATCGGCCCGGTTAAATACACTCTGGTTGCTGATACCAAGCACGAAATCTGTCAGGCCTATGACGTTGAGCATCCTGAAGCAGGTGTTGCTTTCCGTGGCTCTTTCCTAATCGACAAAGAAGGTCAGGTACGCCACCAGGTAGTTAACGATCTGCCATTAGGTCGTAACATCGACGAAATGTTACGTATGGTTGATGCCCTTGACTTCCACGAAGAGCACGGTGAAGTATGCCCGGCTGGCTGGACTGAAGGTAAAGCCGGAATGGACGCAAGCCCTGCTGGTGTTGCTAAGTATCTGTCTGAGAAATCAGAAGAACTCTAATTACGATTTAACAAATGAAAAGAGGCACTTCGGTGCCTCTTTTATTAGATCTCGTTTATTCACCTAAGCCTGCCGACTTACCCGTTAAGCTTAACCCTAAGGCTTCCAGCGACTTCCCCCGGGTTTCAGGAAAGAGTTTGAGAACGCAAACACCTTGTAATCCCATCATTATTGCAAAAAAAGCAAAGATAGTGACCGGACTGAACGTGCTCAGTACCAGCGGCATGAGCAGGGTGATGAGTGCGGCAAATACCCAGTGAGTACTACTGCCAAGGCTCTGGCCTTTGGTGCGTACCGAATTTGGAAAGATTTCGGAAATATAGACCCAGATGACGGCGCCCTGGCCAACGGCGTGGGCAGCAATAAACATAAAGATAAATACCACAACAAACAGGCCTGACAAATTTAATGCAAAGGCAAGTGTTATCGCTGTCAGTGAAATAACGTACCCCACTGAGCCCGCTAGCAAGAGCGTTTTGCGGCCGATCTTATCAATCAGCAACATTCCAAGCAGGGTGAAGAGTAAATTCACTACGCCAATGCCTGCGCTGGATAACAGTGCCGAACTGCTGTCCATGCCAGCAAGATTAAAAATGCGTGGCGCAAAGTAAATGACGAAGTTGATGCCCGATAGCTGATTGAACATGGCCAGCAAAAACGCCAGAACAACTGGCACTGTGTAAACCCGGTTAAATAAGGCTTCAGAAGAACGCTTCGCCTGTTCGTTGCGGATATCAGTTATCACCTGACCGGGATTAGCCTCGCCGCTATGAGACAAAACTCCCAGCGCTGCCTGATGGTCGTTTTTATGCAGCAATAACCAACGCGGGCTCTCGGGGACAACGCTAACGAGCAGTAAATACAAAGCTGCAGGTATCACTTCGATGCCGAGCATCCAGCGCCAGTCCAGGAAGAAGATCTCAGCCAGCAGGTAGTTCGATAAAAAAGCGATAAGAATGCCAAATACGATCTAAAACTGGTAAAGCGCCACCAAACGTCCGCGCTGTTGTGCTGGCGCTATTTCGGCAATGTAAGCCGGTACGGCAATAGAGGAGATGCCCACCCCAATGCCGCCAATAAATCGCATCAGACTGAAAAATACCGGATCGGTAGCCAGCGCAGATCCCAGTGCAGAGAGCAGGTAAAGTATCCCGATACCAATTAGCGTTGGTTTGCGGCCGAAGCGGTCACAGGGGAAATTAGCCAGTAGCGCACCGAGTACCGTTCCCCACAGTGCCGAAGACATAATAAACAGACCGTGGTGCAGTGCAGAGGTTTGCCAGAGCTGTTGAATAGGTTGATCGGCGCCTGATATGACTGCCGTATCAAAGCCAAATAAAAAGCCAGCACAGGCCACTGTAACTGACCACAGCAGCAGTTTGTGATTCATTTTTCGCGCCTAACTTAAACGATTAAGTAAGGCGGAGTGTAACGTTTATTTCGGTCAGACTCTAACGTTTTTTACAATCTGTTAACTTTGCGGGGCGAGTGGCCAACCGCCGAGGCTTGCATAGCGGTTTACAATGTAGCAAAACAATTCAGCGGTTCTCTGCGCATCATAAAGGGCAGAGTGAGCTTCATTCTGATCAAAACTGATGCCGGCAGCCTGACAGGCTTTTACCAGCACTGTTTGCCCTAAAGCAAGCCCGGCGAGTGTGGTGGTATCAAATGAAACAAAAGGGTGGAATGGCGTACGTTTAATATTGCAACGTTCGATCGCCGCATTCACAAATCCCTGATCGAACGTGGCATTATGCGCCACTATTACACTGCGCTGGCAGTCGGCGCCTTTCTGTAGTTTGCGAATATGTTTGCATAATCCTTTCATCGCTTCCTCTTCGCTAATTGCGCCACGTAAAGCGCAGTCAGGATCGATGCCATTAAAATCAAGTGCAGCTTGTTCGAGGTTTGCCCCCTCAAACGGCGACACGTGCGCATGAAAGGTCTCATCTGGTGCTAACATGCCATCGCTGTCCATGCTTAGGGTCACAGCGGCAATTTCTAGCAGAGCATCGGTAGCGGCATTAAAGCCCGCAGTCTCGACATCAATAATGACCGGAAAGTAGCCTCTGAAGCGTTGTGACAAAGGGGGAATTGTTTGTGACATATCACTCTAAATCTGGTGGTTAATAGAAAGCCTGACGGTAATGGTGGATAAAACCGGTGTACGGTTAAGCAAACTTCAGTTCTCATAAGGGGGAGAATTATGTCAATATTAGCGCTGACTATCTACCCGGTGCTAAACTTTTATTGTTCGTTGACGATAAGATAGAGACGAAGGTTAACAGGTTTATCGATTGCTGAGGCTATACATGTTGAAATCGGTTTCGCTTATTTCATTTTCCATTGGATTGTTAGGGATGGCTGCTACGCCTGTACAGGCATCGCTGCGTCAGTACCATTCAACAGTAGAAAGTTCACAGTGGCTACTCAGTGAGCAAACCCGGCTCAGCTGCACTCTCAGTCATGCACTACCCGGATATGGAGAAGCCCAGTTTACCAGTGAAGCGTCTAAGCAGCTCAATATGGAGTTTGTGCTGGACATGAACCTGCTGCCCAAGAAATTTGGCACAGCGGCAGTTTATGCGGTCCCCCCGAAGTGGATGCCCGGCGTCAGGGCCCGGCAAATTGCCGATATGACCTTGCGCACCCAGTACGACGGTGACTTGCCCGAAGATACCGCCTGGACCATGCTAAGTGAGCTGGAAAAGGGGTTCTGGCCAACCATTTATTATCAGGACTGGTACAACCCGAACGATAAAGTTGCGGTAGGGCTTAATGCCAGTAACTTTGCACCGGTGTATCAGGAGTTTGTCAGCTGTGTTGCCAATTTATTGCCGTACAGCTTTGACGACATTAGTTACACAGTGCTGAGCTATGAGAAAAACTCTACCGAGTTGTCCAAATATTCTAAACGTCGCCTGCAAATGATTGGTGACTATTTACGAGAGGATAGCGAGCTGGAACTGGTACTGCTGGATGGCTATACCGATAGTTACGGCGGTTCCTGGAATAACCAGCAGTTATCGGTAAAGCGCGCTAACGAGGTTAAAAACTTCCTTACTGATTTAGGCGTAGGTGAGGATCGCATTGAAATCACCGGGCATGGTGAGAAACGTCATATTGCACCCAATACCACCAGTCAGTCGCGGGCAACAAACCGCAGGGTAGTGGTCAGGATGGCGAAATCCTGACTCTGTTGAAGCATAAAAAAAGCCGCGATAACTGTCGCGGCTTTTTTATAAGGCTGGTGATTACTGGCTTTGCAGAAAGCGTTTCACTGGCGGTACCTGATCGGTAAAGACGCCGTCAAACTGCCATTTTTTTACCATTAGCATCAGCAACTGCGAGGCTGAAATACCCGCTGGCAGGGCATCAGTTCGGAAGGTGTATGGATGTATCAGCAGACCAGCCTGTTGAGCCGCCTTTACCCAGTCGGTGAGTTCGGTGGTGGGCTGATTTTGCTTGTAACGGGTAACGTGACCGAGCCACGGGCCTATCCCCTGAACGTACCTGCTCACCTCTTGCATACCGGCTACCGTTTTCAGTGCATCGTAGTCGGTTGGCGTTTCCTGCCAGCTGTTTTCTGCAATGAGCTGAATAAGTTTCACCCTGGCGCCCAGGGATTGTCGCAGCCGTTTGATTTCTTCCAAGTCAAAACACTGTATATAAATATTGGCGCTGGCATCATCGAGATGATGTTGGCGTAATACCTCAAGCACTGCTTTACTGATATCAACGCCCTGTTCCCGATGCCATGCTGGGGATTTGATTTCAGCATACAAACCCACGGATCCACCGGAAGTTGCATTAAGAGAAAGGATAGTACTGATATGTTCCTCAAACGTTGCAACGGTAAACTGGCCATTGCCCTGATAACGATTAGGGTAGACTTGCTTACCCTTTGCATCGGTGCGTTCATGGACGTTTAGTGTCTTGAGTTCAGCCAGGGTAAAGTCCAGTGCATAATAACGACCATCCTCGCGGTGGCGTTCGGGGAACATTTTTTCAACATTGGTGACCGTTTCCAGATGAATATCATGTAACACCACCAGATGACCATCGCCGGTCATCACCAGATCCTGCTCAATGTAGTCTGGTTGCTGGGCATAGGCCATGGCCGTGGACGCCAGTGTATGCTCCGGCAGGTAACCAGAGGCGCCGCGATGAGCAATAACATCGAACGCCATGGATTGAAATGATACCAACGCTGTCAGCGACAGGATCCGCAAAGCTTTTACAGAAAGGTTAAACACAAAAGGTTACTCTGGTTGAATTAATTCAATGGCATAACCGTCGGGATCGCGAACAAACGCAATCACGGTTTTACCGCCTTTTACCGGCCCCGGTTTGCGATAAACATCCGCACCTTTTGCTTCCAGCTGTTCGCAAAAGGCATAGATATCCTCAACGGCGAAGGCAACGTGACCATAGGCATTGCCAGGGTCATACTCGTTATCTCCCCAGTTGTAGGTTAATTCCAGGACTGCTTGCTCAGACTCATCGGCATAACCTACAAATGCCAGCGTGTATTCGTATTCAGTGTTCTCGCTTTTACGCAGTAATTTCATGCCCATGGTATTCACGTAGAACGCCAGGGAAGTCTCCAGGTCTTTAACCCGTAACATGGTGTGTAACATTCGCATAAGAAGCTCCTTAATCAGACATTGTGATTCAGCTGTTTTTCAACTGTATGACAGTGACAGCGTTTATTGTGGCACTGTAATTAATCTGCAAAGCAGATTAAAGTAAATTGTGACCAGCGGGCTAAATAGCTGGTTTGAACACCGCGTCAGAGCGTTTGAAGAAATTGTGATTGTTTTTTCGCAGCAGTGTCACACATTGGTGATTGGCAGTTTCCTTATATAAAATGGATGCTTAAAGGAAACCAGTATAATGAAGAATAAACTAACCCGGTTATGTAGTAAGACCCGCAAACCCTCTATAGGAGTCATCGTTGCCATTGTAGTTGCGGTATGGGTGGCAGACGCAGAAGCACATGTTTTAAGGGCTGTGTGTCAGGGAGATCCCACCTCTCAGCAAGGAGCAAAAGAATGAGTGCACAAAGCGTGATTTCAAGTGACGATGTGATTGCCGCGCAGCGCGGTGACGAATCGGCATTTAACCGGCTGGTGGCGGCCAGTCGAAATACCATAGCCAGCATTGCACTGGCGATTACCCGCGATCTTGATGCCAGTGAGGAAATCACCCAGCAGGTCTATATCAGTTGCTGGCAAAAGCTGCACACACTCAAGAACGCGGCCAGTTTTTTACCCTGGGTACGTCAGTCGGCGCGCTATGCCGCCTTTAATTACCTGCGCGATAATCGTCTGGCAGACCGTGTGGGCGGCGCCGAGGCGGATGCCTTGTTTGCCGCCTATTGTGATGACGAATTGCCGCCAGAGACCCGCCTGAGCCGAGAACAAACACGATTGCTCCTTAAGCAAGTGGTGGATGAGCTGCCCGAAGAAAGCCGCGAGATGGTGTTGCTGTATTACCGGGAAGATCGGTCTGCCAGTCAGGTGGCTGAGTTACTCTCTGTTTCGCCGGAGCTGGTTCGCCAGCGGCTAAGCCGGGCGCGCAAAGCTCTAAAAGCCAGTTTGTTGGACCGCTATGGCCAGCTTATTTTAACCACTGCGCCGACGTTAACTATTACTTCCATATTGCTGGCCGGCGCCAGTGTCAGTGCCCCTGCTCAGGCTTCTGGTGGCACGGTGTTAGCGAAATCTGGCGGTGTCGGTGTGCTGAAAATATTTCTTAGCGGCGCATTTTTTGCCGCTTTACTGGGGGCTTTGAGTGTGTTCTGGAGTACCCGGTTGCCGCTTAAGAATATGACCATGGAAAGTCAGAAAGTACGTCTTAAACAGCTGCGCAAAATCACCGTTATCTGGGTACTGGCCACCGGCGTGTTACTGGCTGCCGCTTATGAGCTAACCACCGGCTGGGTAATGCCTGTACTGGCTTATACCTTATTTGCCGGAGGATTAAGTGTACAGACCAGGAAAATGCAGCGGGTGATAATGCACGACATGTTCGATAGTAAACCCGTGTCGGATGACTCAGAGCGCCAGGCCTTCTGGCAACGTTGCTGGGGTAACATTGGCCTGTACGGTGCGCTGCTGGTTGGTTTTACCAGTATGATTATCGGGCTGATAGGCAGCGGCCGATTGCAATGAAAAAAGGCCGGCGGCAGCCAGCCTGGCGGTGCAAGCAGACATTTGACGGGTGCTCGTATCCTGAGCCCTGATTAAACAGCACATAGCGATTGTGCTGATGGGGAAGTACCTGATAGTGGTATTGATTGGCTACCATCAGGCTGTGGCCGGTATAATTGACGCCCTTACTTAAAAGCAAAGTTCATTTCTAACTGACTGACGTCAAGGTCAAAATAACTCTTTATGGATGGTTGCTTAACCACTACCGGATGCTCTAGCTGACAACTGATTAGGTGTTGTGCCGGATGAAATTTACCTTCAGGTGCAGCCGGATAGTAATGAGTTCCAGGATCAGTCGTCGACTTTGTCTTTGTATTCGCACAAATCTTCGATGATACACGAACCATAACGAGGCTTTCTGGCCAGGCAGGTATACCGGCCATGCAGGATCAGCCAGTGGTGAACATCAACCTTAAATTCCTTCGGCACGACTTTAAGTCGCTACACAACATTTTTACTGTTGAGTTAGCTATCAATAAAATCCACAACCAGCTTAGTACACGGTTTTTCCCCTTTCTCTCTAAACTCACACAGAGTTTCTATAATACAATATTCATGCTGAGTTCTTTCCGTCAGAAACGACTGAAGGCTGTATGAAAGTAATGCGCTCAGTCGTTGAGAAATACGGTGTATTTAAAACCCTGTATGTTGATCGTGCCGGAATATTCGGTGGCCCTAAGCGCTGCAACTTCTCCCAGATGCAACGGGCCTGTGAGGAGCTGGGCATTGAAATCATCTTCGCCAGTTCTCCTCAGGGCAAAGGCAGGATTGAACGCGCCTTTGATACCCTGCAAGACAGGTTGATACCGGAGTTACGACTCAACAATATTACTGACATGACGGGCGCGAATAGCTATCTCCAACACGTGTTCATTCCCCAGTTCTGGCGTAAAAACCTAGTTGTAAAATCAAGAACATCAGACACTGAGTATACGCCTGTACCACGTTACACCAATCTTGATGATATCTGTATCACCAAGGTCTACCGGAAAATACGTAACGACCATACGTTTAGCTACAGCGGAAAACTCTACTTCATCGACTCACCGCTAAAACACTCTATCGCAAACCAGAAAATTGAAATTCGTACGGGTAAAAATAAGCGGTTTGATGCGTACTTCGCCGGACGAAAGCTACAGGTTACAAAAGTCACTGAGCCTGAAAAATTATCCTCGGAAGACAATGAGATCCAGAAGAAGCTTAAGATATTAGCGTTGGCTGACAGGCTCGGAAATGTGGCAGAAGCATCCCGACTTAGTGGCGTTTCACGAGATACTATTTACCGCCACCGAAAACTGATTAAACAAGGTGGAATCGAATCGTTAAAACGTCAGGAAACGCCGGCTCTTCATCACAAAAATCGTACCGACAGAGCCATTGAGGAAGTGGTCATCGAATTCTCCCTAGCTAACCCACACATGGGGCAATCTAAGGTATCACGCCTGCTCAAGTCTGAAAGAAACGTCGACATACACGCCAGCGGCGTTCGCAATATCTGGCTAAGGGAAAACATGAATACCACTGCGTTACGGTTGGCAAAGCTTGCCGAAGCGCGGCAACATTGATAGTGTGATTACGTCAAAATCGCTTGGTACTTATACCGTCAGTATCCCTTGGTAATCACACCAGTGTCACATTATTTGCTTCTGACGTTGATAATGTCACTGAGCTTGAAGTCATTAATTCAACCGAAACTACGTTTGATAAACAAGTTCGTTTGGTCAATGCTTCTGGGCAAAGTGAAATTAGGGGAGCTGAACTTTTGCTTCGCTACCGCTGGCGTGATCTGAAACTAACGGGAAGCTATTTGTACACCGATGCCACCAAACAAAATCAAGCCGGATCTGGCCGGCAACCGCTTACACTTACACCCAAGCACTCTGCCGGGGCCGTTATTATGTGGGAAGAGCATGGTAGCCATCTCGTCGGATTTGAAGCTTACTACACGGGCACACAGCACCTGGAAGGCAACCCATACCGTGATAAAAGTGAGGCATACTGGCATTTAGGGTTACTTGGACAAATCACCGTGGGGAGCGTGAGTTATTTCTTAAACGCAGAAAATTTGCTTAATATACGTCAAACCAAAGATGACTCGTTATTATTGTTACAGAAAGATCCAAGCGGCCGTTGGACGACTGACATCTGGTCACGTAATGACGGTTTTACCGTTAACGCCGGTATTCGTGTTCAGTTTGGTCATTAAGCGGTCTTGAAATTAAAGCGCAGATATTGGGGGAGTACAGAATTACCCCCCAATATTTCTTGTATCACGTTAAAGATTTATTTTGTTGATTAACAGCAGCGCCCCAGCTCAAATTCTAGCTTCGATAAGGCTTATCAATGCATGAGTGTCACTCAGTCTTATCTTTGTATTCACACAAGTCTTCGATAATGCACGAGCCACAACGAGGCTTTCTGGCCAGGCAGATATAGCGGCCATGCAAAATCAGCCAGTGGTGAACATCGACTTTAAATTCCTTCGGCACGACTTTAAGTAGCTTTTCTTCTACCTTGTCGACATTTTTGCCCATGGCAAACTTGGTGCGATTGGAAACGCGGTAAATGTGAGTGTCCACGGCGATATTGAGCCTGCGGCGCTAACAAGTAAGTAAGATAGATAAAGCGGTGATGAGTCTGTAGTTTACTGCATACAAAGTTCGCGTAGTTCAACTCATGTGAGCTTAGGTAGAAAGTAACTTCATTAGTGCTTTTCGCTCATAAGCTGAATCACTGATTTGATTCTTAATATTTTCATAGTAGGTATTAATAGCATCAGTATTGCCAATTGCTTTATGCGCGTTAATTAAACCTATCATTGTATTCAAGCGTTTAGGATTGCGACTTAGCGATGCTTCATATGACTCAATGGCTTTAATAAATAAGCCTTCTTGCATTAACATATCCCCAAAAAGTTCATTGGCAGGAATTATCGCTCCCGGCGTGATTGGGTGTTTTTGTGTTGAAAGCTCTAGGGCTGCCGCCTCTGACATTATAATTAAACTTTGTTCCGTATTTCCTTCAGCATAGAGAGTCCACGCCTGCGCAGAACGTAATTGAATGGTAACTTGTAATGACCAGTAATCGCTATTATTTGCAATCTGTGTTTGTAGCTTCTTAAGTTGTGTTATTTCTTGTTGCGCGCTTTGTACCTGACCAGTGCGTGCAAAGCCAATTGCTTTTACAAAATGTGTAATTGCAACATACGGTCGGTGTGAATCATCCCAAGGAAAATCTGAAGGTATTTTGGCCTGTAGTCTGGTGGCAGCCTCCCAGTCTTGCCTTTCAGCAGCAAATCGAGCAGGGATAGCAGAAAACGCATAGGCAGACGCATGGTTAGTCTTATTATAAGGCGCCTTTATATTAGCAAAATCATCAATGATGGTTTGTACTGCCTTATCATCGCCCTTTTGCAAGTATGCGTATGCCAAGTAATCAAGGGCATGAGTATAGTGCGAGTTAATAACACCGCTTGATACACACATCTCCCAAGCGGTTTCTGAAGATGTTTTGTTCCATTCAATTGATTGAGTCCAATCGCCCAAGCGCGTATAAATGTGCGATAACATATGAGCGGCATGAGGTACTTTAGGTGTTATTTTGCCATAACTGTCTGCAATTTGGGTTGCCATATGCGCCAAGCCCGGAACGTCGTAAGCATGAAGCATATAGTGATGCGCTCCAGGATGTTGTGGATTAGCATTTAGTATTTTTTGTGCAATTTTTGCCGCTGCTTGGTTTTGCTCAAAACTCTGATCTGACTTATTTGCTGTAGCTATATGTGATAGCGCGTAAAAGGCGAGTGCTTCGTAATCTTGTGAAAACTGTTCGCTAAGTAACTTCCAAGCCGCTTCGAATTTTTTAAGTCGATTTACTTTACTACCGCCAGAAGTAAAGTACGCGTGAGTCGTCATCAGATAAGCTTTTTCACGCTCTGTAATACCATCAATATTGAGGCCCTTTTCAGTTAAAAATACACCTTCTTGTAAGTCCTGTGTAGACGGATTCCCAGGCCATAGCGGATGGATTTTACTCATTGCTCTGCCCCACATGGCGATAGCACAGTTTTTGTCTTCAACCAGAGCATTGCTAAACAAAAACTCAGCTTCGTCGTACATCATGTGGTGAAGTAATGCCACTGCTCGCTCGACTAAAGGGGCTGCAGTAGCGTTGCAGCTACTAGGGAAATCAACAGAGCCTATGGGCGAATTCATTATGTCGAAAAATTCAGTATTGGTTAGCTCAGGTTTAGGGCTACAGGCTATTAAGGTACAACACAGCAAGCTTACAAATATAAAATTAATTTTCATGGTGTTGCTCTCTGAATATTAGGGTTTCTTAGTGGCAGACATACCTCACCTAAAACCTGTTGTTCTGTTCAATGGACAAACAAACAGACGGGGATTAAAAAATATATTACGTGCACGAGCTTTGTTCTATTGAACAGTTCGACTTGTTCTTTTTTACTGCTAAAAAGTTTGTGTTGTTCATATAATAGACAGTGCAGGGTCCTTAAGCAACACTCTACAAAAAGTGTAAAATGTTAGAATTGAAGTAAGGGAGTGCGGTATTAGCTGATCAATGTTGCTTGTGTTGTGTGGCATTTATTAGTACTTCTGCTACTCGACTTAAAAAGACGTTTTGTTATTCAGTCTTATCTTTGTATTCACACAAGTCTTCAATTATGCACGAACCACATCGTGGCTTTCGGGCAATGCAGGTATAACGTCCATGCAAAATCAGCCAGTGGTGCACATCGACCTTAAATTCTTTGGGCACGACCTTGAGGAGCTTTTCTTCCACCTTGTCGACGTTTTTGCCCATGGCAAACTTGGTGCGATTAGATACGCGATAAATGTGAGTGTCCACGGCGATAGTGGGCCAGCCAAAGGCGGTGTTAAGTACGACGTTTGCGGTTTTACGGCCGACGCCGGGCAGTGCTTCCAGCGCTTCACGGCTTTCTGGTACTTCACTGTTATGTTGTTCAATCAGGATCTGGCAAAGCTTATGTACGTTTTGCGCTTTCGAATTAAACAGACCAATGGTTTTAATGTATTCTTTTAAACCGTCAACGCCCAGTGCATAAATGGCCTCTGGCGTATTGGCAACCGGAAACAACTTGTCGGTGGCTTTATTAACACTCACATCGGTGGCCTGAGCAGACAAAGTTACCGCAACCAGCAGTTCAAAAGGGCTGGAAAAATTGAGCTCGGTGGTTGGGTGCGGGTTGGCATCACGAAGACGGGTTAAAATTTCCAGTCGCTTGGCTTTATTCATTACTTCTAGCTCTCTGCCGTTACCCGTGCGCGGACAACAGTTTTGGTTTCACTGGCAGCGGCTTTCTCTGCCATTTTCTTATCAATAACGTTTTTAACTGCAATCAGCAGGCCCATGCCCAGAAATGCACCCGGCGGTAAAATGGCCAGTAAAAAGGGGTGTTCAGTGGTAAACACGGTGACTTTCCAGCTCTCAGCACCAGCACCAAACAGGCGCTCTGCGCCGTTCAATAAAGTGCCGTTGCCCAGCAGCTCCCGGAGTCCGCCGAGCACCACCAGAATAAACGTGAAGCCTAACCCCATCATCAGGCCATCAAAGGCAGAAACCGGTAAAGGGTTCTTTGATGCAAAGGCTTCGGCACGGCCGATAATGGCGCAGTTCGTTACAATTAGAGGGATAAATATCCCCAGCGCCAGGTAAAGCTCGTAGGTAAAGGCGTTCATCAACAGCTGAATAATCGTCACGAAGGCAGCGATGATCATTACAAATACCGGAATGCGTATTGCCGGAGTTACCCAGTGGCGAATGATCGACACGGTTGCATTGGAACCAATAAGCACCAGCGCGGTAGCCAGGCCCAGGCCCAGGCCGTTAACAACGCTTGATGTCACTGCCAGCAGCGGGCAAAGCCCGAGAAGCTGAACCAACGCAGGGTTATTTTTCCATAAACCATCAATGGTGAGCTGCTTAAACATATTAATGCTGTCCTCCCGACTGCGCTGCAGCCTGACAGTTGCTCGGCGTGTTGAACAGCCTATGTTGATTAGCCTCAACATAAGCCAGTGTTCGCGCGACGCTGCCAACCACAGCCCTGGGGGTAATTGTGGCGCCGGTAAACTGGTCAAACTGACCACCGTCTTTTTTTACCTGCCAGCGCTTGGCCTGGTCGTCGTCGTATGATTTACCATTAAATGACAGCATCCAGTTACTGACGCTCATTTCAATTTTATCACCAAGTCCCGGGGTTTCCTGATGTAATAATACTCTTACGCCCAGTACTTCACCGTTAACAGCAACGCCGGCTATCAGGTCGATATCGCCGCTGTAGCCGTCGGGTGCGGTAAATTCTACCGCCAGGGCGGCGTCGCTACCGCTTTGGCGTGCGCGGTAAACTGATTTTGGCTCATCGCCCAGCGCGCTGTCGTCAAGAGTAATACAGTCCAGATAAAGCTGATTATCATACAATGCTGGCGGAACAACCTCGTTGAGTGTTGCCAGCTTCTTTTTAGCCCGCTGCTCATCAATACGCTGTTTGGTACCGTCGAAGGTAATGGCAATCAGGCCGGTGGTAACTAAGGCAAAACCGGTAAGGATAAGGCCGTTTTTGGTAATGCTGTTTATCGGCATCAGGGCTCTCCTTGTGTTTGCTTAACCGGGCGCTGCTGGCCATAAACTTTCGGCTGCGTGTAATAATCGATTAGCGGTACTGCCATATTCATGATCACTACGCTAAACGCGATGGCATCGGGATAGCCACCAAAGGTGCGAATAATAACCGTCCAAAAGCCGATGGCGGCACCATAAATAAGCCGGCCGCGGGGCGTGGTGGATGCTGATACCGGGTCGGTGGCAATGAAAAAAGCGCCAAACAAGACTGCCCCATTAACACAGTGAAACAATGCCGAGCCATAGACATCACCATTAATCATAGATAAAAACGTGGCGGTGACGGCAACGCCTGCAATAAGCGAAACGGGGATATGCCAGCTGATGATCCGCTGCTGAATTAGCACCAGGCCACCCAATGCATAGGCCAGCGCCACGGCACTCCAACCCAGACTGGCCGACGACCATAAGCTGTCGGTAAATTGCTGGTGATTAATGGCTTCAGAATAAGTGTAGCCCTGGCTAATCTGGGTTTTGACATAGTCCAGTGGCGTTGCCATGGTGACGCCGTCAATACCGGCTCTGAGCTGGTTAATATCATACCCACTGTAACTAAACTCGGTAAAAATCACGCTGACAACATCGCCGAAGGTTACGGCGTGAGCGGCCAATTCGCCGGGTGGCAACCAACTGCTCATTGCGGCCGGGAAAGAAATCAGTAGCATCACATAGGCTGCCATGGCCGGATTAAACAGGTTAAACCCAAGGCCGCCGTAAAGCTGCTTGACTACTGCAATGGCAAAAAACGTCCCGATAACCGTCATCCACCATGGTAACAGTGGCGGCAAACTCACCGCTAACAGCAGGGCGGTTACCACAGCACTGTAATCTTGTAGCGCCTGACCAATCTGACGTTTTCGTAAGGCCACAATCGCGCTTTCTGAAACGACAGCAGTTATCAGAGCGATAAGCATCTGTACCAGCACGCCCCAGCCAAAAAAGTAAAGCTGGGCTATCACACCTGGCACCATGGCATAAATGACCAGTCGCATAACCTGATCGGTGCGGCGTCGTACATGCTGGTGAGGAGAGCTCGATAGTACTAACTTCATGATTATTCGTTATCCTCTGAGCCGCTGTGCTGGGCTTCTCGCTGCGCTTTTTTAGCTTTGGCGCGGGCGACCGCAGCGGCGATTTTAGCTTTACGCTGAGCTTCCGCAGAGTCTTCTTCCTGGGCGGGCTGTGCGGGTGCATGCTCGGTTGCCTGAGGCTTGCTCTCGGCTTGTTCAGCGGCCTGGGCTTGTTTCTTAGCCTTTGCTTTGGCGACAGCTGCAGCAATTTTAGCTTTGCGCTGGGCTTCCGGCGAGTCTTCTTCGGCTGACTGTGCTGATGCATGCTCGGTTGCCTGAGGCTCACTTTCGGCTTGTTCAGCGGCCTGGGCTTGTTTCTTAGCCTTTGCTTTGGTGACAGCTGCGGCAATTTTAGCTTTGCGTTGAGCTTCCGGCGAGTCTTCTTCGGTAGGCTCTACCTGTGCATGCTCAGTCGCCTGAGGCTCGCTCTCGGCTTGTTCATCGGCCTGGGCTTGTTTCTTAGCCTTTGCTTTAGCCACCGCAGCAGCGATTTTGGCTTTTCGCTGAGCTTCCCGGTTATCGCTGTCATCGTCTGCCTGAGCCGTGGTTTCTGTTGGTTGGCCAGACTGCGATGCTTTTTTGGCTTTTGCCCTGGCTACCGCAGCGGCTACTTTTGCTTTACGTTCGTCTTCTGCAGGTGCAGCATCACGGGCGTGTGCAGACTCATCCTGATTAGTTTGCTGAGCGGCTTTCTTCGCTTTAGCTCTGGCAACCGCTGCTGCGACTTTTGCCTTGCGTTCGTCTTCAACGCTGCCTTGTGGATCAGCTGCTGGCGCTTCAGCTTGTTGGGCTTTTTTAGCTTTTGCCCGGGCAATCGCGGCGGCGACTTTGGCTTTGTTGTCGTCAGGTTGAGGGGAGGCACTTGCCGGACTTTCGGTTGCCTGTGCCTGTTCGGCCTTTTTAGCTTTTGCTCTGGCCAGGGCTGCGGCTACTTTATCTTTCGCGCCGCCTTCTTCACCGGTACCCGGTTGCGAGGCCTGCTTACGAGCAGCGGCAGCTTTTTTATGCTTGGCTTCACGCTCCTGTTTTTCTTTTTCGAGGCGGGCCTTGCGGGCTTCAAAACGTTGTTTGGATTTTTCAGCTTTGTCTTTATCGTCGCGCTGGATTCTGATTTGGGCCTTAGCCTTTCGGTAGTAATGCACCAGCGGAATTTCACTGGGACAAACATAAGCACAGGCCCCGCATTCTATGCAGTCAAACAGGTTGTACTCTTCAGCTTTATCAAGTTCCATTGCCTTACTGTGCCAGTACATCTGTTGTGGTAACAGGCTTACCGGACAGGCATCGGCACAGGCACTACAGCGAATGCATGCCAGCTCCCGCTGATTAAGGTTTAGTTCCTGTTTGGCGGGGACCAGCAGACAGTTGGTGGTTTTCACCACCGGTACCTCAACCGAGGGTAGTGTAAAGCCCATCATCGGGCCACCCATGATCACAGCAGGCGCCTTTTGCTTTTTAAGCTGATACTGAGCCTGGCTGAGCAGGTGTTCGATGGGAGTACCAATCAGTGCCCACATATTCTGTGGTTTTTGTACGGCCTCTCCGGTTACGGTAACCACGCGCTGGATTAATGGCTTACCGTGTAAAATAGCATCGGCGATGGCGTAGCAGGTACCCACGTTAAACATCATTACCCCAATGTCTGCCGGCAGGCCGGTGCGTGGTACTTCGCGTCCGGTTAATACCTGAATAAGTTGTTTCTCGCCGCCGGCCGGGTATTTTGTGGGGATTTGCACAACGCGGATAGACGACGTGTCGTTACATACCTGCTGCATGGCTTTGAACGCTTCAGGCTTATTATCCTCAATAGCGATGATCACCACCTTCGGTTCAATCAGGTGACTGAGAATGTCTATTCCCTTGCGTATCTGCCAGGCGAACTCACGCATTAAACGGTCGTCGGCAGTGATATAAGGCTCGCACTCCACCCCGTTGATAATCAGGAACTCAACTTTTTTACGGGCAGTGGATTTTATGTGGGTAGGAAAGCCCGCGCCGCCCATGCCAGCGATACCTGCCTCGCAAATAGCGTTGATCAGTGATGATTTAGTTTGTTGCTGGTAATCAGCGACAGGCTTGAGTTCTGTCCAGGTATCATTGCCGTCCGCTTCAATAACCACGCAAAGTTCAGGCAGACCACTAGGGTGAGCGGTGGTGCGCTCTTCAATTGCCGAGACTAATCCCGAAGTTGGCGCATGTACCGGTACTGAAAACGGAGTTGGGCTGCTGGTCAGCGTTTGCCCTTTCAATACTTTATCGCCAACCGACACCAGGCAAACGCCTGCGGTGCCAATATGTTGTTTTACCGGGATAACCAACTGTTTGGGGAGCGGCAAGGGGTTAATTGCCGTTTGGTTGGACAGGTGTTTACGCCCGTCCGGGTGCACACCACCGGGGAAGGTCCAGAATTTTTGCTGGTCGATGCGCTCAACTATCTGCTCAAAATCATACGGCATATCAGGAAATCACTTTAACCGGAATGTCGCCACGGGGTGTTTGATTAAAATCCCATTGCCAGGAGGCGGTAGTAGGATTTACCGTGACCATGTCTATACAATCTACCGGGCAGGGCTCCACGCAGAGGTCGCAGCCGGTGCAGGCATCGGTAATCACCGTATGCATTTGTTTTGCTGCGCCGACGATGGCATCTACCGGGCAGGCCTGGATACACTTAGTACAGCCGATGCACTCGTCTTCCCGGATGTAGGCTACCTTAGGCGCTGCATCTTCACCGTGTGCGGCATCCAACGGTTTGGCCTCAACCCCCATCAGTTCAGCCAGCTCTTTAATGGTCGACTCACCGCCCGGCGGGCACTTATTGATATCATCGCCGTTGGCAATGGCTTCAGCATAGGGACGACAGCCCGGATAACCACACTGACCACACTGGGTCTGCGGCAGGATCGCGTCAACCTGATCAACCAGTGGGTCGCCTTCCACTTTAAAGCGAATGGCTGCATAACCCAGTGCCAGTCCGAATGCCAGTGCCAGTAACCCCAGCGCTATTAATGAAGATAGTAACATTACAACTTAACCAGTCCGCTAAAGCCCATAAAGGCCAGTGACATTAATCCGGCCGTGATCATAGCAATAGAGGCGCCTTTAAATGGGGTCGGCACGTCGGCTGCGGCCAGCCTCTCGCGCATCGCCGCGAATAATATCATGGCCAGTGAAAAACCGACCGCAGCGCCAAATCCGTAAATAATACTCTCGACCAGATTATGCTGTTCGGTGAGATTGAGCAGAGCCACCCCCAATACGGCACAATTGGTAGTGATCAGGGGCAGGAAAATACCGAGTAGCCGATATAGCGTCGGGCTGGTTTTGTGAACAACCATTTCGGTAAATTGCACGACCACGGCAATGACCAGGATAAAGCTTAGTGTGCGCAGGAAGCCAATACCCAACGGCTGCAGCAGGTAAGTTTCAACCAGATAACTGCACACTGATGCCAGCGTTAGCACGAAAGTGGTGGCCATTGACATGCCTATGGCGGTTTCGAGTTTACTGGACACACCCATAAATGGGCAGAGTCCGAGAAACTTCACCAGGACAAAGTTATTTACCAGGACTGTACTGATCAGTAGCAGTAGAAATTCGGTCATCAGAATTTGTTTACGCCGTTATTAAGAATTTTGCCAACAGGGCCTGCCAGACTAATACGTTGAGCTGGCCATAAATACAGGCCCTGTATTATCTAATATTTTGCCCGCAATTAACATGCTGTTCGACTTAGTTTTTGCTCGCTAACCGATTGATTGGCGATGTATTCCACCGTTCAGGTGTTTGTATGAGTAACAGACTGGTGCAGATCAGTGATTAGGCTGTCTAAATTACTTATCCGTAGTAAGAAAATCGATCAGCAGTTTGCTAACGACATCGAGTTGTGTGAATAAGCGTTCAGGATAAAGTTGGTTTAATCTGTCCAGGCGATCAGCGTTGGTATGCCAGATCTGCCCCCAGCGTTGTTCCTGTGCAGGGTGACAGGCGGTTTTTTCACTGTGGTCGAGGCAGTTCCACAGTGACGGGTGCAGGGCTTGTGAGTAGCCGTCGTAGCCATCGCGACCTTTAATCGAAAAATTGGTGGTTTCAATATAAGCGACGGGAATACCAGCACAGGCAAAAGGCGCATGATCTGACCATTCACCGGTCTCGCCCTGTGGGTAGCCGGGATAAGCTGGGTGTAATCGAAAGGGCAGGGAGTTGGCGCTGGCAATACTCATCAGTGAATCGCGCACCGATGTAGACGAATTATAGCTATCGACTTTATCGCAACGTTTATAGGTTTTCTTAGTCGGGCTGTGAACATACAGGTGATCACCACCTGCGATAGTATCCAGGTTAATCATCGCTGTGGGGAAGGGCGCTCCGGTTAAGAAACGACTGTTTACCTGCAGCGCTGTGGTGAAAACTTGCGAACCAAACAAACCCACTTCTTCGGCGCCAAACAGTACCAGGGTTACAGAGTCTCTAAGTTCCATTGTGCCCAGTTGTTGGCCCAGAGCCAGTAATAATGCCACGGCAATGCCGTTGTCTGTTACGCCCTGAGAGCCTTCATCTTCTCCCGCAGAGTCGGCGTGGGCACCGATTACGAGATGCTCCCCGGACCTACCCGGAAAGGTAATCCAAATATTAACACTGCGCTTTTCGATGCCGCTTACAGAAAAGGTTACCGGCTGACTGTTAACGGGAACTCCTTCGATTTGGCTCCAGTAACGGTTGGTAAAGTCATACAGCAACTGGCGCTCCTGAGAACTGCCTGCGGGGCGGGCGCCAACTTCACTGACAATTTCCTGCAAAATCTGCCAGCTTTGTGCAGACACCCGGGCTGATGGCGACAAGGTGGATGCAGTCTGTGCCATGCCGTAATTGCAAAACAGTAGTTGAGTAACCAACAGGAGGTAAACCAGAAAATCTATGCGGGCCATAATCGTTAGCAAACCAAATGTAAAAACCAGATATAACAAATACAACGCTGGTCTGCATTAACATTCGAATTGTTTGAATTGTGATAGATACTGCTGAGGAAAATTGGAGCCAGTAAGTTGGCTCCCCCTCCCCGACTCGAACGGGGGACCTGCGGATTAACAGTCCGTCGCTCTAACCAACTGAGCTAAGGGGGAACACTACGTCTTGCTACTTACTATTGAAACTTGGCTCCCCCTCCCCGACTCGAACGGGGGACCTGCGGATTAACAGTCCGTCGCTCTAACCAACTGAGCTAAGGGGGACCTGTGTTTCAACGGAGGCGAATATTAATGACGTAAGATTCTTGTGTCAACAAACTTCGTGAAAATTTTCTTTCGATTGGATAAAAAATGTCATGTGGTGGTGTTTCAGCTTAAAAAACAACCGAAACGCATGTTTTTTCGACTTTACTCCGGCTCGTAAAGGCTAATTCATTGAATATTATTAGGTTAATGTCAGTTGTGGAAGAAACAGGGATGCTTTGTGTTACTTTAGTAATATAAATAAATAAATTTATAACTAAAAGCTATTAAAAAACTATTGAATACTGTTTTTATATACAGATTTTCATAAATATGTAACCATTGAGGTATTCTCACAAGGTTAGTCGTTACTTACAAAAAATGCTGTCGATTAACGTCTAAGCCGCGCCAATACTGGCTCTTAATTAGTTATCCACCAAATCTGTGGATAACTATGTTGATAGAATTGTCGGAAGAGAGAGAGCACTGCACGTAAGTCAATTTATTGTCACATAGTTGTCACATTGTGGTGGTTTAAAATTTAATAAAAACAATAGTTTATATTAAATCTATTGAGTGATAGACGAATGCATGTCATTTTTTTTATTTGGGGGATAGACATGATTTTTCTTGTGTGTTAAACGCTAAAGCAATGCTTGTAGTAACGCCCTGTTAACAATAAATTCACCTGAGACACAATTTTGCACGCTGTTTAAAAGTTATTCGGTTTACGGTGCAGAGAACAGAATTTGGCTCGATACACACTCTAAGCGCCCGAAGCCTTGTGTACAGGCTGTCACAATAGTATTTGGGTGAAATATGAACAAATAAGTTTCCGTTATTAACCGTTAAATTGATAAAAAGAGCGGAAATGCTGCCGGTTTAAGTTGTAGCGTTTTTATTTGATAAATCCCTGTTGTTCACTGACGCGGTCGATTACACTTGGAAATAACATTCATTGGCTTTAAAAATCGCAAAAAAATTAACCATTCCGGGCAAGATGCAACGTAGTTATCTTAAACTACCCTGCGGTTTGCCTCATTATGCCGGGCAGGCAGCCAGTAACGTCAGTCTATTAAAGTAATAAGTGAGCAAAGTGAAGCAGGATAAATCACGAGATTTAATCAATGGTGATATTGCCGAGTCGTTAAAACGTATGACCGTTCCCATGATCATTGGCATGATCATGATGATGAGCTTTGGCCTTATCGATACCTTCTTTGTAAGCCTGCTGGGTACTGAGCCACTGGCTGCAATCAGTTTTACTTTTCCGGTGACATTTACGCTTATCAGTTTAAATATCGGCCTCGGTATCGGAACCTCAGCTGTAATAGCCCGCCTGGCCGGACAGGGCAAACAGGATGGAGCCAGGGAAACAGGATCAGGGGCTCTGATGCTGTCTTTCATAATGGTGGGCATTCTTGCAGTGTGCGGCGGCCTGAGTATTGATTTTGTGTTTCAGTTACTGGGCGCGCAGCAACATTTAATGCCGCATATCCATGACTACATGGAAATCTGGTATTTTGCTTCAGTATTTTTAGCTCTGCCCATGGTGGGCAACAGCGTATTACGCGCTCGCGGAGACACCAAAACACCGAGCATTATTATGGCTACGGGGGGCGGTATCAATGCGCTGCTGGATCCTTTGTTTATTTTTGGTTTGGGGCCGGTGCCAGCGATGGGTATTGGCGGTGCCGCGCTGGCTACGCTTATTTCCTGGATTGTCTGCTCTGTTTGGATTTTGTATTTACTGGCCAGGCAACGTAATTATATTTTACCCCGTCTGTTAACCGTAAAAGAGCTGGCTGAACGTAGTCGCTCTATCTTACATATTGCACTGCCAGCTGCCGGCGCCAATATGTTAACGCCCATAGCCGGTGCCGTTCTGACCCGTGTTGTTGCAGGGTATGGCGAAGAAGCCGTCGCCGCCTGGGGAGTAGGAAGCCGACTGGAATCATTTACTACTATTTTAGTGCTGGCGCTGTCGATGTCGTTACCGCCGTTTATCAGTCAGAACATGGGCGCCAATCGCTTTGAACGCGTTAAAGACGCCTATTGGCTGGTAGTAAAATTCGTGCTGGCGTGGCAATTGTTTATCAGTGTGATGTTATGGTTGTGTTCTGGCCTGCTGGCTTCGCTGTTTGCCAAAGAGCAGCAGGTGGCCGAACTGATCCAGATGTTTCTGATTATTGTACCTTTAGGGTATGGTTTACAGGGTATCGTTATCCTCACTAATTCCTCGCTAAACGCGATTCATTTACCAATGTCGGCGCTGGTACTCAGTGTGATCCGTCTGTTTGTCTTTTTTGTGCCGATCACCATTACCATGGGCATATTTTATGACTTGCATGGTATCTTTAGCGGCGCGGTTATCGCCAATTTACTGATGGCTATGGTGTCGGTTTACTGGTTCCGGCGTTCTTTGCGGGCAGTCTCAGCACAAACACACGAATAAAGGTTTTTAACATGGCAGATAAAGGCTTTGAGCTTGTTTCCAAATATCAGCCTGCGGGCGACCAGCCCACGGCGATTGAAGCGCTGGTGGACGGACTGGAAAGCGGTCTTGCACATCAGACGCTGTTGGGGGTAACCGGTTCAGGTAAGACCTTCACCATGGCAAATATTATTAACCAGGTGCAGCGGCCAACGTTGCTGCTGGCGCATAATAAAACCCTGGCGGCGCAGTTATACGGCGAGATGAAGGAGTTTTTCCCACATAATGCCGTAGAGTATTTCGTGTCTTACTATGATTACTATCAGCCCGAAGCTTACGTCCCGAGCACCGATACCTTTATTGAGAAAGATGCCTCGATAAACGACCACATAGAGCAAATGCGATTGTCGGCGACCAAAGCGCTGATGGAACGCCGCGATGTAGTGATTGTGGCCAGTGTCTCGGCCATCTATGGTTTGGGGGATCCGGAATCCTACATGAAAATGCTGCTGCATTTGCGCACCGGCGATACCATCAATCAGCGGGATATTTTAAGACGGCTGGCCGAGTTGCAATATAAGCGCAACGATTTGGCCTTTGAGCGGGGTACATTCAGGGTGCGTGGCGATGTCATTGATATCTTTCCGGCGGACTCTGAAAAACAAGCGGTAAGGGTAGAACTGTTTGATGAAGAAATTGACCGCATCAGTCTGTTTGATCCGCTCACCGGTTCTGTAGAGAAAAACGTGGTGCGGGCTACCGTGTTCCCGAAAACGCACTATGTAACACCGCGAGAAAAAATTCTTAGTGCGGTGGACCGCATTAAAGATGAGCTCGCTGACCGTAAAAAGCAGCTGCTGGAAGTCAATAAACTGCTGGAGGAGCAGCGCATTTCACAGCGCACTCAGTTCGACATCGAAATGATGCTCGAGCTTGGTTATTGCTCCGGGATTGAGAACTATTCACGCTATCTGTCGGGGCGGGCGCCTGGCGAGCCACCGCCAACCTTGCTGGATTACTTTCCGGCCGATGGTCTGATGTTCATCGACGAATCTCATGTGACCGTATCGCAAATCGGTGCAATGTACAAAGGCGACCGCTCGCGTAAGGAAACTCTGGTGGAATACGGGTTCCGGTTGCCGTCGGCTCTGGATAACCGGCCGCTCAAGTTTGATGAGTTTGAGCATATCTCACCGCAAACCATTTATGTATCAGCAACGCCTGGTAATTATGAACTGGAAAAATCTGACGGCGACGTGGTTGAGCAGGTGGTGCGGCCTACCGGCTTGCTGGATCCGGTTATTGAAGTACGCCCGGTGGCTACTCAGGTAGACGACGTATTGTCTGAAATTCAACTACGGGTAGCGGTAGATGAGCGGGTACTGATCACCACGCTGACAAAACGCATGGCCGAGGATTTAAGTGAGTACCTTAACGAACATGGCGTAAAAGTGCGGTATTTACACTCGGATATCGATACGGTAGAACGAATTGAGATCATCCGCGATCTGCGGCTGGGCAAGTTTGACGTTTTGGTGGGGATTAACCTGCTGCGGGAAGGTCTGGATATGCCTGAGGTGTCGCTGGTAGCCATTCTCGACGCCGACAAGGAAGGCTTCCTGCGCGCTGAAAAATCCCTCATCCAAACCATGGGCCGGGCGGCGCGTCATGTTAATGGTAAAGCCATTTTGTATGCTGATACTATTACCGGCTCCATGCGTAAGGCTATCGATGAAACCGATCGTCGCCGCGCCAAACAGGTTGAACATAACAAAGCAAACAACATTACACCTCAGCGATTGTATAAACCGATTACCGACGTAATGGATCTGGGCGACTCTGTTGCACCGGGCTCTGGTCAGGTGAAGTTGCGAAAAGTGGCAGAGTCCAAGAAGGCAGCTAAAGCCGCTTCGGCCACTGAGCTAATGGCGCAGGTGAGCGAACTGGAAAAACAGATGTTTGAATATGCCAAGGAGTTAGAGTTTGAAAAAGCGGCGTCGTTACGGGATGAAATTGAACAACTAAGAAAACAGGTTGTTGCCCTCTCTTAATAGCAGAAAATGCTGCCGGGATGGCCCGGCAGACCTTTATTTTCGTGCTTTCCCTGTTGATCGCAAAAAATATGATTGTAAATATTGTGGACTGTGCCTATTATGGTTTGAGTATTGATAACCATACCTATTTTGGGTGCAATCATGTTAAACCGATTACAAGAATCTGATATTAAATTACTGCGGGTGTTTTATGCAGTAGCCAGTTGTAATGGCTTTACGGCAGCTGAGCCGGTATTAAGAATGCAGCGTCCCAATATCAGTGCCGCCATCAAAAAGCTCGAAGAACGGCTGGATCTCGTTCTTTGCCATCGCGGTCGCGGTGGCTTTCAGATGACCAAAGAAGGCGAGGTGGTTTTTCAGGAAACCAAGCGTATCTTTAATGCCTTTGATAACTTTGTGTTTAATTTAAAATCTCTGCACGATGACTACTCAGGGCATATTACCCTGGTGTTGATGGCTGGCCTGCCACTGTCTATGCATCTGGCGGTTAGCCGGGCTGTGAAAAGTACCATGAAAAAGTTTGATGATATTCACGTGAATATCCAGACCCGACTCTATAACGAAGTCGAGCACGTGGCGTTGTCGGGGGAATGTCACCTGGTAATCTCCACCTACGACATGGTGAAACCTGAATCGGTGACCTTCCATCCTATTGGTACTTCCTGTAAAGGCCGGTTGTACTGTGCACCTTCTCATCCGTTGGCCAAGTACCGGGATGTGGATACTTTGCCAGACAACGTCAGAATCGAAGATTATCCGGCTATCGGCATATCGGGCTTATCATCGGCCAATTACATTGATGGCGACCGTCGTTTGGCTATTCAAACGTTTTCTGACTCATTTGATGCCGCCATGTCGGCCATGATGACGGGGGAGTATGTCGCATTGTTGCCAGACTACATGGCAAAAGAGCAGGGCGTGGCGTTAGGACTGGTGCCGATAGCAAATGGTAATCTGTTTGAATTCAGTCATGAGCTGTTTGTGATGAATGGTAAGAACACCCGGTTAAACCCGGTGCTACGCCACTGTATTAAAGAGCTCAGCTACTTTATTTCCGAAAGCCAGAAATAAGCTGAGCGGTTAATAAAAGCGCCTGAATGCAACATCATCAGGCGCTTTTTTGTTTTCAGTTATTCGTAGTCGAGGGGATCGGTTTTACCATTGTCCCGGAATGCTTCCAGACGTTCCTGACAGGCACCACACTGACCACAGGCTTTTTCCCGGCCGTTGTAACAGGTCCAGGTTTTGCCGTAATCCAGACCCATTCTGAGGCCGTCAGTGAGAATAGCCGTTTTACTTACTTTCAGGTAAGGGGTTACTATCTCAACCGCTTCGTAATTGGCGATGGCACACACATCATTCATTTTTTCGACAAACTCAGGACGGCAATCCGGATAGATTGCGTGGTCACCTGAATGTGCACCGTAGTAAACCTTAGTGGCTTCTTCACTCACTGCATAACCCACTGCCATGGAAAGCAGGATCATATTACGGTTTGGCACAACGGTGGTTTTCATGCTGGGCTCTTCGTAATGCCCTTCAGGTACATCAATGTCACTGGTAAGCGCTGAGCCGCCTATCAGGTCGTTGATGGCAGAGATATCCACAATTTTGTGCGGAATCGATAGTTCGGCACACACCCTCGCAGCGTAATCGAGCTCTTTTTTGTGGCGCTGGCCGTAATTGAACGACAGAGCCATGGGCGACTTTCCATCTTCCAGCGCTTTATTTAGCACGGTAAAAGAGTCCATGCCGCCGGAATAGATAACAATCACTTTTTCAGACATAACAGGTATAATTTAATAAATGATAACGGAATTTTATGCTATCCCTGCTAGAATCCCAACAAGAATCACGACAGGATTAAACAATTGACAGATCAACGACTCAATATCAATGAAATGTTCGAAACCATCCAGGGCGAGGGCGTTTACACCGGCGTGCCAGCGGTGTTTGTGCGCCTGCAAGGGTGTCCGGTAGGTTGTCCGTGGTGCGATACCAAGCACACCTGGGAGCTGAACGAGAACATGATAGACAGCGTTGATGCCGTGATAAATAAAGCCGCTGACTCGGAGCGCTATTTCGGTATTTCAGAACTGGGTTTGCTGGCCCTGTTCGAGCAGCAGCGCTATCAGGCTAAGCACGTTGTGCTTACCGGCGGAGAACCCTGCATGTACGATTTAACCGAGCTGACCGAATTACTTCATGAGCACGGTTATACCACTCAAATAGAAACCAGTGGCGCATTTGAAGTCCGTTGTGCCAAAGATACCTGGGTGACCGTATCGCCAAAAATAAATATGAAAGGCGGCTACGACATTCTGACCAGCGCCCTTGAACGCGCTAACGAAATCAAACACCCCATTGCCATGCAAAAACACATTGATGAACTGGATGCGCTGCTGTCGCGCCTGGATGCGGTGCCGGGCATTATTTGCCTGCAGCCTATCAGTCAGCAGCCCAGAGCCACCGAACTGGCAATTAAAACCTGTATCGAGCGTAACTGGCGTTTGTCCTTACAAACACACAAATACGTCGGCATCGCCTGAGGCAAGGCTAATGAAGAAGTACATAATGATTCTACAGCGCAGCAATATTTACCGCGGAATCGGACTGCTGTTAGGGCTGTTAGTGTGGACGCTTAATGCCAGTGCTGCCAACTGGTCTATTCATTACCCGCGCCCCATTAATGAAAGTGACAGTCGCCATGATTATCCGTTAACCCTGCTTAAACTGGCACTTAGTAAAACCGGTGTGCGCTACACGCTCACGCCGTCTGAACGTATTTTACTGCAGGGCAAGGCGATCCGGCAGTTAAAGGAAAACCGCGAAATCAACATTGTTTGGGTTATGACGGATATGCAGCGCGAAAAAGAGTTGCTACCGATTCGTATCCCCATTCATAAAGGGTTGATTGGCTGGCGTGTGTTTTTGATAAATCAGGACTTTTCCGCTAAGTTTCAGGATATCCGTGAGGTACGTGATTTAACCTCTTTAACGGTGCTACAGGGTGCCGAGTGGCCGGATACCAAAATTCTGCAGTCCAACGGGTTTAATGTACTTACCGTGTCTGATTTCCCCGAGGCTTTTGATCGCCTGGAGTTAAAGCAGGGCGATTTTTTCCCGCGCGCGGTTAGCGAAGTCTTAGGTGAGTTAAATGCCCGATCACTGGATGACGATATCGTGCTCGAGCCCTCTTTGGTTGTACATTATCCTGCGGCAATGTATTTCTTTGTAAATCGCTCAAACCCCACTATGGCGCGGCTGATTGAAACCGGGTTAAGAAGGGCTCTGGAAGACGGGTCTTTCGACAATATCTTTGTCAGTCATCATAGGGAGGCGTTGCTTAAAGTCAACGTTGGTGAGCGCAAGGTATTTCACCTGGAAAATCCATTACTCCCTAAAGAAACGCCACTGGATGATAAAGCCTTATGGTTTGATCCGCAGTTACATACGCCCCAGAGCGCGGCTAAACAAGATTAATCTGCAGATACAAAAACAGCACCATAAGGTGCTGTTTTTTGGGTAAATGCGAAGCTTATGCTTTACCGTGAACGCCCTGCATGGAGCGGCCTGACGGGTCGGCATTGTTTTTAAAGCTCTCATCCCACTCAAGGGCTTCAACCGTACTACAGGCGATGGATTTGCCACCAGGCACACAGCGAGCTGCTGTTTCTTGTGGGAAATATCCCTCAAAAATTGTGCGGTAGTAGTAACCTTCTTTGGTATCCGGTGTATTGATCGGGAAGCGGAACTCCGCAGATGCCAGCTGTTGATCGCTTACTTCGTTAGCCACAAAGTCCTTGATTGAGTCAATCCAGGAATAACCTACGCCGTCACCGAACTGTTCTTTCTGACGCCATAACACCTCTGGCGGCAGCGTTTCGCCGTTATCAAAGGCTTCACGCAGAATGTATTTCTCCATTTTGCCGTTACCGCACATTTTGTCTTTCGGGTTAAGGCGCATGGCCACATCCATGAATTCTTTATCCAGGAATGGAACACGGGCTTCAACACCCCAGGCTGAAGTGGCTTTGTTAGCACGGGCGCAGTCAAACATGTGCAGGCGGTCCAGTTTACGTACCGTCTCTTCATGGAACTCTTTGGCATTCGGTGCTTTGTGGAAGTACAGGTAGCCACCAAAGATTTCATCTGAACCTTCGCCGGACAGTACCATTTTGATACCCATGGCTTTAATCTTACGGGTCATCAGGTACATTGGCGTAGCGGCACGGATTGTAGTGGTATCGTAGGTTTCCAGGTGATAAATCACATCACGAATGGCATCCAGACCTTCCTGAATAGTGAAGTGGATTTCGTGGTGCACCGTACCAATCATTTTTGCAACCTTTTGGGCTGCCACTAAATCGGGCGCACCTTCAAGGCCTACGGCAAATGAGTGCAGACGCGGCCACCAGGCATCGGATTTGTCTTCATCTTCAACCCGTTTGGCAACGTATTTAGCCGCGACTGCTGAAACCAGCGATGAGTCCAGACCACCAGATAACAGAACGGCGTAAGGCACGTCTGACATCATGTGTGACTTCACCGCTTTTTCGAAAGCTACGCGCAGTTCTTCGATGTTAGACTCGTTATCTTTAACGGCGTCGTATTCCATCCAGTCACGCTTATAATACTTAACCATTTCACCGGTTTTGCTCCACATGTAGTGGCCCGGAGGAAATTCACTAATCGTTTTACAAACCGGGGCCAGCGCTTTCATCTCGGAGGCCACGTAGAAATTACCGTGTTCGTCGTAACCGGTATACAGCGGGATAATACCAATATGGTCACGGGCAATCAGATAGGCATCTTCTTTTTCGTCATACAGGATGAACGCAAACATGCCTTGTAAATCATCAATAAACTCAACGCCGCGCTGTTGGTACAGCGGCAGAATGACCTCGCAGTCAGAGCGGGTTTTAAAGTTGTAAGGAGTATCCAGCTCTTTAGCGAGCTGCTTGTGGTTATAGATTTCACCATTTACAGCCAGAGCCTGTTGCCCGTTGTCACTGATCAGTGGCTGGGCACCCGTATCAACATCGACGATTGCTAAACGCTCGTGACACAAAATGGTATTGTCATTATTCCAGATACCCGACCAGTCAGGGCCGCGGTGACGCAGCGTTTTGGTTAATTCCAAAGCTTGGGTTCTGAGTTCAGACACATCGGTTTTGATATCTAAGATACCGAAAATACCACACATAAGAAGCGTTCTCTCTTGTCACATAGTTAAAGGATAAAGTTTTCTGTCGGTGCTCGAATTGACGTACAGCGGTGGATTATTTTTTTGCAGGATAAAACCTTTACACTCGCGACTACTGAATGTGCCAGCATGAGCAAAAAATGCAAGTACAATCTGGTCTATTTAAACATTTAGCTAAAAAAAACCGCCGAAAGCGGCGGTTTTCTGTAAGGGGGATATTAATTGCGCTGGAACTCACTGGTTTCACGCCATTGCGGCCAACTGTCTTTGTTGGCGACTAAATAACCAACTTCCATTAATAGCTGGGTATCCTGAGAAATTCCGCTCAGGTCCCAGTCGTCCCGGAACTTGTCACACACCTGATGATAACAGCCGGTAACAATCACGCTGGTACGTTTGCGATATTTCGCGGTTTCTTCGTCAAATGGCTCGCTACCACCTTTGGCATAGAGCGCTGGCACGCCCACTTTCGCAAAGCTGAAATGATCGGAGCGATAGTAGTAACCCGCCTCAGGGCGATCTTCCTGAGTGACGGTACGTCCCTGACGAGTCGCTGCGGTAGTCAGTTCTTCCTCAAGATCTGATTTACCCATGCCGATTACCGCGATGTCTTTGGTTTTACCCAGCACATTCATGGCATCCATGTTGATATTGGCCACGGTTTTATCAAGCGGAATTATCGGGTTGTCGGCGTAGTACTTCGATCCCAGCAGGCCCTGTTCCTCGGCGGTGACAATTAAAAATGACACAGAGCGTTTCGGCGCCGGAGTAAGTTTGCTGAACGCTTCAGCCATAACCAGGGCGGCGGCTGTGCCGGTTGCGTTGTCGTGTGCACCGTTATAAATCTGGTCGCCCTCGAGACTCTCATCCTTGCCCAGATGATCCCAGTGCGATGTATAAATCACGTGCTCATCTGGTTTTTCGCTTCCCGGCAGGGTAGCCAGGACATTGTAACTGGTTGAGGCCTGATAGGTGTTTTTAACCGTTACTGACATGTTTTGGTCGAGCGGCACGGAATAGGGGCCTTGCATGGCTTTGGCTTTTTCTTCCTCAAAATTCAGTCCGGCATCGGCGAATACGCGACTGGCCGCTTCCAGCGTTAACCAACCTTCTACCGCCACGCGGCTGGCGCCTTTGTCCGGACTAACCAAGCCGTACTGCGGGCCACTCCAGCTATTGGCAACCACCGACCAGCCATAAGAAGCTGGCGCCGTTTCGTGAACAATAATGGCACCCGCGGCGCCCTGACGGCTGGCTTCTTCGTATTTATAGCTCCAGCGGCCGTAATAGGTCATGGTAGTGCCCTGAAACTTACCACCTTGCGGGTTTTCAAACCCTGGGTCGTTCACCAGGATCACTACGGTTTTACCGGCCACATCCAGGCCTTCGTAATCATTCCAGTCATATTCCGGGGCATGAATACCATAACCGACAAAAACAAGCTCTGAATCGGTGAGCGTTACCACATCCTGCTCGCGTTTGGAGCCGGCTACCATATCGGTTTTGTAGTCAAAGGTGTGATCGCCAATGGTCATGGTCATGTCCGGATCGGCGGTAATTTCCATCAACTCTACCGCTTGCAGATAACTGTCGCCGTTACCAGGTTCAAGGCCAAGGCGTTTAAATTCTGAAACCAGGAAGTCGAGGGTTTTCTTTTCGCCCGCAGTAGTCGGAAGGCGCCCCTCAAATTCATCAGACGCCAGGGTATTTAGTGGTGGCGCTATTTTGTCGGCGGTAATGCTGTTATATACCACATCAAAGTTATTTTGTTCTGTCGGGGTTGTGGCCGCCGGTTCCTGTGAGCAGGCAGATAACCACGCTACTGAGGAAACCACTAACGGCAACAGGAGGATTTTTTTCATTTATTTTTCTCTGATTGCTTTACATTCGCTTTCCAGTATAGAGAATTCAGTACAAAATTGTACTGCTAAGATATCCCTGTTTTTCTATGTTTTCACCACCCGATTCATCCAGGTCGTCCAGTGTGCCACTAGACAAGTTGTTTACCACTTTCAGCATGGAAACGCGCAATCCGTTGAGAGCGTCACAACTAAATGACCATGCCAGACGGCTGGGTGCTGGTTGGGCAGGTCCGAACTTTATTGATGATGGAAAAGTCGATTTGACGGACCGGTATTACGAGGTATTCATTGCTGAGGAAAATCAGGTGCCTACGCGCACCAATTGGCATGACACCTTTAATGCAATGATGTGGATAGCCTTTCCGCGCAGTAAAAAAATGCTCAATGCACTGCATTGTCAGGAAATTGCGCAGTTTGGCGTACACCCCAGAACCCCTAAACGGAATCGCCTTACCCATTTTGATGAATGCGGGCTGGTGATTGCGGTGCCACAGGACAAACTGATCAAAGCCAATGACTTACTGAATTTACTGGCAACCCATCAATGGCAGGAGTGTCTGGTTGAGAATCAGCAAGAATGGGGCAACACGCTGTTTCCAATGATTATTGGTCATGCCCTTTACGAAATGTTGCTGGAACCGTTTATTGGCTTAACGGCTAAATGGCTTGCCGTGATTGTGCCAGCCGGGTTTGCGCAGCAGGATGAGATAACCCGCTATCAGATGGTAGATAAGGCATTGGCTGAGCGGCTATCCGACCTTGACGGCCTGGCGGCAAAAAACACCTTAAAACCCATCCCATTGCTGGGGATACCAGGCTGGTATCAGCAACAGACCAAGGCGTTTTATGCCGACGAAGGATATTTTCGGCCACTGGCGCCTAACGCGCCAGCCACCATTCAATTACCGCTTCGGCGCACTTAGAAAAGCTTTATCAGCGCCCAGACGCCCATGATAATCACAAAGGGAGCTGCTGCGATAATGGCCGATTTTTTAGTATCAAAACTGGTCCATTGGGTAATACCAACTGTGATCAGATAAACCGACCATAGCGTTTCCAGTCGCAATGCCTGAGCGAAACCAAACCAGTCTGATTCCAAACTCACATTAAAGATATAGGCTACGGATAAAGGGCTGACGATGGTCGGTAACACCTGATGATTATCTTCAATTGCAATTAAGACAATACCCAGTAAAGCCCCCACGACAACCGGCATGCCAGCCCACCAGGTGAAGCCATACCAGTCGGTGTAACCGTTAAGGTTTTCTTCATCGGACTTAGTCGTCAGGTTCAGGTAAAGCGCCAGTATGGCATTTACCACAATAGGGCCCAAAATTCCGCCAATTAACATAAATACCATTACCTGCGGCTGGGCCATGTTACCGCGTATGTTATCTTGTTCTGCCGGGCTTAATTCGCCATACTGAGTGTCTACCAGCATGTTTTTATACCACTCAAAATCAACAAAGTTGATATACAGGTAAGCGGGTAATACGCTCATCAGAATAACAACGAAAAACGGTATCCAGGACCAGTTATTTTTTTCGTCGATAGCTTTGAACACGCCGTTAGGTTTAAAAAAGATGTTATTGCATGCCTGGAACGGATTAGTTACTTCCGACATCCCTGACTCCTTATATTTTGTAACATTTCTACAGATTATTATTTTTAATCATGCCAGTATACTCATAATTACCATCGGTTTGCGTGAAAAAATGTAACGAATTTTCACAAGCCAAACGGACCAATAACAATAACTTAGGGAAGGCTAATGATAGAAATCTCAAATTTGGCAAAAAAATTCGCCGTTGAGAATCCTAAAAAGCTCAGCGATCAGGAAAAAAAGGACCCCCGTTTAAAAGGGCGCTTTTTCCATTCTGTACAGGACGTGTCCTTTTACTGTGAATCTGGCGAAGTACTGGGCCTGTTAGGCCCGAATGGCGCCGGAAAAACCACCACCCTGCGAATGTTATCTACCGCACTGACGCCCGATAGCGGTGAAATTATAATTAATGGCACCAATGTGGTAACCAAGCCGGTAGTGGCCCGCCAAATGATTGGCTTTTTATCTGGCTCCACCGGGTTATACGGGCGCTTAACCGGCCGTGAAAATATTGCCTACTTTGGTCAGTTACATGGCATGAGCGAAGAGCAAATAGGTGCAAAAATCAGTGAGCTGGCTGATATTCTGGATATGCACACTTTTTTGGACCGTCGCAGTGAAAACTTTTCCACCGGGATGAAGCAAAAAACCGCCATTGCCCGTGCGGTAGTGCACGACCCGAAGGTGGTCATTCTTGATGAGCCCACAACCGGCCTGGACATTATGGCCGCACAAACCGTGCTGGACTTTATCCGTCGCCTGAAAGATCAGGGTGTACCGGTGATTTTTTCCACTCATCACCTCGATGAAGTAGCGGAATTATGTGATCGGGTAACCGTTATTCATCATGGTAAGACACACTTCTCTGACTCCTTTGATGCGTTTAAAGCGCAAGCGGAAGGGTCACTTCATAAATCGTTTATGCATGTCATTAATCAGGGAGCGTAGTTATGTGGAAAGTCATGCTGAAAGAAATAAAAGAACTGCTGCGCGATAGAAAAACCTTATTTTTCATGGTGGCATTGCCAATCCTGGTGTTTCCACTGTTAATTGGTGTGGTGATGTTTTTTGCCGGCCAGGCCGTCGATAAAGCCGAAAATAAAGTTCTCGATTATGCCGTGGTAGGCGCGCAATATGCGCCGGCTCTGGTTGAAGACTTGGCTGCATCTGATTTATTTAATCAGGTTATGATTGATGAAGGTGAGGATATTGCTACTTTTGTAAAATCTGAGCGGGCTGACTTCGTGCTGGTTATTCCGGATAACTTTAGTGAAGATGCATTGCAAAGTGGCCAGATTGAACTGAGTCTCTACTTAAATGATGCCGGCCTTAATATGGTACGCCGCCGACTGGATAAAATCGTTGATGTTTATGCCGAGCGCAGTCAGCAGAAAGCCTTTGCCTCACTTGAGTTAGATGAATCCCAACAACAGGCGTTGATTGAGCCTATCGTGATTAAGAAAGTCGATGTGGCCGACAAACGGGAAAACTGGGGTGAAAAGATTGGCGGCATGATCCCGTACTTTATTTTTATGCTATGTTTACAAGGCGCCATGATCCCGGCAACTGATTTAGGCGCGGGTGAGAAAGAGCGCGGCACACTGGAAACTCTGCTTATATCGCCTATTGAACGCCACAAATTAGTATTAGGTAAATTCCTTACCATTGCTCTGGCAGGGGCTACCTCGGCGCTAATTACGGTATCGAGTATGGCTGTGTGGGGGCTGGTAATCAGTCAGGGCATGGCAATTAAAATGGTTAGCGAATTCATGAGCGCCATCAACGCCATCGACTTTGTACTGATGTTCTTAATGCTGGTACCTGTGGTAGCGATTTTCTCTGCAGTATTGCTGAGCTTGTCGATTTACGCGCGCAGCTTTAAAGAAGCTCAGGGATATATGACGCCTTTGGTCTTTGCCGTTATCGTACCGGTTATGCTGGCCATGCTGCCCGGCGTTGAACTCAAAGGCGGCTGGGCCTGGATACCCTTAACCAATGTTGCCCTGGCGATTAAAGAGCTGATCAAAGGCACTATGGATTATTTCCAGCTGTTTGCCATTTTCTCTTCCACCGCAGTTATTGCTGGTGCTCTACTGTACTTCTGTGTGTTCTGGTTCAACAAAGAAAAAGTGTTGTTCCGGTAACTCATTTTGCCCGGATAGTGCCCGAGGGGCACTATCCGAAGGCTCCATTAAAGACTGGTCTGCCCAATAAATCACCCACTTTTCCTTATGCCGCCACTATACTGGTTTGGTATCGTTAAAAACAAGGAAGAGTAATGAGTAAACGCCTACTGATCATTTTACTGATGTTTGCTTTGCCGACCTTAGCCGTGGAAGTCCAACCCGGGCGAATCTACACCGGTGGCACTGTTATACAGTCTTCACCGTTAGGGGTTACTTTTACCATTCCAAACGGTTGGCGAGGTGGATGGCCGGCAGGCTCATCAGCGTTCGTGCTCGACAATGACGCTGGTGATGCCACCATAATGATGGTTTTCGACCAATTTACCGGGCCACAAATAGCCAGCATGATGGCACAAAACATTCCCCTCGATGACAGCATTTATCTCATGCCAGATAGCGCCCCCTCAAGAAAGCCGGCTCATTTCGAAAACCATTACCAGGTAATGGGGTCGGCAATGCAGCTCAATGCATTTATCGCTGCAAAACAACTCAGAGAGGGATTGAGTTTGGCGACTATCATCATGACGGCAAAGATTACTGATCCTCATCAGTCAGTGGTTGTTGAGTTAACTAACGGCATGGCGCTATCTGAACCACAGGCGCCAAAGACAGATACAAATGAAGAGTCGTGGCAGGAATATATGAAAGGCCGTTACATTGCACGGTACTACACTGGCTCGGGTTATCGCGAAAAGCAGGAACTCTGGTTTTGCAGTGACGGCAACTTTGCCAGCAGTTTTAATTCAGGCGGATTCAGCATGGATGGGTTCAGCGGCGCAGCGAATGATAGTAACCATGGCACCTGGCAGGCTTCAGGGAGTGTTAGTCAGTCAGGGACTTTGCATCTGACTTACGCCAATGGTAACCAAAATACAATCCAACTCCAATTGCAGGACAAGCTCTATCTTGACGGAGTGCAATGGCTCCGTGGTGACAACGAGCGCTGCCATTAAATTTTGCAGCGCTAACGTTGATTATTTGCTCGCGGAATAGGGGTCTTCGGCGAGCAGGTATGCCCGCAGATCAGCTTTATTGGGTTGGTTGATAAGCCATGCACGGATAGCTTTTACTTTTTCGTAGTTCTCTTCACCGAATTTTTGCGAGTAGATTGCGCTCAAATTACTGGCTGAACTCTCGCGCTGAATTTGCTTTTGCCAGTGTTGGGTGACTACGTTATTTAACGTGCCGGCTACCTGCTCGGATTTGAGTAAATCCCATTCCCCTTTATCCAGCCAGATCCCACCAACCGGAGCGCTATAGTCAACCCGGTGGTCGGTGCCAGCCGTTATTTTAAATTTACGCATAATTGTGCCCGTTACCGGGCACAGCAGTGCTTTTTTGGTATCTTCGGTGTCTTCAGTTACGGTATGGTCGGCAGCGAACTGAAATTCGCTATTTTGTTCTTTCCAGGCAACAAAGTCCTCCACCAGGATCCAGTTGCCACCACAACCGGAACAGGTGTGAGCGCGAAATAATCCGTCCAGAAAGCTCGGTTGCAATACCCCTGATTTACATTTTGTACAATTCATTTTACTTCCTTGTTGTGCGTAGTCCTGGTTAAAAATAAACCCAGTTGAGTAATGCAATCACGATGGATGAGTACACTATTGAAATGGGTAAACCAAAGCGAATAAAGTGACTGAATTTGTAATTGGCCGCATTAAATACCAGCAGGTTCGTTTGATATCCATAAGGCGATATAAAACTGGCACTGGCAGCAAAGGCTACTGCCAGTGCAAACGGCAATAACGGCGCGCCAATGATTTCCACTAAACCATAGGCAAAAGGAAACATCAGTGCGGCAGCAGCGTTGTTGGTAACAAACTCGGTGAGTAGCAGGGTGAGTACGTACACCACAATCAGCGCCATAAGCCAGTCAGTATCGGCTAAATAGGGTAGCAGTAACTCGGTGCTTAAGTCGATGACTCCAGACTTTTCGAGTCCGGTAGCCAGCGATAACGCTCCCACTATCACTACAATCAGATTGAGTGGCAGGTTGCGCTTTATTTCGCCATTGGAGGTAACTTTTGCGCCCAGCAATACGGCGGCGAAAAATAATAACCCAATACCCAGTGGCAAAAGATCAGTCGCTGCCAGCAATACGGTTAATAAAAAACCGCCTACTGTGATCCACTCCTGAGGAGTGGACAGCGGCCGTGCTATGCGCTGCTCAGAAAGAATAAAGAAGTTTTTAGAGATATTGTGCCGACTGTGGAAGTCTGGCCCCGCGGCAAGTAATAGAAAGTCACCGGCCTGCAGTTTAATTTCGCCGAGCTTGCCGGAAAGCTGCTCCCCGTCACGGCGAATGGCTACCACGGCGGCATCAAACAGCGCCCTGAAACCCAGTGCTTTAATGGTCTGGCCAATAATTTGTGCGCGGTTGGAAACGATGACTTCGGTGAGGTTTTCACGCAAAATACCGTCGGTTTCGGCGAAGGTTTTGAGCCCTTTTATATGACTCAACGTATCGAGATTCTTTACGTTCCCAGAGAAAATCAGTTTGTCATCTGCCTGAATAGAAAGATCGGGACTAACCGGTGTAATCAGTTTACCCTGGCGAACCACTTCCACCAGAAACAGTTCCGGCAGGTTACGTAAATGATTCTGTTCAACGGTCTTGCCTACTAATTCTGAATCGGCACTGACTTCTGCCTCAACGATGTATTCCCGAAAATCTCGTTGTTTGCTGGCAATATCCGGTAGCAGTGGCGAAAGCAAAAACATCAGCAGCCCGCAGCTTAACCCGGCCACTAAGCCAAACAGGGTAAAGTCTAAAAAGCCAAAACCCGGATGCCCATGTTCCTGTAAAAAGCTGTCAACAATCAGGTTAGTAGACGTACCGATGAGCGTTACGGTTCCGCCCAGAATGGCCGCATAGGATAATGGAATAAGCAGTCGGGAAGCAGGGTGGTACTGATTTTGTTTTACCGGGCCAATCAGGCTCGCCACAATCGCGGTGTTATTCAATAACGCCGATGAGAAAAAGGTCAGGCCAAACAGTCGCCAGTAGGATTTGGTAAAACTGGCGGTCACCAGTTTTCGGCCAAGGCGCTTGATAAACGCGGTTTTATCAATGGCGCTACTAACCAATAGTAACAAAATAAGAGTAATCAAGCCCTTATTGGTTAAGTTATCGAGAATTTGATCAAAGGTAATCTGCTGGGTAGTTAGCAACCCCAGCACCGTTAATGCAAATACAGTAGAAGGGCGCTGATTTGTAAAAATCAGCGCCCCGATGGTACCAAAGAAAAACATTAGTACCAGTAGCTGGTTAAGTTCCATCTTGCGAGAACCTGCTCCTACAGCTTGCTAATATCGAGAGCATTCCAGTGTGGGAAGTGCTTACGAACCAACTCGTTAAATTCCAGTTCAAAGGCTGAGAATTCCTGAGTTTTGTGCTGCTGGTCCTTGGCGATTTCATCGATGATCATACCCGCACCTACGGTACCGTTAGTCAGGCGATCAATCACAATAAACGCACCGGTCGCACGGTTTTTCTGATAGTTATCGCAAGGCACTGGCTGAGTGAACTTTAAGTCTACCACAGCGATTTCGTTCAGGTTCATGTGCACGCCCTGGGTATGTTCCAGTGTGTTCACATCAATCAGGTGATCGATTTCAGCTACCGAACCTGACGTCATCTGACTGGCAAATTTAAACAGATACTGCTTATTAGGCATCATCGGCTCATCAGCCATCCATACCAGGTGCGACTTGTACTGAGTACTTAACAGAGGCAGATTGTCTGATTTAACAATCATGTCGCCACGGGAGATATCAATCTCATCTTCCAGCGTTAAGGTTACTGCCAATGGTGGGTAAGCCACGTCTAAGTCGCCGTCGAAAGTCACGATAGATTTTACTTTCGACTTCTTGCCGGAAGGCAATGCGGTAATTTCATCACCTGGTTTAACTGAACCGGATACTACAGTACCGGCAAAACCACGGAAGTCGAGGTTAGGGCGGTTTACGTATTGTACCGGGAAGCGGAAATCGTCGGTGTTGGCGTCTTTCTGGATTTCAATGTTTTCAAGCATCGTCATCAGCGTCTCACCGTCATACCACGGCGTGTGTTCGCTAACGTTTACTACGTTATCACCTTCCAGCGCTGAAATCGGTACAAACTGGATATCGGTAATATTCAACTGCTTGGAAAACTCCAGGAAGTCTGCCTGGATATCTTTGTAAACCTGCTCGGAATACTCCATCAGGTCCATTTTGTTTACCGCAACGATAACGTGCTTGATACCTAACAGTGAAGCCAGGAACGAATGACGACGAGTCTGGGTTTTTACCCCGGCCCGGGCATCAACCATCAGGATCGCCAGGTCGCAGGTTGAGGCACCGGTTACCATATTACGGGTGTACTGCTCGTGTCCCGGAGTATCCGCGATAATAAACTTACGCTTGTCGGTAGAGAAGTAGCGATAGGCTACGTCAATGGTAATGCCTTGCTCACGTTCAGATTGCAGGCCGTCTACCAGCAGTGCCAGGTCAACTTTGTCACCCGTGGTACCGACTTTTTTACTGTCCTGAGTGATAGCCGCTAACTGATCTTCAAAAATCATTTTTGAGTCGTGTAACAGGCGACCGATCAGGGTACTTTTACCATCATCCACGCTACCGCAAGTTAAGAAGCGGAGCAGATCTTTTTGTTCATGTTGTTCTAGGTAAGACAGGATGTCTTCTTTCAATAATGCGTTTTCGTTATTCATGCTTATGCACTCACGAGGAAATAAGGGTTCAACACAGACTCTTTCTGGTTATAAGTAAGAGCCTCGGCGTCAGAGTTCAGCGGGTCAGCTGCGTCCAGTACGGTCACATCGGCTCCGGCAGCTAATGCTACCGCGTGCGCCGCGCCGGTATCCCACTCAGACGTTGGGCCTAAGCGTGGGTAAAGGTGTGCTTCACCTTCAGCAACCAGACATAATTTTAATGAGCTTCCCATGGCAACCAGTTCGGTTTCGCCTTCAAGCTGCGCCAGTAGATTTTGAATTTCAGGGCTTTGGTGCGAGCGACTGCCCACCACTTTCCAAAGTTCACCGGGTTGATGCGGCTTAGCGCTGATTGGGTTTACGCCTGCAGCGGTTTCTGTCCAGGCTCCCTGGCCAACTATACCAACGTAAGACTTGCTAAGCGCCGGGGCGTATACCACGCCCATAATTGGCTTGCCGCCGTCGATCAGAGCGATATTTACCGTAAACTCACCGTTTTTCTTGATGAATTCTTTGGTGCCATCGAGTGGGTCTACCAACCAGTATTTATCCCAGGTTTTGCGCTCCTCCCAGCTGATATCGGCTGACTCTTCAGACAGGATAGGCAGCTCTGAGATAGCTTTTAACCCAGCCACGATGCTTTTGTGGGCGGCTAAATCCGCTTCGGTTAACGGGCTGGTGTCTTGTTTTTCATAGATGGCGAAGTCACGGTCATAAATTTCCATGATCTTGTCGCCAGCTTCTTTTGCGATGGCCAGCACCTGAAGTGCCAGTGGATCCGTAATCGCCATTATAATAATCCTTTTTCTTCAAGCAGGTTGAACAGTCGCTCTGCGGTTTGTTCTGCCGGCTCGTCCTGATACTGCAAATGGACTTCCGGAGACTGGGGCGCTTCATATGTAGAGTCGATACCGGTGAAATGTTTAATTTCACCACTACGAGCCTTTTTATACAGGCCTTTCGGATCGCGCTGTTCGCACACCTCCAGTGGGGTATCCACAAATACTTCGATAAATTCGCTGTCGGCTAACAGGTTGCGACAAAAGTCACGGTCGGCCTGAAACGGTGAAATAAATGCGGTTAATACTACCATGCCCGAATCGACAAATAATTTAGCGACTTCACTGATACGACGGATATTTTCTACCCGGTCTTTATCACTAAAACCCAGATCGCCGCACAAACCGTGACGAACATTATCGCCATCGAGCAGGTAAGTATGCTTACCCTGTTCGTGCAGTTTTTTCTCCAGCAGGTTAGCCAGGGTTGATTTACCCGAGCCACTTAAACCGGTTAACCACAATACGCGCGGTTTTTGGCCAAGGCTTTCGCCGCGAGTATCTTTATTGATCTCGTGTTGATGCCAGACGATATTGGTAGCCATTAGAAGTAACCTTCCATTTTCTTCTTCTCCATGGAGCCTGCGCTGTCATGGTCGATAACCCGGCCCTGACGCTCTGACGTTTTGGTCAGCAGCATTTCCTGAATAACCTCAGGCAGGGTTGCAGCAGTTGATTCCACCGCACCGGTTAGTGGGTAACAACCCAGGGTACGGAAGCGCACTGACTTCATTTCTGGTACTTCGCCTTCTTCCAGTGGCATACGGTCATCATCAACCATAATAAGAACGCCATCACGCTTTACAACCGGACGAGGCTTAGCCAGGTAAAGTTGTGGAATGTCGATGTTCTCTTTGTAGATATACTGCCAGATATCTAACTCTGTCCAGTTTGACATGGGGAATACACGGATGCTTTCGCCACGGTTTACCTGGGAGTTATAAATATTCCATAACTCTGGGCGCTGATTCTTTGGATCCCAGCGGTGGTTGCTGTCACGGAAAGAATACACACGTTCTTTAGCACGTGATTTCTCTTCGTCACGACGAGCGCCACCAAATGCTGCATCAAACTTATACTTATTCAAAGCTTGTTTTAAGGCGGCTGTTTTCATTACATCGGTGTGTTTAGCACTACCGTGAGTGAATGGGCCCATGCCCATATCAACGCCTTCCTGGTTGATGTGTACCAGCAGATCAAAGCCGTGCTTTTTGGCCTGCTGGTCACGGAACTCTATCATTTCTTTAAACTTCCACGTGGTATCAACGTGAAGTAACGGGAAAGGAATTTTGCCAGGAGCAAACGCCTTTCGTGCCAAATGAAGTAACACCGAAGAGTCCTTGCCTACGGAATAAAGCATCACCGGATTTTCAAATTCTGCGGCGACTTCACGAAAGATATGGATACTCTCGGCTTCGAGTTGTTTCAAGTGGGTGGTTGACGGGATACTATCAGTCATTTATCGAGTCCGAAGTTGTTGAGGTTTATATACGAAATGATTATATGCATAGAACCCTAACATATTTAGAAACAAAAGTGCTATGTTATTTTGCTATTTGAAATTACGTTTTTATTCCACTGTAATTTAGACGTAATAAAGAAGGGCTTGTTACCTGCCAACAAGAATCTATCGGGGCAAAATAAGAACCTGTGATGAGCCCTTGATTTGTATGGATTAGCAAGAAAAGGGAAGGTTAAAACTTAAACTCATCAGAACAGCGGGCTTTGAAATAATGCAGCAACACAGGGTGAAATCTGCCCCTGTATTGCTGCTCCGATGTGTTAATTAAATTACGTTTTGCTGGTGGTGAAGCGCCTCTTCAAACTTTTCAAAGGTCTCTTTAACGCTTTCCCGCGGCTGTGTCAGTTTAGACACAACTACTATTGCAATGCTCGATAAAATAAAGCCCGGCACAATCTCATACATCCAAGCACTGAGTGACTGTCCACTAATGGTAATAGGCAGATAAATCCATAACAGCACTGTTACTGCGCCGGTGATCATGCCGGCAAATGCTGCCGCTCGGGTCATATGACGGTCAAACAGACTAAAAATTACCAGCGGACCGAAAGCTGCACCAAAGCCCGCCCAGGCATTACTGACCAGAGACAAAATAGTGCTGTCGCGGTCATAAGCCAGCCCAATCGCGACCGCCGCTACCACGATCACGGATATTCGCCCGGCGATAACCAGTTCTTTCTCTGACGCATTCTTACGCAGGAATACCTGATAAAAATCGCTGGTTAGGGAGCTGGAGGTCACCAGCAATTGAGAGGAAATAGTACTCATAATAGCCGCCAGAATGGCCGCCAGTAAAAAACCGCCGATTAACGGATGGAACAGCAGTTGTGAGAGATAGATAAAAATAGTTTCCGGATCGATGCTAACGCCGTCCTGCTGACTCACGTACGCCATGCCGTACAAGCCGGTAAACAAAGCGCCGATGATGGACATGATCATCCAGCTCATGCCAATACGGCGAGCAACCGGTACATCTTTTACCGAGCGTATGGCCATAAAACGCACAATAATATGAGGTTGACCAAAATAGCCTAAGCCCCAGGCCAGCAGCGAAATAACCCCGATAGTAGACAGTGCAGTGTTGGTGGAGGCGTCGGTAAACAGGGCGAACAGGTTGGGGTTAATATCGGTGATGATGGCATTGGCATCAGACAACCCGCCGAGGTTCATGATCACCACAATAGGTACCAGAATCAGCGACAGGAACATGATGCAGCCTTGTACAAAGTCGGTCATGCTTACCGCCATAAACCCACCAATTAAGGTATAAGCGACCACCACGCCAGCGGTAACATAAAGGCCTAATTCATAGCTTAGATTAAAGGATGACTCAAATAGCTTACCGCCGGCCACCACACCAGAAGAAGTGTAAAGGGTAAAAAAGACAACGATAACCACCGAAGCAATCACACGCAGCATGCGCGAGTTATCAGCAAAGCGGTTTTCAAAATAATCGGGTAGGGTGATGGCGTTATTGGCAATCTCGGTGTAAACCCGTAAGCGCGGCGCCACCAGAATGTAATTGGCAAACGCACCTATAGTGAGGCCCACCGCTATCCACATGGCGGATATACCTGCAACGTACATGGCTCCGGGTAAGCCCATTAGCATCCAGCCACTCATATCCGAGGCACCGGCAGATAGCGCCGTTACCGCTGGGCCAAGTTTACGCCCGCCCAACATGTAGCCTTCGACACTGGTGTCGGACTCTTTAAAGCTATACCAGCCAATACCCAGCATAACCAGAAAATACAGTCCTAAAGAAATCATTGTGCCAACTGCCATTAGCGCTCCCTTCTCATTATTGTTTGATTTAAGTGTGCTTTTTGCGGGGAAGCGCTGCGTTAGCCGTTTTGCCCCTAAAGCATCTCGTGTCGGCTCACTATAACAGGATGACAGCCAATAGGTAAGGCAAGGGCATGAAAGCTCATAAGTAAATAGGAAGAATTAATGCAGGTTGGTCTTTAAAGGCGATAACCTGTTTCACATTCTTAAATTGAAAAAATTTTGTGGCTAACTGAGAAGTAAAAGACGGCTCCTGGAATTGCTCCTGGAATTGGACAGGCACTTTAACTCTATTGCTCCTGGAATTGGACAGGCACTTTAACTCTATAATTGAAAAATAAATATGCGTAATAATTCGATTAACCGCTAATCTTTTGGATCTCGTTATTTCAAAAGAGTGCTTTCGTGACGGTAGATTGGATGAGCTTATTGATAGATATTCCAGCAGCTTCATATGAGATGGATAATACGGGTTTATTTGTGGCCTCTGA